>Ga0157367_1000660_pt1 | contig 16353 bp, 9 predicted proteins | sample AttbisABBM2_FD_113142 | JGI IMG/M metagenome (GOLD analysis project Ga0157367, IMG submission 113142) | Fungus gardens microbial communities from leaf cutter ant in Botucatu, State of São Paulo, Brazil - Atta bisphaerica ABBM2 | ecosystem: Host-associated > Fungi > Mycelium > Unclassified ...
AAATTTGAGTTGTTTTTGATAATTGATGAGATACGTTTTGAAGAAGTTCTAAAATATTACCTTTGTGTTTTTGCCCTAAACTACTGTTTGAAAAATCTGACCACCAATAAGATCCGGACTGTAAAATCAGAGAAGTAAAAATGTTCGGGAACAACAAGGCGCTATGTAAAGCGCATAATCCACCTAAACTTTGGCCACATAACGTAATGTCGGTTTTAGAAATAAAAGGATATTCTTTTAATAGTATTTCAATGAGTTCATCAACTAACGCCTGACTGAACACATCATGACAGCCGTAATCTTGTTGTCGTTGTTGACTATTTAAACTGTGAATAAAAACGTAAACTGCTGGACGAATCTCGTTTGAAATAGTCAAATTTTGAATTTCTGAAAGAATCGAAAGTTCTCTACTCCAGATTTGTCCATCAAGCAAAATAACTAATGGCAGATTTTCTTCTGCTGATTCACCACTAATAAAAATATCAACCAAGTAATCTTGTTGACATAAGTGACTTGTCCATTGAAATGTCTTAGTAATAGGGCAATCGTTTATTAACGATTTGCTTTTTTGGATTTGAATTTGGTTGATATATCGAGCTAGATGGCCCGTGTAAAACTGATACTGACTTAATGGGTCAATTTGAGCATTTTTTTTAAGCTGAGTTTGCCACCACGCGCGTCGCGTTGTCGCACAATCTGTTTCTGGTGCTTCTTCACTCGCGCTAACCATCACATAACTACCAGACCACTCTAAAGGAAGTGCTATTTCAAAGAAGTACACATCCGTTCCAGCTATATGACTAAAACGATTCCACTTTTGATAGATAGAAGGGCTCTGTGAATAGATATCAATATAAACACGGATGCTTTCTTTAGGCTCAGGACTACGCCAAACAAAGGTACATAGTGCTTTATTTTTTTGTAGGCTCACCAGTGGACTGCCTATTTTTTTAACAGTATTCCACCAGACTTCACTCCCAATATTGAGTTGTTGAAATAGGGGATGTAAGGGTTGAGAAAATGGCTTCATTTTGAGTCCATCTCGACAAGAAAGCGGGCTAAAATTAACAAAATGATTCTCATTAGTAAATGAAAACAATTATCATTATAATCAATAAAAAAAGATGTGTTTTATTAAAGTCATTAAAAATCAATTAAATAAGTCGAATTCTTGGTTAATAAATAACTTGATTTAGATTGTAAGTTTATATTTGATATTTATCGCACTTGATAATAATGATAATTATTTGCAATTATGTTGCCCAGTTTAATGATCAAGTCAAACTGGAGTAAAACATGAGCTCTACCATCGTAGTCACAGGTGCTGCAAGAGGTATCGGAGCTGCTATTGCAAAAAAATTATTGCAGCAAGGGTATCAAGTTGTCGGTATCGACCGACAGGAAAATCCCGAACAATGGGAAATCAAACAAAAGCTAGAAGACAGTGAAATCTCACGTTGGCAAGGCTTTCAGCAAGACATTACTGAAAAAGAATCAACTGAGCTTTTGCTTAATCAGATTTTAAGGCAATACGATGTTACGGGTCTGGTGAATGCAGCAGGTGTATTAATTATGCGTTCTATGCTCAAGGCAAAAACAGAGGACTGGGAAACTCTTTTTGCGGTCAATGTCATGGCACCCATTGCGATTAGCCAACAACTTGCCAAACATTTTTGTGAAAAAAAGCAAGGAAGTATTGTCACGATTAGTTCAAATAGTTCCCGTATGCCACGTATACAACTTGGTATGTATGCCACTACAAAAGCAGCGTTGAGCCATTACTGCCGTAATCTTGCACTTGAAATCGCACCTCATCAAGTCAGGCTTAATATTGTTTCACCAGGCTCTACCTTAACTCAAATGCAGCAACAGCTTTGGACAGATAACTCACCTCCACCTGCGGTAATTGATGGAGATTTAACCCAATACCGTACAGGCATTCCACTTAGAAAACTTGCCCAACCTGAAGATATTGCAAACACAGTAAGTTTCTTACTTTCAGACCAAGCTTCACAAATTACCATGCAAGAAATTGTGGTTGATGGGGGAGCCACACTAGGCGTTTAAACATTCATTCATCACAACAAAATAATTTTATAAGGAGTTGCGAGATGTCGGTACAGCATCCGTATTTTATCCAACGAGAAAATTTTACTGAAAGCCACATCGCATTAGCACAAGAAGTTCTGGGGTGTGGTCAAGAAGCGGGCTTTATTTTTACTACTCCTGAATACACTATCAATAGTCATCAGAAACTACAGGATATTTCTGTTCCTCACCAAAGTCTTCTAAAAGACTGGTTACAAGAAGCCCGAGCTCAACTAGAGAAAGCTGTAGTAGAGGGCTATAAAGACGTCAAAATTATGGGCGGTTTACCATTTTGCTCGGCAGCCGATGTCAATTTAATGTTGATGCAAAATGCAAAAATCTATCAAAAAGTTCTCTATGCTCAATCTGATATTAATTTTGATACCTTAACTTTCAGAAAGGCTGATTATTTACCTTCTGGTGATCATTACCAAAAGCAAGTTGAATATTTAGTACAACAAATGCAAGCCAAAAAACTCGATAAAGCCGTACTTGCTCGTATTTTACAAATTGAGTTTGATCAAAAGATTCCTGTCTCAGACGTGTTTTATAACTTAGCTAAGCATAATCCTGAAGGATATAACTATGCAGTCGCAAGGCATCCTCAAAGTGAAGGATGGTTCGTTGGCGCAAGCCCCGAGCTTTTAATTGCCAAGCAAAACTCACATATCTGGAGTAAACCTGTTGCTGGCACATTAGCTCGTGATGACGATCCAACCTTAGATCAAAATAACGCCAGAGCATTACTTGCTTCACAAAAAGATCAACATGAGCATGCACTCGTCATCGAAATGATTGCAGATGAACTGACACCTTTTTGCAAGCAATTACAAGTACCCAAGCAACCCTCACTCATTCGTACCAAAAGACTTTGGCACTTAGCATCACACATTACTGGCGAACTTAAGCAAGCCGATACTCATGTTTTCGATTTAATTGAACGCTTACACCCAACACCTGCAATTTGTGGTGAACCAAGTTCTGTCGCGAAAGATTTAATTCAACAACTTGAACCATTTAATCGTGAATTATTTGCTGGAACTATGGGCTGGGCAGATGAACAAGGTAATGGTGAGTGGTCTGTGACTGTTCGCTGTGCCCGAATTTATCAGAATATTGCCCGTTTATTTGCCGGTGCAGGCATTGTTGAAGCATCTCGTCCACAAGCTGAACATGCTGAAACCGCTGCAAAATTTCGTACCGTACTTGATGGCTTTCAAATTTCACCAGAACAATTACCACGATAAGGAATAAATAGATGACAACAATGAATTATTTAGTGGGCGCTGTGCCATATCCAGCAGAATTTGCTGAGGCTTACCGTAAAAAGGGGTATTGGATTGGGCAAAACCTAAGTGATTTTTTACGGGAAAGTGCTCAAAAGTACGCACAAAATATTGCGGTATACGATGGTGACAAAGCTGTTAGCTATAAAGAATTTGATCACTTGGTTGACTGCTGTGCAAGCCATTTATATCAATATGGCTTACGTGCGGGTGATAAAGCCGTCGTCCAAATGCCAAACCGCTATCAGTTTTATATTCTATTTTTCGCACTGATACGATTAGGTGCTTTACCAATCATGTCTTTGCCTGCCCATCGATATGCAGAACTCAGTAGCTTTTTTAAGCAGACGCAAGCAAAAGCTTATTTCTGTGCTGATTTTGGTGCCCAAAAATTTGATTACCGAGAGCTTGCCGAAAAGCTTCAGCAAACTGCATCTTGCTTAGAACATGTATTTGTACTTGGAGATGCAGGTAATTTTATTGCTATCGAAAATTTATTAAAAGAAACAAATATTTTGGCGGATGCAATCTCTCCGTCTACGGCGGATCAAGTGGCTTTTTTACAGCTTTCAGGAGGCAGTACCGGTGTTCCGAAACTCATTCCACGTACTCATGATGATTACCTCTACAGTGTGCGGGAGAGCGCGAAAATCTGCCAACTCAGTCAATCATCACGCTTACTGATGGTTTTACCTGCGGCACATAACTTTTCAATGAGTTCGGCTGGCTCTTTAGGCATTTTTTATACTGGTGGTGCGGTCGTTTTAGGTACAGATCCAAGCCCTGAAACGGCATTTCCACTGATTAGAAAACACGGCGTAACAGATGCTTGTTTAGTTCCTGCATTAGTCCGGCCTTGGATGGATAAAGCGGCCAAAGATCAAGACCCTATATTATCGACTCTACGTTGTTTGCAAGTGGGTGGAGCACGCTTACCCGATGCGGTTGCCATACGTTTAATTGATGAGTTTAAGGTCAATTTACAACAAGTTTTTGGCATGGCTGAAGGGCTAGTGAATTACACCCGTTTTAACATGACGAAAGAACAAATTATTCATACTCAAGGTTTAAAAGTCTCACCAGATGATGAAATTTTAGTTTTAGATGACAACGATCAACCCGTAGAAGCGGGGCAGATAGGTCATTTACTCACTCGCGGCCCATATACCATTCGGGGCTATTATCAAGCACCTGAGCATAATGCACGTTCTTTTACACCAGATGGTTTTTATCGTACTGGCGATTTAGTTCGTATTTGTGACGATGGCTGCATTGTTGTCGAAGGACGCTCGAAAGAACAAATCAATCGCGCTGGTGAAAAAATTGCGACTGAAGAAGTAGAGCAAGCTTTATTAACTCATCCACAAATCCGCTTGGCAGCGCTGGTTGCCATGCCTGATGAAATGATGGGTGAAAAAAGCTGTGCCTTTGTTGCATGGCAATCACAAGCCGATGATCCAAGCCCTGTTCGCCTTGCCATGACAGTTCGTCAGCATCTTAAAGACTATGGCCTTGCTACCTACAAAGTTCCCGATCGAGTGGAGTTTATAGAGCAGTTTCCCTATACGGCCTTTGGAAAAATAGACAAAAAAAGATTACGTCAACAACTTGAAACTAACACCAATATTCTTGCTTAAAGATAAAAAAGGAAAAATTTGATGAGTATTCCCAAAATTGCAAGTTACAACATGCCTCAAGCCCATGAGTTTACACCCAATAAAACTCATTGGCAGTTGCATACCAATCGCGCCGTTTTATTAGTGCACGATATGCAGCAGTATTTTTTAGATTTTTATGATCAAACTCATGCGCCTATTCCAGAGCTTATTAAAAACACCAAAGAACTGATTGAAACTGCACGTAAGTTTAATATTCCGGTGGTTTATACTGCACAGCCTGGTAATCAAACACCTGAACATCGCCAACTCTTAACTGATTTTTGGGGAACTGGTCTAAAAGATGACCCATATATTACTCAAATTTTGCCAGAAATTACGCCTCAGAAAAATGATACCGTTTTAACAAAATGGCGTTATAGCGCATTTAAGTTTTCTCCGCTTGAACAACTTATGCGTGAGTCAAACCGCGATCAGCTCATTATTTGTGGTGTTTATGCCCATATTGGCTGCCTCATGAGTGCAGCAGAAGCATTTATGTTGAACATACAACCATTTTTGTGTGGGGATGCTCTCGCTGACTTTAGTCGTGAAGAACATGATATGGCTTTAAAATATGCAAGTACACGTTGCGCACAAGTCATGACCACCCAGCAAGTGACTCGCGCTTGGGAATTTGAACAAGCAGCCTCGCCATTAACTCAAGCAGGGATTGTTCAAGCGGTAAGTGAACAACTACAAATTCCTGCTTCAGACATTCAGTTAAATGATGATTTGCTTATGCTAGGCTTAGACTCAGTTCGCTTAATGACCTTGGTAGGTAAATGGCAAGCTTATGGTGCTCAGGTGAGCTTTGAAGATTTAGCAGAACAACCTACTTTAGAAGTATGGATTGAGAAACTAGTCGCTTAAAGCTAAATCATAAAAAAGCAGATCTTTGATCTGCTTTTTTTTGTTTTATAAAGATGGATGATCCTTTTTATATTTTCCCATACGACTAAACCAAACTTTGCCAACCGACCATTGCATAGTCGGCAAACTATGCACCAACACAAAGAAAAACACCGTAAATACAGGGACCAGTACAGTTCCTATAATCACACTACCAAATATACTCATCCCAATTTCATGTCGACTCACTGCACCAGCACCTGTAGCAACGACAAGGGGAATCACACCAGCTCCAAAGGCCAGTGATGTCATTAAAATGGGACGTAAGCGTAGAGCTAAAGCCTCACATGCCGCAGTCATATAGCCTTTACCTTGTTTTATGGCTTTAGTTGCGAACTCGACAATTAAAATTGCATTTTTACAAGACAAACCAATACCTGTCAGTAACGCGATTTGAAAATACACATCGTTTGGTAAGTTAAAGATTTGAGCAAATACAATAGTTCCAGTAATTCCTAGCGGAAGTCCAAGCAAAATAATAAGAGGCACTTTCCAGCTTTCATATAAAGCAGCTAAACATAAGAAAATAAATAAAATAGAAATAATATATAAAAATAAGGCTTGCTGGCTCGATTGCTGCTCTTGTAACGAGAGGCCACTCCATGCGACATCTACACCAGATTGTTTACTCACCATATCACTTAACTGTTGCATTGCTTGACCTGAGCTAAAGCCAGAGCTTACATTGGCTTCAAGCTGTATGGCCGCAAGTCCCATAAATCGGGTGAGTGTTTCTGGGCCACCTGTCCACTGACTTTGACCAAAGTGAGCAAGTGAAAGCATTCCACCAGTATTGTTTCGCACATGCCAATAAGCTAAATCTTCAGGTTTAGAGCGAAACTCCGCATCACCTTGCATAATAATTCGTTTAATTTTGCCTCTTTCAACAAAATCTCCCACATAGTTTCCGCCCCAAGCAGTCGATAGCGTTGACCGAATCGCTTGTTGATCAATCCCTAATATCTTGGCTTTATTCTGGTCGAGTTGAATAAAAACTTCGGCTTTATTTTCGCTCACAAGCGGACTTAGGTTTTCAAATGCAGGGTAATTGTGAGATTCTTTTTCTAAGTCTTTATATTGTTTAATGAGTTCATCGCGTCCTTGACCATTTACATCTCTGAGCCAAAGTTCTAAGGCATCAGATTGACCTAAACCTGCAACACTTGCTGGCATACCCACCATGACTTTAGCGGGTAAGTTTTTTTGCAAGTAACTTTGGGCACGCTCCCGTATAGCACTTGCTGTATTAGCTTCACCTTTACGTTCATTCCAGTGTTTTAATGAAACAAATGCCATGCCAAAGTTTGGACCGCTACCTGAAAAGTTTTGCCCATTGACTACAAGTACGGTATTGATATTTTTGGCTTCATGCTCGAAGAAATAATTATTAACCAGTTTACCTACTTCTTGTGTTTGGCTCATAGACGCACTGTTATGCAAACTATAAGGAACAGCAAGTAAACCTTGATCTTCATTTGGAATAAAGCTAGTGGGTAAACCTCGATAAATAATGATTAAAACAGCGACCAAAGCCAACACGACAAGACATGAAAGTGTTTTAAATTTGATTAAGCTTGTCGCTAAGTAACTAAAACCAACTTTAATTTTTTCAAGTAAAGCTTCAAGCTTTCGTCCCCATTGAGGTTTTTGAGTTTGTTTTTTTAATAAAACAGCGCACAAAGCAGGCGTAATAAACATGGCTACTAATAAAGATAGTAACATTGCGGCCGCTAAAGTGATTGAAAACTGACGGTAAATCATACCCGTTGAGCCAGTAAAAAAAGCCATCGGAATAAATACGGCGGTTAATACCAAGGTAATTCCAATTAATGCACCACTAATTTCCTGCATGGATGCCGAACATGCTTCCCGAACATTTAATTGTTGTTCATGCATAAGCCGTTCAACATTTTCAACCACAACAATTGTGTCATCGACCAACAGTCCAATTGCTAGAACCAGTGCAAACAGGGTGAGGGTGTTAATGCTCATACCTGTCAAATACAACACTACAAAGGTACCGCAAATCACAATCGGAACAGTAATGGTAGGAATGAGCGTGGCGCGCCAATTTTGTAAAAACAGGTACATCACCATAACGACCAACACTACCGCTTCAAGTAAAGTGATAATGACTTGTTTAATAGACTCTTCAATAAACGGCGTATTGTCTCGTGGATAAACAACTTTATATCCAGCGGGTAGATGCTGCTTGAGCTGTTCAATTTTTGCTTTAATTAAAGCCGAGGTTTCAATTGCGTTCGCATCGGGACTCAGTGAAATACCTAAACCAGCGGAAGGGTAGCCATTAAGAGTATTAATACTTTCATAGTTTTCGGCGCCTAACTCGACTCTCGCAACATCTTTTAAATAAACCAAACTACCGTCTACATTGGCTTTAACCACAACCGATTTAAAATCATCGACTGTTTTTAAGCGCGAGCCCGCTGTGACTTTGGCATAAATATTCTGATCAGAAGCAGAAGGCATTGCACCAAGGGAACCCGCAGCAATTTGAGTATTGTAATCTTCAAGTGCCTGTTCAATATCGCTCGGCATAAGTTGATAATTTCTAAGCTGATTTGGATTTAACCAAATACGCATAGCATAACTTGAACCAAATACATCAACTTCACCAATCCCTTGTAGTTGAGAGAGAGGCTGTTCAAAGTGATTGACCATATAGTCCGATAAGTCGATATTACTGGCTTTACCAGTCTCATCGTATAACCCCACAATCAACAGCAAATCACCCGTGGTTTTCCAAATATTTACCCCTTGGCGTTGCACTTGCTCGGGTAAGCGATTTAATGCGCTGTTAATGCGATTTTGTACTTGCAATTGTGCTTTATCGATATCTGTGCCAATTTTAAAATGAATATCAATACTACCTGTTCCCGAAGATTCACTGTTTGAGGTGAAATAAAGTAAGTTATCTAATCCTTTAATTTGCTGTTCTAAAATCTGAGTTACGCTTTCTTCAACTGTTTCGGCCGAAGCACCACGGTAGTTAGCAACCACTCTAACACTTGGGGGAGCAAGGTTTGGATAACGCTCAACTGGCATTGCCCGAATAGAGAAAAAACCAAAAATAAGAATAGTAATGGCAATGACAGATACAAAAATAGGGTGATAAATAAAAAATCGAGAGAGCATTGTTATGTCTACTTTAAGCTTGTTTTCAATAGGTTTTTAGGCACACCAATCTGTAATACTATCTTTTTTAACTCAAACAAACAATAATGATTATCATTATATAAATAATAATTACTTTTATCTTGAACAATAAAAGTCATGAGGCTATCATGCTCGGCACACCATAAATGATAACAATTATCATATGGTAATCGTTATAAAATATAAGGATCGAGAAATGACGTTAACGAAAAAGGCGTTGGTGGTCGCCCTCTCAACACTGCTTCCATTCGCAGTCCAAGCAAATATAGATATTGACCAACACAGCAAAAATGAACCTGTTCAAAAACTTAAAACTATTGTGGTTTCTGCTGCTTTAAAAGAACAAGATGTAGATAAAGCACCTGCATCTATTAGTGTGATTACGAGTGAAGATATTGAACGTAGTGCGGCGCTGAGCCTCGCTGACGTTTTACAAAAACAAGCAGGGGTTTATAACTATAACAGCGGGCAAGATAAAATCGTTATAAGGGGAATGCTGAATACTTCAGGGAATTACACCTTAATTCTGCTAAATGGTAAGCGCATGTCGTCTAATGGTGCCATGTGGCGAGGCAATGACTTTGACTGGAGTGCAATTCCTTTAAATAGCATTGAGCGTGTTGAAGTGATTCGTGGCCCAATGTCATCACTCTATGGCGCAGATGCGATGGGTGGTGTCATTAACATCATTACAAAAAAAGCAGAAGACGGACAGCTACACGGTTCTATTTTTGGGCAATATAATCGGGCAGACCGTGGCAATGGTAAAGACCAATACCGTTATGGCTTTAACCTGTATGGCGGTTTAACTGATAGTTTAAGTTTTACTCTAGCAGGTGACGCCTATAACCGCGATGCATGGTATAGAAAAGGTAAACCAGATGCGGACGGCGCATATTTTGTAGAAAAAGATACTAAAAATATAAACGGTACTTTAAGCTGGAATATTAATGATCAGCAAACTTTAGACTTAGATTTGGGTTATAACAACGATAAACGCCCGCTTACGCAAGATGCACCTACATCTATTCAAGAATCAGAAATGAAACGTACCAATGTAGGTATTGCTCACCGTGGTAAATGGGCTTGGGGTAAAACAGAAGCTTATATTGGTAAAGAAACCGCCAAAATTTATGACTACGACAGTGAATACGATGCCCCTCAAAGCCGTCACTATAAACAAGAAAATTTAATTGGTCGTGCTTTTGCCAACTTTGACTGGCTCATGAATAACACAACTGCTGGTTTTGATTATAAAGACCAGAAAATTACAGACGTTGTCAGTTATATCGGTACTGGAAAAAACCAGCAAAAGAGCTACGGCATTTTTGTTCAAAACGATACCCATATTAATGATGCACTCACCCTAACATTAGGGGGGCGTTATGACGATTTTGATGATTTTGATGGTAAAACGACTGGCAAAGCCTACTTGGCCTATGAGCTTGCTCAAGGAGTCATCCTTAAAGGTGGTGTAGGGCAAGCTTATAAAGTTCCAGCGCCTGCTCAGCTAGACATCAATTATTCAATGATCTCTTGTGGTGGTAGCTGCCATATTCGAGGCAATCCAGATTTAGCACCAGAAGAAAGCACAAATTATGAAGCATCCTTAATTGTGACACGTCCAAACTGGAATGCAGGTGTTACGGTTTTCCAAAATGACGTGAAGAACTTAATTGAAGCCATTACCTTAAGTGATGGCGATCCACGTTTAGTGGGTGATTTTAGAAAAATCTGGACCAATGTAAGCCGTGCAGAACTTAAAGGGGTTGAGCTTACAGGTGGCTATGATTTCACTGACAATTTAGGTGTTAAAGCAAATGCAACATACTTAGATGCAAAAAACAAAACCACAGGTAAAGACTTAACAGAACGACCAGAGTGGCTTGCCAATGGTTCTATTTCTTGGGCACCTGTTCAAGACTTTCGTGTAAATGCAGGCGTGAGTTATGTGGGCAAACAAATGTACTCTGCAACCAAAGAGTTGCCAGCGTATACCACCTATGACCTTACGTTTACCTCGCCAATTTCGCCACGTTTAACACTGGACTATGGTGTAAAAAACCTGACCGATGTTGATTTGGAAGATAAGAACAAAACCTTTAATACCAAACTCTATGGACGTAACTATTTTGTAAAAGCGACTTATAGTTTCTAAGCGAAAACACAGCTCAAAGCTTATTCATAGGGGAATAGGTTTTGAGCTTTTCAATGTATAAATACCCATAATTTTCAAGTAAATATAGACAAAATAATTTTAAAAATTTCTATATTTCTAAACATTAAGGTTAATTCAATATGACATCAAAATCATTACTAAATGGACTACCGATAAAAAAATCGAGAATACAGGTTTTTGAAATTTTAAATCAGAATCCACAAGGTTTAAGTGCAGTCAGTATTTATGCACAAATTAAAAATGAACATAAAATAACGCTCGGAACCATTTACCGAATTTTATCTGAGTTTGAAAATCGTAAACTTATCAAAAGAGTATTCTTAGGAAAAAGTAAAAGTATTTATAAAATTAGAAAAGATAAAATGAGCTGTAATCTGATTTGTCTTAAAACAGCAGAAACCTCAAGCTTTGAAAATGCAAAAGTCAAAGAATTACTCCATGAAGCTATGGATATTATTTTTGCAAATACTGGAGTCAATATCAGCAGTGTTGAGCTCAATCTCTATACTGAATAAAGGTTCTTTTAGCTTTTCATATAAAAATAAAGGACAGCTTCATACTGTCCTTTATGCATCATTAAATGAATTATTTGATGACTTTAATTCGAGTCGTAGCCAGAATAATTAACGGAGAGTTCTTAGCAACATAACTCTCAAAGGCATCAATATCTTGACCGCCACCGACACGGTTCTGACCATCTTTCAATACAGTAAAGTTGTCACCACCATCCGCCAAGAAGCTATTAACTGTTACACGGTATACCTTCGTGTCAACCAATGCTGAACCTGCAACCATAATATTGCTTGCTCGTGGTGAAACAGCTGTATTTGCTGAATATTGATAACTCAATTCTTTAGATGGCTGTAAAATTTTAGGAGAGTTTGCATTTGCACCAGACCATTGCTGTTCAAGCACATCTCGAATCTGTTTACCGGTTAAGCTGACCGTCACAATCGAATTACCAAAAGGCTGGACTGCAAAAATATCACCAAAGGTAATCTGGTTGCTGCTATTAATCAGTAAATCAGCACGCACACCACCTGGGTTCATAAGTGTAAAGTCCGAACCTTGGTCGCTTGCTTTGAGAGCAGAGGCTTGCTGTGCATCGGCAATCATATCACCGAGAGGGCTTTCACCACTTTCGACTTGAGTACGGCTCACAACGGCAGTAGAAGTACCAACAATACGTCCAGAAATAGTGGTTACCGCTTGGCGGTATTTATCTAAAATCGCTTCAATACTTGGTGTCTTACTAAATTTTTGATAAAGATCTGTAAGGCTTACAGTGGTTGTACCTGAAGTATAGGCCTCACTTTGAATCGGAATTTGTTTAGCATCTTTTTTAATGATGTCGCCAGTTTTACCATCTAGCTCAATCTTAATATCAGTAATCAGCGTACCATATTGGCCAGCTGAAGTAAGCAAGAATGGTTTAGCCGGGTTTTTAGTTGCATAGTCACAAATATACGATTGGTGAGTATGTCCTGAAACAACAATATCAACTGCTGGATTTAAGCGGTCTAAAATACCTAAAATAGGCCCGCTTAAACCGTCACATGTTTTTTCATTGAGCTTAGTACTTGGTGCTGCACCTTCGTGTATGACCACCACAAATGCCTGAATTCCTTGCTTCTGCAATTCAGGAATGAGGGCGTTTACTGTATCTGCCTCATCACGAAACTCAACGTCTTTAATACCAGCTGCAGAGACAATACTTGGGGTTGCTTTAAGGGTTAAACCAATAAATGCGACTGGAATCCCGCCGTAAGTTTTGACTTTATAAGCTGGAAAAATCGTTTTGCTTGCATCATTTTTCATTGCGACGTTTGCTGCAAGGAAATTAAATTTTGCGCCACCAAAATTTTTATTAATTTGACATGGAGGAGTGCTGGTATATTGCTGACAGCCACCATTTTGTAAACGGCGTAATTCATCTGTACCACGATCAAACTCATGGTTACCAACCGCATTAAAGTCAATTTGAATGTCATTCATGACATCAATGGTGGGTTCATCTAAAAATAGTGAAGAGGTTAGTGGTGAAGCACTAATTAAGTCACCCGCAGAAACCACAGCATTATTTGGATTTTGAGCTTTAAGTTTCTTAATTGCATCAGCAAAGTAACTCACTCCACCTACTGGAATTCGTACAGTCTGAGATGGATCATTTGGGTTCGCGGCATCGACGTAGCGCTTAGGTGGTTCTAAATTTCCATGAAAGTCATTAAAAGCTAAAATATCGACAGTCTGATTACTTCTTGGTGCAGATGTATTTGAATCACTGTCATTGTTATCATTACAACCGGCTAATAAAGCCATCGCCAGACATAAAGATGTTGTCTTAAATAATATATTTAAAGTCGTCATTTTTTATCAATTGGTGAATTAAGATGCATAAAAAATACGCATACTGTGTGAATATTTGATGAAAACTAAATCTTAACCAAATCAGATAATCTTTAAAAAATAAATGCTAAGATGATGGTATATAAATATGAACGTAAAGGAGTACATAAAGCATTGGCATAAAAGATATTTTTTAATTTTTCATAAAAAATTCATGAATTTGCAATAAAACAGTTACAAAATATACGGTGAATAAAATCGCTTTTAAATTATTAAATTAATCTTTTTTATTCATTTTAACTTTTTACTACGTATAAGAGTCAAGAATGACATCATTGCCTACTTTATCTAGCTCAAACCAGCATAATTTAGAAACATATATTAATAGAGAACTCTCTTTATTAGAGTTTCATAAGCGAGTGCTTGCTCAGGCCAAAGATATTGAACATCCATTACTTGAACGTTTAAATTTTTTAATTATTTTTTCGCGTAATCTCGATGAGTTTTTTGAAATTCGCGTGGCGAGTTTAATCCAAAAAATCAGCCTTATGAGTCAAGCCACTGGCCCAGAAGGTTTACCTTTAACTGAAGTACTTAAGCAAATTTCGAAAAATGCTCATGAAGCCGTTGAAGAACAATATAAAATATTAAACTATACGTTGTTGCCACAACTACAAGGCTATGGCGTTCATTTTATTCAGCACGGCGATATATTAGAAAAGCATAAAGACTGGATTAAAGAATACTTTTTTAAAGAAGTTCAACCAGTCGTGACGCCTATTAGTTTAGATCCAGCACATCCATTTCCAAGACTCGTCAATAAAAGCCTTAATTTTATAGTGACCCTAGAAGGTAAAGACGCTTTTGGACGCCAAATTGATTTAGCGATTGTGCCGGCACCACGTTCTTTACCAAGACTTGTTAAAATACCAGAGCATATTTCTGGTGGCGCAGAACATTACATTTTGCTCTCGGCCATTATTCATCAGCACATTTCAGATTTATTTCCGGGTATGAAAGCCACAGGTTGTCATCAATTTCGCGTGACTCGAAATGCTGATTTAACCGTTTCAGAAGATGTTGAAGACTTAGCAGTCGCTTTAAAAGGTGAATTATCTTCACGCCGTTTTGGTCAAGCGGTTCGTTTGGAAGTTGCAAAAAAATGTCCTGAAGAAATTGCGAACTATTTATTGGAACAATTTGATTTAGATGCTGAACATCTTTATTACGTTGATGGGCCTGTCAATTTAGCCCGTTTTATTTCGAATTTTGATTTACCGGACTTGCGTTATAAACCTTATCAGCAAGTCTTACCCAAGCTTTTATACAGTAAAAAGCCAATTTTTGATGTGCTAAAAGCAGGCGATGTTTTACTTCATCATCCATTTGACTCGTTTGCACCTGTTATCAAGTTCCTACGTGAAGCTGCACAAGATCCAAATGTCTTGGCGATTAAACAGACGTTGTATCGTAGTGGTGCCAACTCGGAAATTGTTCAACTTCTGGCAGAAGCTGCGCGTAATGGAAAAGAAGTTACTGCGGTCATTGAGTTACGGGCACGTTTTGATGAAGAATCAAATATTGAAGTAGCCAACGTGCTGCAAGAAGCAGGTGCAGTGGTGGTTTATGGCATTGTTGGCTATAAAACCCATGCAAAAATGATTTTAGTGGTTCGCCGTGAACAAGATAAAATTAAAAGATATGTACACTTAGGTACAGGTAACTATCACGCGGTAAATGCCAAAATTTATACCGATTTTGGCCTACTGACCAGTGATGCTGAAATTTGTGAAGACGTACATAAGATTTTCCAAGAACTCACCGGTATGGGCAAAATGGCAAAGCTTAAAAAACTTTTTCATGCACCTTTTACCTTGCATTCACAGTTGCTTGAGCTTATTGAACAGGAAATTAAAAACAGTCTTGCCGGTAAGAAAGCTCATATCATTATTAAAGTAAATGCGCTCACTGAACCACAGCTTATTAGCGCGCTTTATAAAGCTTCACAAGCTGGTGTACAAATTGATCTAATCATTCGTTCAATTTGCTGCTTAAGACCCCAGGTTGCAGGGTTATCAGATAATATTCGGGTACGTTCAATCGTTGGGCGCTATTTAGAACATACACGGGTTTATTATTTTTATAACGATGGCGATACGAAAGTGTTTTGTGCCAGTGCAGACTGGATGGAACGTAATTTGTTCTCGCGTATCGAAACCTGTTTCCCGATCGAAAGTAAAAAATTAAAGAAACAAGTTATTGAAGATGGACTAAACAATTATCTAAAAGATAATCGTCAAGCGTGGGAACTACGCGCCGATGGAACTTGGGTACAATATCAGCCTCAAGAAGGACAAGAGCTTTATATTGCACAGCAACACTTAATGAATTTAGCCGTATAAAAATATCGGTCATAGCAGAATATTTATCTGTTATGACCTTTTAATAGTCTTTGATTGATAAGAACTTATTAAAATTTGGACAAAAAACACAATTATCGAACAATATCTTGTGCCAAGCTTATCTACAAACGTGACTTTTTTATTTAGAATAAATTTTTAATTGCTTTATAAGATTTAATCAAGTGATTCATTTCGCAAGATTAATACTGACTGGAGAAAAATTTATGCAATGGACAAAACCAGCTTTCACTGATTTACGTATTGGTTTTGAAGTAACAATGTACTTTGAAGCACGTTAATTATTTCTA
>Ga0157367_1000665_pt1 | contig 16242 bp, 18 predicted proteins | sample AttbisABBM2_FD_113142 | JGI IMG/M metagenome (GOLD analysis project Ga0157367, IMG submission 113142) | Fungus gardens microbial communities from leaf cutter ant in Botucatu, State of São Paulo, Brazil - Atta bisphaerica ABBM2 | ecosystem: Host-associated > Fungi > Mycelium > Unclassified ...
CAAGCTGTTGCCATCACATGATCAAAACTCATACCTGATGGGAGCTGTCATCTGTCATAGCAACTGTCAGGCTAATTTTAGAAGGTAACTAATTATATCACTACATTGATATGCTTGTATCTCTACCAATACTTATCACTTTGAGATACATCATATATTGTTGTAAACATATTGATGAGCACTTTTCAACACAAGTTTAATTGTGCGAATCTGTTCAGCCATTCATGAAATATTAGCTAACAAAGCTTTTGCAGTTATTGATAGCCTGATATCTTAGCTGTTTGTTGTCACTTTTATACATCCTATATATGTGTAAATAGCCCTCATTTGGGGCTTTCCAGTGCAACTTACTTCGTAAAAATCGGTCTACTGGTTGTGGAGATACAAGCTGAATGAAGTTTGTGACAAGTAGTAGGGAGAGTAGTGGAAGGGTCCAATACAGGGTTCCTTATGGAGGTGGCTAGGCCATTAATTTTTAGTGAAGAAGCAGGAAAGATAGGGGGGTTCATCACAGCATGCAAATTGTATTTGAAAATGAAAATAAGGGAGGCCTTACTGGTAAAACAAATCTAGTGGATTTTGTTATATATACAAGGTAGGTCAGCAGATGTCTGGAAAGAGAATATGTTGGAAGATCTAGAAGAAGAAATATTGGAATATGAGACTGTGGGGGAATTTTTTGCAGATATAAAAAAGAAATTCAGAAGAGAAGATGAGGAAACAGTTAAGACAGCAGAATTGAGGAGGATGGAATAAGGAGAGAAAACAATGGAAGAATATGTGCAAGAATTTTGAAGAGCAGCAAGAGGCAGTAGGTACAAAGAGAGACCCCTAATAGAAGAATTCAAGAGGAGAATGAATGGAGTGATTAGAAGGAAGCTAATGAAGGCAGAAAGGCCTCCAACAAATATTGAACAGTGGTATGAATATGCTACTAATTTAAATTGACATTAGAGAGAGAGTAAGAGAGAAGAGAAAAGATTGAAGGGATGACAAGAACAGGGGAGACCAGCTCCAAGACTGCAAGAGCAATAACAAGCGATGCCATAACCACAAGTATGACAAAGAATGCAGGAAATACCTTAACAGTGGGCAACAACAGGGCCTGCTCTAATGGAGGGAGTGGAAAGGATAGAGGTAGTAATGGTGCACCCTTAACAGAGGACAGGAGGGGTTCAACAAAACCCATATGCCATGAACATGAACAGGAGAAAGAGAAGAAACTGTTACAATTGTGAGGGATTTGGACATATAGCAAGAAATTGTAAGAACAGGAGAACAGATATGAATAGGAGGATGGAACAGGAAGAGGACAATAGTAATTTAAATGGGGACGGAGGTCTAATGGGTTCCAATTAGATCTCAGAAGTAATAACAGATTCACAATGCTCTTTAGAGTAGTAAATAATACATCAACATGCAATCTGGACAAAGAGGATCTTTTAAGAGAAGTAACAGTGAAGATTGGTTTGAAAAGAATAGATACACAGGAAGGGATTACAGTGGAGGTGTTGTTAGACAGTGGCATGACAGGATTGGTTATGAGTTCAGAGTTCACAAGGAAGCAAGGGTTCAAGTTGAAGAAGATAGAAAGGCCTATATATGTGAGAAATGTAGACAGTTTGTTCAACAAGGAAGGACCAATCAAACATATGGTAGAGGTTAATATCTACTATCAGAGGCATAGAGAAAGAATGGAGATAGACGTTATTAGAGAACAGAAGTAGAGTGTAATCTTGGGAATGCTGTGGCTAGCTCACCACAATCCTGAGATTGATTGGAAGACAGGAGAGATCAAAATGACAAGGTGTCCAGAGGAATGTGGGAAACAATAGAGACTGAAGCAGGGAAAACTGGAATGGTAGAAGCAGAGGGAAGAAGAGAAAAAAGAAGAAGCAGAAAAGAAAAGGGAAAAAATGGCAGAAAAACAAAAGAAGCAGAAGAAAGAAAGAACAATAAATGTAAAGAGAGTAGCTGAAGAGTGGGAGATTTAGGATGAAGAAGAAGAAGTAGTGAAATCAGAGGCAGAGGCCAAGAAATTGGTTCTGGAAAAGTTCCATAAGTGGATTAAAGTCTTTGGCAAGAAATAGTCAGAGTAAATACCAACAAGGAAGATCTGGGATCATACTATTGATATGAAAGAGGGATTTGTGCCAAGAAAGGGGAAGGTGTATCCATTGTTGAGGGAAGAGAGAGAGGAGGTGTGCAAGTTCATCAAGGAACAACTAAGGAAAGGATATATTAGACCCTTGAAGTTGCCTTAAATGGCACCAGTATTCTTTGTAGGAAAGAAGGATGGGAAGAAAAGAATGGTGCAAGATTATTGATATCTCAATGAGTGGACAGTAAAGAATAACTACCCACTACCACTTATTTCAGACATAATTGAAAATATTGGTACCAAGAGGGTGTTCATGAAGATGGACCTAAGATAGAGCTACAATAATATAAGGATTAAGGAGGGAGATGAGTGGAAGACAGCGTTTACAACACCTGAAGAGTCATTTGAACACACTGTCATGTTTTTCAGGTTAAAAAATTCACTGGCAACATTCCAAGCTATGATAAATGAGTTACTAAGAGATTTGATAAATACAGAGAAGATAGCAGTGTTCATTGACGATGTGATAGTAGGAACAGAAGATGAAGAGAGGCATGATGATTTGGTAGCAGAAGTAGTAAAAAGGTTGGAGGAAAATGATTTGTATGTGAAACTGGAGAAGTGCAAGTGGAAAGTGAGAGAGGTAGGATTTCTAGGAGTGGTGATTGAACTAGAAGATATAAAGATGGAGGAGGAGAAGGTAGAAGGTGTATAGGAATAGCCAACACCAAAGTGTGTCAAAGATATATAGAAGTTCTTAGGATTGGTGAACTACTATCACTGATTCATTCAGGGCTTTGCAACTATAGTCAGACCATTACACAATATGGTAAAGAAGGACCAGAAATGGGAATGGACAGAAAAACAAGAAGGAGCATTTAAGAAGTTAAAAAAGAGGTTTATAAGAGAACTGGTATTAGCAGTGCCAGATTTAGACAATAAAAATAAGGATGGAAGTAGATGCATTGGACTATGCAATGGGAGTGGTGTTATCTATAGAGTGTGAAAATGGTAAATGGAGACCAATGGCATTCTTCTCAAAATTGTTGAATGAGATAGAGAGGAATTATAAGATCTATGATAAGGAGATGTTAGTGGTGATAAGAGGATTGGAAAACTGGAGGTATCTGTTAAAGGGTGCAAAGTTCAAGGTCTGGACAAACCATAAGAATTTGGAATATTTTATGAAGACACAGAAGTTAAATTAGTGACAGGCTAGATGGGTATTATACTTGTTTAGATTTGATTTCACCCTAAAGTATGTACCAGGTACAAAAATGGGAAAGGCAGATAGACTTAGCAGAAGACTAGACTGGAAAGTAGGGACAGAAAATGGCAATAATGATCAGACACTAATTAAAGAACAATAGATTCGTAGTTTAGTAGAAGTAGTAATAGAAGGACCCAAAGTAGAGATAGTAGAAAAAATTAAAAAAGCTAGGAGTAAGGATGAAGAAGTAGTTAGAGTAGTAGAGGAGATGAAGAAGGTGGGAGTAAAGATATTACAAGGAGATGAGTGGCAGATTGACAGAGATTTAGTATTGAAGGAAGGAAAAGTGTATATAATAAAGGATAAGAAATTGAGAATGGAGATAATTCAGTTACATCATGATGCACCAATAGCAGGATATGGAGGGAGATAGAAGACAACAGAATTGGTGATGAGAAATTACTGGTGGCCAGAGATAACTAAGGATGTTGGAAAATATGTAGAAGGATACAATATGTGTCAAAGGATGAAGAATAGAATGGAGGTATCAGCAGGAAAATTAATGGTGAATGAAGTACCAGAAAAGACAAATGCATCTGATAGTAGACTTTATCACCAAGTTACTGTTAGTGGCAGAAAAAGATGCAATACTAGTAGTATGTGACAGGTTGTCAAAAATGACACATTTTGTGGCAACAACAGAAGGAACATTGGCAGAGAGATTAGCAAGGCTGTTTAGAGACAATGTGTGGAAATTACACAGATTACTAGAGAGTGTAATAAGTGATAGAGGACCACAGTTTGCAGCAGAGTTGACAAGGGAATTGAACAAGATGTTGGGAATAGAAACAAGGTTGTCAACAGCATTCCACCCACAAACAGATAGGCAGATGGAACAGATGAACCAAGAGTTGGAATAGTACTTAAGATTCTTTATAGAGTATAGACAGAGAGATTGGCTGGAGTGGTTAGCAACAGCAGAGTTTGCAGTGAACAACAAGGTTCATTTAGTAACAAAGGTTTTGCCTTTCATGGCAAACTATGGAAGAGAGTTATGGATAGGAGCTGATATTAGGAGAAAGGGCAAAGTAGAGAAGGCAATGGAGTTTGTAAAAAGGATGAGAAGAGTATAGAAAAAAGCAGAGGTAGCATTGAGAAAAGCATAGGATGAAATGAGAAGACAAGACAAGCAGACAGAGGGAGGCGAGAAGTAGGAGAATGGAAGAAGAGAGAAAAAGTGATGCTAAGTACAAAAAACTTAGTGTTATGATATACATAAGGACTCTTTTTCTTTTCTCTTTTTATTGATAATGAAGAGGCACATAACTATGGTCACATGACATGTCACATGATGTGATGTAATAAAGTCTAGAAGGGACTAAAGTGGGCTAGAGTGGTTTAGATAGATAATGTTAAGGAGTATGTTAACTATATAGCTATCTCATAGTATACACATGATGTACTCATGGATAATATATGGACATTAGGGCAGGAGTAATTATTTGTAGCACAGACCATGTGTAACTTATATAAATAGAATAGCAATTCAGCAGAAACTCTTTGTCGAGTTTTCTTGTAATCCCTACATCAATAGCCTACTGAGAGCTTTATTGCTTGTGTGATTATTAGACTTTATGTCTAGTGGTTGCCACAACACTTAGTGTTCAAGAAAAGGCCAACAAAGAAACTAATAGAAAGATATGTGGGGCTGTATAAGATAGAGGAAGTAGTATCAAAGAATGCAGTAAAACTGAAGCTACCAGTCTCAATAAGAATTCATTCAGTAGTAAATGTTAGCAGAGTAGTGAAATATAGAGAGCCAGTAAAGAAACAAAGGGTGGAGGAACTGAAACTAGTAGAAGTTAAAGGAGTAGAAGAGTTAAAAGTTGAAAAAATATTAAATAAAAGGAAAGTATAGGAGATAGAGAAGTATTTAGTACACTGGAAGGGGTTTACAGCAGAGCATGACATATGGGAAAGAGAGGAGAATCTAGGAAATGCAAAGAAAGCTATGGAGGAATTTGAGGAAAGAATGAGTGTTGAAGTAAGAAGACAGGAAAAGCTAGATATGATAGAGAAAAAGGACTTTAGAAGAGAGAAATTACTAGGAAAGTACATAGCAAAGATATTGTATGGATGGGATGACAGAAAGTTTGAGAAGGAATATTTGAGGAAGTTGGAAAAGAACTGGCAAAAATGAAAGTCAGTTTCTCCAGAGAAAAAACCTTGAGAGGAGGATAATGTCAAAGTCAAAAGTGGTGGACTTAATTTATTTTTATTTTTATTTTTATTTTTCTATTTTTAGAACTTAGGATTAGGATTATAGTGATGAGATTATGCTGTTACACATCAGTCACATCAGATAACACAATCACAAGTTATAAGATGCATAGAAGGATGTAGAAGATTCTGGAAGGATGACATCATGCAATATGTACAACACATGGCTGTTTAGGGTAGACTAGAAGTAGTTAGCATGGATTATGAGATTTTAGTATATAAGGTAGACTATCATATATAGAGTTCTTTATTGAGTTCTCTTATGTTAACCCAATACAAGATTCATTCACTTGTCTAACTCTAAAGAACTTGAGTTTGTAACAACATATGTAATATATTGATCTTAAGGTAAATACATGGTTATTTAAAATAGGCTAATTACAGTAGTAGCATAAACTATCAGTTTGGATATATAAGATAGACAATCTTATACAGAGTTTTCTATTAAGTTCTCTTATATAATCCCTATACAGAATTCTTCTTATTGGTCAACTCTAAGATCTTTGAGTTGTAACAGTCTAATTCTTAAATATAAAGGTATATATACAAAAGAGTAATAGTCTATATACAAGCTGTTTCCATCACATGATCAATACTCATATCTGATGGAGGCTGTTATCTGTCATAGCAAATGTCAGGCTAATTTTAAAAGGTAGCTAATTATAGTTTGATAAGTACTTTCCAACACAAGTTTAATCATATGAATCTGTCTAGCTATTTATGAGATATCAGCCAATAAAGCTTTTACAGTTACTGATGGCCTGATATTTCAGTTGTTTGTTATTACTTTTGTATATCCTATATGTGTGTGAATAACTCTCATTTGAAGCTTTCTAGTACAACTTAGTTTGTGAGAATTAGTCTACTATTTGTGGAAATACAAGCTAAATGAAATTTATGATATTTATATGGAATAAATTATAATACACTGCTAGAAAAACTATAACTAAGCTTTGAATACTCATAGAGAAGTAGTTACAAAATATATAGTTTGTCAGTATATCAATATAAGCTCACTTAGAGAGCTACTTTCTTAAAATAGGCCTATGCTTCTAATAAAGAAGTATATAATAGTTGTTGATATATAAAGAATATATTAAGATCACTAGTATCAGAGTTGAAAATGGTGGACTTAACAATTTTTATTTTATTTTTCAAACTTAGAGTTAGAAATTAGTATAATATCATATGTGATTGTCACAAACTATTATATGGTGTGACTTGGTGTTACACATTAGTCAAAAGTCATATGTCATGACTACATGTCATGATAAAATATTGTAGAAGGTTCTAGAATAAAATGATATCATATAACATATATTATATATGTTAATCTTAAGAATAATGCATAGCCATTTAGGGTAGGCTAATAGTAGTGTAACATGGACCAGTAGTCTAGTATATATAAGATAGACAGTTTTGTACTTGTAACTCTATCAAATTCTCTTGTGATTATCTAATCTAAGATTTTTACTTTTGACTGACTCTAAGATTTTGAGTTTGTAACACTAGAACTTGATTTTTACTATCTGAAACCATCTAGTACTAGACCTTTTTAAGCTTATTCTCTCATTATCCTTAACTAAAGGGCAACATAGCTCTTTAGTCAAGAAGAATTGCTAGATCCTAAATATAAGAGGTATATTAGCTAGATAGTGAAAGCTTAGCCATTTAGTTGTGCAATGTTATACTGGAAAATACTTTTCTATGAAAACAAGTAATATCATAAGATTTTGAAGTATATAATACCTCTTTGAAGACATTAGCAAGAAGATCTTACACTCCTAGATGACATCTCAGGCTCTCTTAAGTAGATACCAACTAAAGAGATGGTATAGTAGCTATTAAACAAACCAAACTTCAGACTTGGAGCTTATTAGAATAGACTTACCAGAATATTGTGAAATGTCTAGCTATCTATTGCTCTAGCTTATATCTATACAGAGGCCACTTGGTAATAACAAAAACATACTATAATACTGTTTCCTAGAGAACTGTAGAGAAAGCAATGTTATTTACTTGCTAAAGGAATAGAAAGCAGTATCATCCACTTGAGAAAGACTAGCTATAAGGAACAGGTACTTAAGAGCACAATTAATATAGCCATAAATATTTGGATGGTAGAATAAGGCAGAAACACAACTGATTGGGACTTAGAAGAGTTGGGAATGTACTCTTGAATAGAAGTGACTAGTAAAAAGGCTGTAAAAGAAAAGAATCAACATCTATGAGCAGAAAAAGAAGCATTAGGCCAATTTTGGGTTGTAAATGGAGAAAAGACTATATGCTCTTGAAACTTCAGAAAGCTTTATTATAGTTTCAGTTTCCATTTTCTAGTTTTATTCTTTGTATTTTTAGACTAATATATAAGCTACAAGTAAAAGAGAGTAAGAAGGAGGATGTTGTGGCAACCACTAGACACAAAGTCCAATGGAAGCACAAGTAATAAATCTCAAAGAGCAGATATCTAGTGTGAATATGAGTTGTGTATTCACAAGAGAACTCAACAGAGAACCACAACAGTATTCTACTGACTATTTATATAAAGTCCTCCTGGTTCATGCTATGACTTCTCTACGCCTATCCTAATATCCATACCCTGTTCTCATGTCCATTACTTATTTACCATGCATCTTCCTCAAGGCCAACATGCCGTATATATGTGCCCTGACGTCATACTCTTTAATCTCCATCATACATGCGTGTACCATGTGTACACCATGAGGAACCCATGTCTCTTGATGTCATTCCTTCTCTAGACTCTTCCCGATCCTTCTAGATCCTAAGTCCTTCCAGACTACTTTAGACTATTCTAGGCCCTATGACATAATGTCATGTGAATTTCTAGTCACATACCTTCTCTCTCTCTTGTTGTAAACTAATAATATAACTATCTATAAATATCTTATCTGTTCTAACCCTAACCCTAAAGTCTATCCATACTTTCATCTTATAACAGAGGACCTCCAGCCAAATACTTCCACTTGAAAGTAGTTGAACTTCTATTTTATCAAGTGAAATGTTATTAGTACCTATTATCACTTTTGGAGAGTTCTAACAATCTAGAAAAGACTAGTGAGGTAAATATTAGTTAGTATCTTCAGTTGTGAGGTTTAACTTGAGAGATGCCTTCAGAGTGTGTCATCTAGTATGGATAGTATTGTTGGAAGCTTTTAAGGAGCTTTGCAATCTATTCACTAGATTTTCCAAAGGAACTTGTTATACAGTATAAGGTTCACTGTTTAGAAGTGTATTAACTAGGAAAAGTGTTTCTGAGCAGATAATACTTGTATATTCCTTTTAATATCCTTTCTAATGTTATCTTTTTGCATTCATGGACCCCTCTTAAGTATTTTATATATTCTAATCATTTTTCTATATCATTATTTCTATATCTTCTATTGATTTCTGACACTAATAATGTTCTCTTTGAATTCTTTAGTATGTAGTTAAGGGCTAGTATTACTTTGGGACTGGCAAATTATTATCAATAGTTCATTAAAGATTTTGCAGTGATAGCTAGACCTCTATATGATTTAGTAAAGAAGGACCAGAAGTAAGATTGGATAGAGAAATAGAAAGAAGTGTTTAGAGAGTTGAAGGGGAGATTTACAAAAGAACTGGTATTAGTAGTACCAAATATAGATTTAAAAAATGAGAATAGAAGTAGATACATTAGACTATGCAATGAATGAAGTATTATCTATGGAGTGTGAAGATGGAAGATGAAAACTAGTGGAATTCCTTTCAAAATCTCTAAATAAAACAGAAAGAAACTATGAGATTCATAACAAGGAGATGCTGGCAGTTATAGGATTAGAAAACTGGAAAAATTTATTAAAGGATGCAAAAGTTCAAGTTTGAGGTTTGGACAGACCATAAGAATTTGGAATACTTTATGAAAGTACAAAAATTAAATAGAAGACAAGCCCACTAGGCATTATACTTGTGAAGATTTGATTTGATCTTGAAACATGTTCTAGAAACAAAAATGAGAAAGACAGATCAACTTAATAGGAGACTGGACTAAAAAGTAGGGGTAGAAAACAACAATAATAATCAGACCTTAATTAAAGAACAATAGATTTATAACTTAACTGAAGTAGTAATAGAAGGACCTGAAGTAGATATAATAGAAATAGCTAGGAGTAAGGATAAAGAAGTAGTTAGAGTAATAAAAGAGATGAAGAAATCAGAAATAAAAGTATTACAAGAGGATGAATAGCAGATTAAAGGAAATTTGATACTGAAGTAGAGAAAGATTTATGTGCTGAAAGATGAGGAGTTGAGGGTAGAAATGATTTGGTTACATTATGATGTGCTGGTGGTAGAACATGGAGAAATGTGGAAGATGATGGAATTGGTGACAAGAAACTATTGGTAGCTGGGAGTAACAAGAGATGTAGAGAAATATGTAAAATAATGTGATATGTGTCAAATAATGAAGAATAGAACAGAAGTACCAATGAGAAAGCTGAAACTAACTGAGGTACTGAAGAAGTCCTAGACACATATGATGGTAGACTTTATTACCAAGTTGCCATTAGTAACTGGAAAGAATATGATCTTAGTAGTATGCAATAGGTTGTCCAAAATGGCATATTTTACAGCAACAACCAAAGGAATATCAGTGAAAAGATCAGCACAATTATTAAGAGACAATATATAGAAGTTACATGGATTGCCAGAGAGCATAGTATCAGTTTGCAACAGAGTTAACAAGGGAGCTGAATAAGATGTTGGAGATTGAAACCAAGTTATTGATGTTCTTTCACCTATAAACAGATGGGTGGATAGAATAAATGAATCAAGAGTTGGAACAATATCTCTGATTCTTTGTAGATCACTGATAGAAAGATTGGCCACAATGGTTAGCAATGGCTGAATTTGCAGTCAATAATAAAAAACATTCAGCAACCAAAGTATCTCTGTTCATGGTGAACTATGGTAGAGAATTAAGAATAGGGGCAGATATCAGAAAGAAGAGAAAGATAGAAAAGGTAACAGAATTTGTGGCGAGAATAAAGAAAGTAGAAGAGAAGACAAAAACAGTATTAAAAAAAGCTCTGAAAGAGATGAAATAAAAGGCAAATAAAAGAAATGGAAGAATGGAAGATAAAAGATAGAGTAATGTTGAATACAAAGAACTTAGTGTTCAAAGAAAGACTGGCAAAAAAGCCAGTGGATTAATACATTAGTCTATATTTCATTAATAAGGTAGTTTCTACCAATGCAGTCAAATTATAATTGTCTACTTTGATAAGAATTTACCTGTTTGTGAACATCAGTTGGATAGTATAATATAAAGAACAAGTAGAAGAACAAAAGGTAGAAGAAGTTGAAGAATAAAAGGTAGAAAAAATTTTAAATAAAAGAAAAATATAAAGAGTAATAAAGTATTTGGTATAATATAAGAGATTTATAATAGAACATGATATCTGGAAGAGAAAGAAAGACTTAGATAATGTAAAAGAAGTGGTAGCAGATTTTAAGGGAAGGATGAATACAGAAGTAAGATAACAAGAGAAGTTGGTTTAGCAAAAGAAAGAGATTTTAGAAGAGGAAAGTTACTAGGAAAATATATGGCAAGTTCAAAGAAATTAGAGAAGAACAATAGAAGTCAGTTTCTTTAGAGGAGAAACCTTAAAGAGGGAGTAATATCAGAGTTAAAAACAGTAGATTTAACAATTTTTATTTTTCTTTCTAATTTTTATTTTATTTTTCAAACTTAGTGTTAGGAATTAGCATGATGTTACATGTAAATGTCACAAAATATCACATTGGTCATATGTTATAATGGAATATTATAAAAGATCCTGGAATAAAACAATGTTATACAATATATATTATATATGTTGACTTTAAGAATAATACATGGTTCTGAAGAATAGGCTAATAGTAGTGTAACATGAACCAGTAGTCTAGTGTATATAAGGTAGACAGTTTTGTACTTGTAACTCCATCAAGTTTTCTCATGATTATCTAATCCAAGATTCTTACTTTTAACTAACTCTAAGATCTTAAGTTTGCAACAACTAGAATCTAGAACCTAAGACCAGTGAAGAAAAGAATCTAAGTACATGAAAATTATTACAACAAAAAAAATATATCTAGGACCAGAAAAAAAGAATCTAGTCCTAGTATCTTTTAGTTATAGACTAAGTACAAATGCTTAAGTATACATATATTTATATAGTAAAAACATTCATTACATATCTACAACAAGAATGATGAGAAAGAGTGGATATAGCTATAGAGTTCAAGAACAAAAGAAATGGAAAGAAATGAAAATTAAAATAAAAGATAAGTACATATGAAGATAGTGTATAGATATTAAGCTGAATGCTCATTTTTTCACACTTCTACTTAGTGAAATGTCAGGAAGCAGATAAAATATCTAGATATGTATCAAATTTAATAAAAGTATCATAAGAACAGGACTTCATGAATATATCAGCTGACATATCTTTTGTGAAGATGTAGTGAAGCTGTATCTCACTATGCTCAATATGTTTGTGAAATGAAGTGATGGTGAATGTTGATATATTTAGCACAAGAATAGGTAATAGGGTTGTAAGCAAGAGTTATATAGCCTTGATTATCAGTGTAGATGATGGTAGCTATAGCCTAAGTAAAGTTGAGCTCTTTGAATAATATCTAGAGCCAGACAGCTTTCTTTGTGATGTTTGTAGAGACAATATACTCAGCTTTAACAGAAGAAGTAGCTACAGTTGGCTACTTCTTGGAAGACTATAATATGAAGCTATCTACAACATTAAAAATAAAACCTTCAAATAGATTTTGATCATTTGGATTCTGAGCCCAATATAAGCCAGTTTAACCAACCAAATCAAATTTATTCTTTCTGTACCATCCTAATATCAGATTCAAGTCTACTATACTCTTAAGATAATGTAGAATGTACTTTGTAGCTTTTAAGTGTATAATATCAAGATTTTCACTAAATTGAGTCACTAGAATAACTGCAAACTGAATATCTGTATGAGTCTGTGTTACAAAAAGAATAAAACCAACAAGAAAAAGATAATAAACATCACCTGTATAATTCTTATATACATATTTCTTGGCTCTAATTTGGAAAGATTATAAAGTAAAAAGCTAATGCTTTATAGTAAGAGAAGTTAAGACAGAGAGGCATTGTGCATACCAAAATAAGCAATGATTTGGTAAATATATGCTAATTGATTAAGAAACATAAGATAGTTTACATGATTATGAGAAATTAAAATTCCTAGTATAAACTTAAGTTATCAATATAGATAAGAACAAGAAGAATAATTCTTTCTTTCTTCTACTTGATATATGAGTAGTTATCATCAACTATGTAGATGAAACCTAGCTTTATCAAAACCTTATACAATCTCTTCTTCTATATATCTTCTCATTGAGATATTTCTGCAAATAAGCAGTAACAATGTCTACTTGATGGATATTATAATCTAAATAAGTAGCAAGAGTAAGAAAAATACAAAGAATTATAAACTTTGTAACAAAAGAGAAGATTTTTATAAAATTCTTTTGAGAAATCTAAAAGAATCCTTTAGTAATTATTTATATCTTAAACTTGATATGCATTCCATGACTATCTAACTTCTTTTTAAAAACAATCCAACTCTTAACAGATAATAGATTGACCTACTCAAAGACATCTGCTTTTTCTAACTAAGCAAATTTAGATGTGATAGTATTTTCCCACTGATTTGAGTGAGAGAAATAAAGGGCCTTCTAGTATGTATGGATCTTGTGTATAATAGCAACAAATACAAAGTTAACCTTCTTCTTTAGGGAAACTATATTAATCATAGCAAGAGATCTATAGCTTTTATAACAAGAGACAAGTTTACAGTTACAAGTAAATAGATTTCTTTTTAGCAAAAATTATTACTTAGATAACTTCTAAAGAGTGAATGAAAAGATGAGAGAATCAGAATTCAGAGTACCATAGTTAGAAGTAACAGAATATTTGATTATAAGGATATTAGTAGAAACTTTATCATTAATAATTTATATAAGAAAATTAGAAAATATATTTAACTTAGTACTGGACTTGACTTGAATACAGACTTGGAATTGACAACAGTACTATCTCTAGCTATGGTGTTATTTACAAAGTGATTAATAACCTTAGCAAAAACCTATAAAGTATCAATATCAATAACTGCAAGCTTACTAGAAGATATATCCTCAAAAAATAGATATCTTGAGAAGTAATTAACTCGCCATTCTTAAAGTTCTCAAGCTAGTATCTCTTAGTCTCATCAATCTACCAACTCAATATACAAACTTTTATTGCATATAACTCTAACTTTTCCTAATAGATCTACTTAAGTATGAGCCTATTCAAGAGAGCTAAAAGTTTAGAGATAGGAGATAAGGCTTATGCCCAGTCCAAGCCTCATATGTTATGATTCAAGTTTCAAAGTGTTAAGATAAGAAAAAATATTGTATAGAGTTTATATAAGAGAACTCAATAAAGTTTTAAGTACAAAAGTATTTATCTTATATACTAGACTACTAGTCTATGCTATACTAATCTTAATCTACCTTAAAGACTATATATTTTTCTTAAGATTAACATATATACTACATATTATATGATATTATTATTCTAGAACCTTCTATATTCTTTTGTATAATATATGATTGTATAACCATAACTTGTGATCAATGTATGATACTATATTATATTATGTGATGTCATGCTAAACCCTAATCTCAGGTTCAAAAAATTAAATTAAATTAAAATCAAGTTTACTATCTTTGGCTCTGATATTATAAGAAACTAATCTTCTTAAACTAGAGATAAGAGACATACAATGAATATAAATAGTATACATAAATATTTTATCTCAGTAATATAGTTTAACATTAGCATACTAAAGCATATAATGTACTATTTCAAAAAAGATAATAATTACATACTTAGGAATACTATTCTGTTTGGAAATATAAGTAATAGTGGTCTTATAAATGATTCTATTTGTACTAACAAAAATAAGCTATAATACTGTTAATAAACTTAGAACTATTGTTACTGTAAAGTTAGTAAGCTTTTAAACTAGACTAGTACTCAAGCATAACTACAATATTATGAACCACAACTCTGGCCTCCTTATTATGTAATAAATTTCCCAGTAGATATTGGTAGCTAACTTCAATAATAATAAGTATATGTAAATATCTATTCTAGGTAAAAATAGATATAGGACTAGATAGATTTATAATGAGTAACTTTATTTTAAAGTAGTTACTTATACTCACATCAGATAGCAGCAATTGGTAAGACTTCCTATTTGTGCATTCACTATAAATATAATCAAATTTCTGAGATATAAGTATCAAGATTGAAGAAAATAGACTTAGTTATTTCTTTATTTTCTTTCTCATTTTATTTTCCTTTCAAGTTATTTTTCATTTTTCTATTTTTAGAACTCTAGGATTAGGGCTATAAGTGATTGGTCACACTGTCACATCAGTCACATCTGATGGTGTAGTCACAACATTGATCATGAGACTTAAGAGAAGGAAATAGAAGGTTCTGGAACAAAATAACGTCATATAACATGGACACCATATGTTGACCTCATGCTTTACACATGGTCATTTAGGGTAAGGTGCACAGTAGTTAGCACAGACTATCTGTAGGAGTATATAAGGTAGACTATTTTGTAAAGAACTCTTTATTGAGTTCTCTTATGTTTCTCTAATACAAGAGTTGTTCTTTTATCCAACTCTAAGAATCTAAGATCATAACAATAAGGATATCAAGACTATTTATAATAGACTGGCAAACCATAAAATCAATAATATGAGGGCTTGAGTACTCTATATAATACATATACTCAAAGATTCATAAGATAAGTAAGTAGCCTCCTAAACCAAATCAGTATATTAGATTTGATAAAGAGTACTAGTAGAATTATAAAAAAACAATTGAGAATAAGTTTTCTCTATCTTTTGAGATAATTAAGTCTTTCTCCCAACTCTAAACAAATACATCTATGCTGTAAAGTACCAAGACTAATGAGATTGGTATCTAATAAGAGAATGAAAAGAACATTGTTAAAGATAAGAATAGAGAAGCTATGTAAAAGAATAACTATAATCTTGACAGGACCAATGCTTGAAGTATGAATATAGCATTCACTGTCAATAGTGATATACTCATTATTCATAAGATCATGATAGGAAATAAATAAATTTTGATCAGAGAATATATATGAGATTGCAACATAGAACTCTTACTAACAATACTATAAGTATCTTTCCAATCTTGTACCTTTTAGAGGACTAGAGATAATTAATAGCCAAATTTGTAGAACCATTAGATTTGACATACTTAGCCTTAATCTAATTCTTTTTAAGACAGTTAGAGTATTGTAACTTAAATTCTTGATTAAAGACAAAAGATAACTTTTATATTAAGTAATATAAAAGAACTCAATAGAGTCCTAAGTATAAAATGGTCTACTTTATATACTATAAACTATGGTCCATGTATGTTATAACTTAAAGCTCAAAGTGTTAAGCGATAAGACAACTCTTGTATTGAGTAACACAAGAGAACTTGATAGAGTTCCTAGTACAAAGTAGTCTACCTTATATACTACTACTCATGGTCCGTGCTCAC
>Ga0157367_1000666_pt1 | contig 16240 bp, 20 predicted proteins | sample AttbisABBM2_FD_113142 | JGI IMG/M metagenome (GOLD analysis project Ga0157367, IMG submission 113142) | Fungus gardens microbial communities from leaf cutter ant in Botucatu, State of São Paulo, Brazil - Atta bisphaerica ABBM2 | ecosystem: Host-associated > Fungi > Mycelium > Unclassified ...
GTGTAGAAATGTTATCAGATATGCATGACAAGCTTTCGCAAGCTGTCAAATTATATGATTCCATCCTGACAGACCAAGTTCGTTACTGTTCCTCACATTCGCCACCGCAACAGTTCCAACAACGTATACTTTCCTCTTCAAATAAATACAATCAATGGATACCAGTATCGCTTACTTCACAAGTTACCTCCCAACAATATGCTCCTCCATCTCAGTCACTCACGCAGAGGCATGATCCACTTCGAAATCCAGTCTCCGTACTGCAACATGCGGGTTCACCTCCGCTACAACCAACGCTCCAGTGGTCACAGTCACTTGTATCTGCACCCCACCCCCCTCAAAATCATGTATATGCTCCGGTGCCCCCACCAATAGCAGCGATAGTTTCTACGCCTCAACCTCAGCCTCAAACGTCATCGCAAATCACAAGTCATCGGCCTCTAGTAAGCCATGTTTCGACGCCACAACATCAGCGAGGTGTACATCTGGGGAGGAGTGGTACAGTTGCTCATCCGGGTTATCAGCCTACATTGCATCAAATACAATCCCACTACCAGCAACCACCTCGGCAGCAGGAATCTAAACAACATTACCAACTTCCTCAAGTACAGCATCAGCAACAAGAATCATCAAGCACTCTTCCGCAATTTCCGCTTGTACCGACTACTGCGCCGATGTACGATGCGGCGATACATAATGGAGTCGTGCAGAGTGAGGAGAGAAAGGAGGCGACGTTGATTGATCTATGACTTGCATGTGTCCTGACATAGGGTTCCTTACGATGATATTGTATTTCACTTCATACTTGCACCAGTTCCATAATTGTTGGCAGGAGTTCCTGTTTTTATGTTATTGTTTCCTACAATAGCATGGTCTTTAGGTTAGCTCAAGGTCTATTGAATTTCATGCACTGCAGTGCTTCCCTTTCTGCTCCTCATGCAGTTCTCTTGGATAGGATTGGCCCTGCTGTCAAAGGTGTAACTGTTTTCATTATTGCTCTTAATCCCTATCTATTTGGAACAGGCTGACACATCTTAGACATCCTCCAGCTCTTTGAGAATTGAAGATCCTGATGTTTGTTACAAAACCTAGAACTTGTCATAACCTTAGACCTCAGATTACAACTATGGCAAAGACTTGAGAGTACATCAAGAGAATTATACAAGTAGTAAAACATAAAGATCCAGGCTTATGTCTACAGCTATATGTGTTATAAAATAAAGAGTGGCTGCTATCACAGCATAGCAGTGGTTGAAAAGCTAACACATAGTAATCAAAGTTGGGTGGATAATGATACAGGTAAGCAAGATTTATAGGGTCAATAAAGGAACTTGTTAGTACTGAGTATCATTCTAGTATGTGAATGATCCTCTGTTATGTATCCAGTGTTGTAGCAATCACCAGTTATCATGACTTGAACACACTGTTAGAAGAAACCTTAAAGCAGCAACTGTCATGCCAATCTGGTATCCACAGAAGAACGTGGATAATGTGGTTTCTCTGATCTGTGCTCCTCAAACCCATCCAGTGCAGATTAACAATTGCCCAACTTCTTTCTAATTTTTTCAAATATTTATCTTCAAATCTTCCATCATCCCATCCAAACAAAATCTTTGACAAACCAATGCCGATGAGAGTTGTCTTCGTTTTGGAGCCGAAACCCACGATTTTGGTTTCATCACCCTTATTAGCCGTTCCGCGCTCCACCTAAAACAGACAATCAGTACAAGTGGGTGAACTAGGGGAGGCATCGCGACTAACACGACCCGTGGCAACGGTACCACGACCAAAAATGGAGAAGGAATCTTCAATCGGCATTAAAAATGTTTTGTCGAAGTCACCTAGAGAGAAGAATGATTAGAAGACGTATGAGCCAATCAACAAGGGCGGAAGCATACGAGGAGGTAGGGTAGGTCAAGCCAAGTATCGCAAGCTTGAATCAGTTCTTTGACTTTCTCAGAACCAGTTGCTGGATCACGACCTTCAAGAGCAGCAAGGGCTGAACCCATAACGATCGGGGTATTCTCACCGTCGAAGTTGTAGTGGACAAGGAGATTACGCATTTCCATGTCGACCAGTTCGAGCATTTCAGGGTCGTTGATTTGGTCGACCTTGTTAATGAAGACCACCAATTTTGTGAGACCAACTTGACGGGCAAGAAGAAGAAGCTCTCTGGTTTGGGGCATTTGACCATCAGTCGCTGAAACCACAATGATTGCACCGTCCATCTGAGCAGCACCAGTTATCATGTTCTTGATATCTGAGCCACATCATCATTTGTGATAGAATATATAAGTAGAGGTAATGGTAACTTACAGTTGGTGTGACCAGGACAGTCAATATGACCATAATGGCAATTCGGGAACTTGTAGATCTCCTTAATTCAGGACTTTCTTGCAGTGTCTGCAGAGCATGTCATGAGAGTTGTTGAGGTCTAAGAGGTTGCATCTTGACATTAGAGTTAACATTGTCAACCTCTTCAATCTCTACTGTTGGCTTTTTAGGCACCAGAGAAGGTGAGGGAGATGGAAACTTATAAGAAAGAGAGGGTGAAAAGGAACAAGAAGGAGGATTGTTTGCAATAGGAGGAATGGGTGTGGGTGGAATGGGTACTGGAGCAAGTCCATCTTTGCCAGAAGGTCCAGGCTCTGACAACTCTGTCTCTGGACTTATTCTGTCCAATAACTTATTATATAATTTGTACTCTTTCACATGAGAGTTAGTGCATTTAAGAAAGGATTCCTTGTCAAAGATGGCATGTGTGGAGTAGAAAATAAGATTTCCTTGTATATAGCACATGAAGTGATAATTGTTATGACTTAAGAATGAGAGTTTAGTCAAAAGAAGAAACTTGTATTGTTGAGCACAAAAGAACTTGGTAAGGTTCTTGGTACAGATGTGTCTACTTTATATACCTCTGGTGCATGGTCTGTGCACACCTACACCTAGCCTACCCTAAATATTATAAGTCTATGTAAATAAAGTCATCATATCTTTTATGATGGATGACATCACTCTTCCATGTCACATGACATTGTGACCATGACTGTAATCTGCATGACTTGTTGGTGATGATTGTCACACCTTGTCATGTTCAAAGTAAGAGATAAAGGAAAAAAGAGAAAATAGCTGTAGTATATCATTTTCATAATGTGTATATAGTAGACTCATGGTTGTTATATGGACTTTAGGGTAGGCAATGTAGTATAGAATACAGACTATCATACATAGTATATATTATAGTAGGAGGTTTAGATTAGTAGTCACTATAGCATTTAGTATCTTACTTTATTATGAAGGCTCTCAGTAACCACAGCTACTTTTCTTATAATACAACTAACTAAGGATTACCTAGTTCTATGACTTGTCTATTATGGTTATAGAGTCTAAGCTCTTTCCAGTAACTAAATATGTAGGAATAACCTCAGTATATAAAACAGTGTAAGAACTAAACTTTATTAATATATATAAAGCAACACAAGAACTGAGATGTACATTGTGCTATGTAGTAAGCTATATAGTTAGATGATACTGAATAATATCTGTAGAAATAAAAAGTAAAATATATAAACTAATTAAAGAGAGTCTAAGTAATCTCTAAAATTACAATAACATTAACATGAGTTTGCTAGTCTAATACTTCCTATCTGTCAGGCACAGTTCACACTGGAGTGCAAGTCTGTGGAGTTTAGCTTAGAGATGTGTGAACTTGTGGAACAACCTTGGCTTCAGCTTATGTACTATGCTATCTGTCTGTCATATAGTTGTAACTTTAGATGAAAGGAAAAAGTCTGAGATGGGAGTGAGTACTGATTGGTATGTTGCCATTGAATACTAGAGATCAAGTTTAATAAGAGTTATTTTTGTTGATTATCAGACTAGTAAATTACAGTGTAACTACTAGTCTTATATATAAGTAGATAGTATAGAAGATGCTCATGGTTTCAGTAGTATAGCCCCTAAGTTTCAGTGGTGGAACATTGATAGGAGTATAACTCTACCATAGAAGACCAAGTTGAATAGAAGTATCTCTATCATAAAAAATGAAATATCCAGATTGTTGTATTACTGCTACAAGAGCATGTTGCAAGGAAGGTGGCTGACATGGAAGGTAGGCTTGTAGATTAGATATTGAGAAAGTAGTATCATTATGGAGATATATTTTATGGACAGGTGGACTTGGCATATGACAATTTGACTAAGTTAGAGTGGAATTCACAAGGGTTAGAACCAAAAATTAAATCTTGGATTGGGTTAATCACAAGAGAACTTAATGGAGTTCCTAGTACAACACATCTATCTTATATACTACCACAGGTGGTCTATGCTACTACTACATCTAGCTTATCTTAAAAACCATATGTAAATTATAAGGTCAATATATATTAAGCATATTGTATAATGTTATTGTTCCAGAAGCTTCTACTATGTTCTATCATGACCATGTGACTGTGTGATCATGATGTCACACTAAACCCTAACCTTAAATAAAAGAAAAGCAAAAATGAAAACAAAGTAAAAGTGAAAAGAAAATATGAAAAATGAAACCAAGTCTAACATTCACAACTTTAATATTACCTCCCCTTCAAGATTCCTACTCTAGAGGAACTTACTTCTGCTTCCCATATCATCTTATCTTTTCTCTTCCATATTTCCCAATTTCCTTCTGACTTCTTTAAATATTCATTCTCAAACTTCTTATCATCCCATCCAAATAAAATTTTTGCTATATACTTCTTTGATAACTCACTCCTTCTGAACTCTTCCACAATTGTATTTAGCTTTATCTTCCATCTTTTATCTATCTTTTCTTGTCATCTAACTTCTACTTCAAATCTTCATTTAAACTTATCTATTAATTCTTTTGTATTTTCTAAATCTTCCTCTCTTTCCCATATATCATTCTCTACCATAAAATCTTTCCATCTTATTAAATACCTGTCCACTCCTTGTACTCTCCTCTTGTTTAATATTTTCTTGACTTCCCATTCTTCTACTCTATCTACTTCCACTGGCTTCAGTTCTTCTACTCTTTATTCCCTTACTGATTCCCTATACCTCTCTATTCTACTAATGTTTACTACTGGATGAATTCTCATAGAGGTCAGCAGTTTCAACTTCACTGTATTCCTTGATATTACTTCTTTGATCTTATATGGCCCTATATATCTCTCTATCAACTTCTTTACTAGTCTTTTCTTGGATATCAAGTCTCTTGTACTCAGCATTACTTTATCATCCTTCTTCCAATTCTCTACTTCTCACTTTTCTTTTATCTGCTTACCTCTTCATGTTTTCCTATGCTCTTCTTAATGCTGCTCTGGCTTCTTCTTGTACTTTTTTCATTCTTTCTGCAAACTCTATTGCTTTTTTACTTTTACTCTTCTTCTAATGTCTGTTCCTATTCTTAACTCTCTACCATAGTTTGCTATGAAAGGTAAAACTTTTGTTGCAGTATGAACCTTGTTGTTCACTGCAAACTCTGCTGTTGCTAATTACTCTGGCCAATCTCTCTACCTATAATCTGTAAAGAACCTCAAATATTGTTCCAACTCTTGGTTCATCTATTCTATCTGTCTATCTGTTTGTGGGTGGAATGCTGTCAACAATCTCATCTCTATCTCTAGCATCTTATTCAAATTTCTTGTTAACTCTGCTGTAAAATAAGGACCCCTATCTGATATGATACTCTTTAGTAACCCATGCAGTTTCCACATGTTATCTCTTAATAATCTTGCCAATCTCTTTGTCAATGTTTCTTCTGTTGTTGCCACAAAATAAGCCATTTTGGACAATCTATCATATACTACCAATATTGCATCCTTCCCTACTACTACTGGTAACTTCATAATAAAGTCCACTATCAGATGAGTCCATGGCTTCTCTAGTATCTTATTCAGTTTCAACCTTTTGTAATTTCCAGCCACCAGTAATTTCTTATAAGCAGTTTTGTTATCTTTTATCTCCCTCTATATCTAGCTATTGGTGTATCATGATGGAGCCAGATTATCTCTATTCTCAATTTCTCTTTTTTTGATACATACATCTTTTCTTTCTTCAACATTTAATCCTCTTCTATCTGCCATTCTTTTCCTTGTAATGCTTTAACCCCTACCTTCTTCATCTCTTTTACTATTCTAACTATCTCTTTGTCTTTACCCCTAGCTATTTTATTTTTTTAATAATATCTACTTCTAGTCCTTCTATTACTATTTTTGTTAAATTATGAATCCACTGGTCCTTCATAAATATCTGGTCACAATTATCCTTTTCTATACCTATTTTCCAGTCCAGTCTCCTGCTAAGTCTATCTGCCTTCCTTATTTTTATTCTGGATACATGTTTCAAGGTGAAGTCAAATCTTGACAGGTATAATACCTATCTTGCTTGTCTCTGATTCAACTTCTGTACTTTTATGAAGTATTCTAGATTTTTATGATAGGTCCAAATCTTGAACTTGAATCTTGTACTCTTTAGTAAATGTCTTCAATTTTCTAATTCTCTAATCATTGCTAACATTTTTTTTACTATGTATTTCATAATTTCTCTCTGTTTCATTCAACAATTTTAATAAATACACTACTAGTCTCCATTTTCCATCTTTACACTTTATAGATAGAACTTCTTCTATTGTATAATCAGATACATCTACTTTCATCCTCATTCTCTTGTCCAAGTCTGGAGCTACCAAATAGGTTTTGTTGTAAACTGTTCCTTTAGTGCTTTAAATGACTCTTCTTGTCTAATCCCCTATTCTCATTTCTGATCTTTCCTCATCAGTTCATACAATGGCTTTACTATTTTTGCAAATCCTTCTATCAACCTCCTATAGTAATTTGCTAATCCCAGGAACTTCTGTATGTCCTTTACCAATTTAGGAACTGGCCAATCCAATACTGTCTTTATCTTTGCCTCCTTCATCTTTATTCTATTTAGCCCTAACACTACTCCCAAGAAATTTATCTCTTTAACCTTCTACTTGCACTTTTCTGGCTTCATATACAAATCTCTTTCCTCTAACCTCTTCAATATCTCTGCTACTAATTCATCATGCCTCTCTTCTATCTCTGTCCCTACCATTAGATTTCATCAATAAAGCTCCTTACTTTTCTTGTGTTTATCAAGTCTCTCAACAACTCATTCATCATGGTCTGAAAAGTGGCTAGTGAATTTGTTAATCCATAAAAGATGACAGTAGGCTCAAAAGATCCTTCTGGGGTTATGAAAGCTGCTTTCCTCTCATCTCCTTCCTTTATCCTCACATTGTTGTACCCCTACCTCAATTCTATTTTTGTAAATATTTTCTTAGTACCAATATTCTCAATTATATCTAAAATAAGTGGTAAGGGGTAGTTGTTCTTTACTGTCCACTCATTGAGATATCAATAATCTTAGATCATTCTTTTCTTTCCATTCTTTTTTCCTACAAAAATACTGGTGCTATTTGAGGTGACTTTGAGAGTCTAATATTCCCTTTTCTCAGTTGTTCTACTATAAACTCACATACATCTTCTCTCTTCTCTTGACAATGGATATACCTTTCTCTTTCTTGGTACAAATTCCTTCTTCAAATCTATTGCATGATCCTATATCTTTCTCATTGGCATCCTCTCACTTTGCTTCTTTCCAAAGACTTTAATCTATTTGTGGAATCATTTCAGTACTGACTTCTTTGCTTCCTCTGCAAATCTCATTGTTTCTTCTTTCTCATTCCAAATTTCCCACTCTTCTACTATCTTTTTCACATTTATTGCTTTGCTTTCTTTTGTTTGCTTCCTCTTTTCTTTTTCTTGCTTCTTTTCTTTTTCTTCTTTTTCTTCTTTTTCCTTTTGCTTTTTCTACCCCAATTTCTCTTGCTTTGGTCTCTACTATCTTTTACATTCTTCTGGACATCTTATCATTTTTACTTCCTCTGTCCTCTAGTCAATTTCAGGATTATTGTAAGCAAGCCACAGCATTTTCAGAATTATATTCCACTTCTGCCCTCCAATTACATTTATCTCTGTCCTTTCTCTATGTCCTTGATAATAAATATTTACTTCCACTGTATTTTCTATTAGTCTCTTCTTATTGAATGTTCTATTCCCATTTCTGGGTCTTTTTATCTTTTTTAACTTGAACCTCTACTTTCTTGCAAACTCTGAACTCATCACTAATCCCATTGCTCTACTATCCAACAATGCTTCTGCCATTACTTCTTCTTATGTATCAATTCTTTCTAGTCTAATCTTCACTATCACTTCTCTTAACTGTTACTGAGATCTAATCAAGGATTATTAGATTTTTATCCCCATTTAAATTACTGTTCTATCCATTTTCTCCTTCAATTATTCTCTTTTGTGTGTTATTTCCATTTCTCCATATTCCAGTCTTCTTCTCTTTCTAATTCTGCCTTCTGTTTTTCTATTCCTACAATTCCTAGCCATATGTCCAAATCCTCCACAATTATAATAGTTTCTGTTCATTCTATCTACCTTCATAGTATATGAGTCTTATTGAGGCACAAACTTTGTCTGCTGATTCAAGTGTACTATTTCCATATTTGCTCTTTCTACTCTCTCTATCAGAGTAAGTTCTGTTGGAGTTTACTGTTAAGGAGCTTCTTATCTCTTTGGACAAACTTAAGGCTATAGTATCTGTTGCTGTTGTGCTTCCTGGTTGTTTAGTTTTGAAGCTAGCAGCTCTAGTTCTTATTACTCCCTTAACTTCTTCTCTTCTCTTTTACTTTTCCTCTAGTGTTTATTTAAATTAGTGGTATGCTCATACTACTGATCAATACTAGTTGGAGACTTTTTTACCTCTATCAGCTTTCTTCTGATTACTTTATCCATTCTCCCTTTAAATTCTTTTACTAATAGTTTTTCTTTGTATTCACTATCTCTTGCTACCCTTTGAAACTCCTATACAAATTCCTCTATAGTTCTTTCTTCTTGCTCTATCCTCCTAAGTTCTGCTACTTTTACTAATTTCTCATCTCCTCCTCTAAACTTCTTTCTTAATTCCAACAAAAATTCCTCTACTAATCCAAATTCTATTTCTTCTGTTTCTGAATCCTCTAACAAAATTTCCTTCCATACATCTGCTGATTCTTTCTACATATATAATAGAACCCATTGAATTTGTTCTTCCACTGTTGCCCTCCTCATCCTTATTCTCAAATATAATCTGCATACAGTAATGAAACCTCTCACTTTTTCTGCTTTTCTATTAAAAATTGGTAGTTTTGCCATCTCTATGTTGGATTCTTCTGGTGTCCCTCCTATTCCCACTGCTGCTGCTTTAATCAGAGTCTGGATCTGTGCTTGTATTGTAGCTAACTGCTCCTGCTATTGTCTAATGATTTGATGAAGGTCATGCTGACTCATAGTATTATATGAAGGAAGGAAATTGATAGGTGATGCTGATGATGGTGGTGGTGATGATAATGATGATGTATATAAGAGAAGAGTAAAACTGGTACTAGTTTCACTTTCTGACTTGTATTTAGAACTTGACTCAATCTTTATATATATTAGTGGGTTCTTTTTTAGTCTCACCTCATACTTTCTACTGACTACCTATTCTACTGACTGTTGCACTAAGTAAAGAGTAAACAATTTTGGTCTAAGAAAGCCATTCTACTCTAAGCAAGATCTTAAGGATGCCTGCTATTCTCCTGCACAGACAGCTCACAAGTAGAACTGTAGTACAGAGCTGATAGGTAAAGAAAGTATGTAACATGTCCATAAAAGGTGATATATCTGAAATATACCAGTGAGCTTTGATATAATCAAATGGTCAAGCATTATCTGCTTAGTTAGTATACTCCTTAAGCTTAGGGTCTAGTTATATCTTCTTGACTAAAAGGTGGTGTTGTATTTTGGTTGAGAATGATAAAAGAGTAAAATAAGAAAGGGCCCTGAGTTGGGCAGTTTTAGAGAGGAAATTGAGTTCTAATGTTATGACTTAAGATTTAAGGGTATTATATGTCAGGTCCACCCATGTTGAAGACATGTTTATACAATGATACTGTACCCTTTACCTCTATGAAACAAGCCCATCCTTCTTGCAACATGTCCTTGCAGCAGTAATATAACAATTCAGATATTCTGTTTTCTATAATGGAAATACTCTTATCTGATTCAGTCTTCCATGACAGAGTTTTTCTACCTTACTCCTGTTAGTGTCTCACCACTGAAACCTCTGCTCAGGATGATAGGGGCTATACTACTGAAATTCCAAGCATCTCTTATATTTTCTACTTGCATATAAGACTAGTAGTTATACTGTAATTTATTAGTCTGATAATTAACAAAGATAAACTCTTATTGAACTCAATCTCCAGTGTTCAATGACAATACACCAATCAGCACTCACTTCCATCTCAGACTTCATTCATTCATCTGAAGTCATGACCATACAGCAAATAGATGGCATAGCACATAAGCTAAAGCCAAGGTTGTTCCACAAGTTTGTATTACCAAGCACAGAGTTTATATACTCCATATATCACTGAGCTAACCCTGTGAACTTTTGATCCCTAGTGTGACAGAGAGAAAATTGAGTTTTAATATTATAACTTAAGATTTAAGAGTTAGAACCAAAAGTTAAACCTTGGATTGGGTTAATCACAAGAGAACTTGATAGAGTTCCTAGTACAACATATCTACCTTATATACTACCATAGATGGTTCATGCTACTACTATGTCTAGCCTATTCTAAAGATTATATGTAAACTATAAGGTTAACATGTATTAAGCATATTGTATAATGTTATTGTTCCAGAAGCTTCTACTATGTTCTATCATGACTATGTGACTATGTGACCATGACATCACACTAAACCCTAATCTTAAATAAAAGAGAAGCAAAATGAAAACAAAGTGAAAGTGAAAAGAAAATATGAAAAATGAAACCAAGTCTAACATTCACAACTTTGACAATCAGTAGCTTATCTCTCAAAATCTCTTAATGAGACAGGGAGACTACAAGATTTATGACAAGGAAATGTTGGTAGTAATAAAAAGGTTAGAAAACTGGAGATATTTATTAGAAGATGTTAAATTCAAGTTTGAGGTCTAGATGAATCACAAGAATTTGGAATATCTCATGAAAGCATAGAAATTGAATAGAAGACAAGTTCATTAAGTGTTATACCTGTCAAGATTTGATTTCACTTTGAAACATGTTCTAGAAACAAAAATAGAAAAAACAGATGGACTTAGTAAGAGACCAGACTGAAAAGTAGGAGTAGAAAAGGATAATGAAAACCAGATATTAATTAAAGAACAGTAAATTCATAGTTTAACAGAAGTAGTAATAGAAGGATCTGAAGTAGATATACTAGAAAAATAAAAATAGCTAGAGGAAAGGATGAAGAAGTAATTAAAGTAGTAGAAGAGATGAAGAAGGCAGAAGTAAAAGTGTTGAGAGGTGATGAATGGCAGATGGAAGAAAAATTGGTGTTGAAAGAAGGAAAAGTATGTGTTCAAAGATGAGAAGTTAAGAGTGGGGATAATCCTGTTACACTACAATGTGCTAGTAGCTAGACATGAAGAAAGATAGAAGATGACAGAGTTGGTAAAAAGAAATTACTAGTGGCCAGAGATAACAAAAGATATAGAAAAATTTGTGGATAAATGTAATATATATCAAAAAAAATGAAGAATAGAACAGAGGTACCAACAGAGAAGTTGAAGTTGAGTGAGGTATTAGAAAAGCTGTGGACACATCTAATAGTGGACTTTATCACTAGATTACTATTGATAGTAGAGAAAGATGCAGTTTTGGTAATATATGATAGGTTGTCCAAGATAACACATTTTGTAGCAACAACAGAAAAAACATCACCAGAGAGATTAGTGAGGTTGTTTAGAGATAACATATGAAAATTGTATAGACTTCCAGAGAGTGTGGTTTCAGATAAGAGACCACAGTTTGCAGTGAAACTAATGAAGGAGCTGAACAAGATGTTGGAAATTGAGATAAAGCTGTTGATATCATACCACCTACAAATAGATGGTCAAATGGAAAGAATGAACTAAGAACTAGAACAATATACACTTGGCAACTAATATTTCTCCATTTATGGCAAAATATGATAGAGAATTAAGAATGGGAGTGGATATTAAAAGAAAAGAAAAAGTAGAGAAAGCAATAGAGTTTGTAGAAAGAATGAAGAAGGTTCAGAAGAAAGCTAGAGCAGTGTTAAAAAAGGCTTAGAAAAAGATGAAAAAACAAGCAGATAGGAGAAGAAAAGAAGTTAAAGAATGAAAGAAGAGTGATAAGATGATGCTGAGTATAAAAGACTTAGTTATTATAAACTTAGGCTCAAGAGTAAGAGTAAAAAAACAACCTTGTACTTGTATTGGATAACACAAGAGAACTTGATAGAGTTCCAAGTACAAAGTGTCTATCTTATATATGCTAGGCTACTAGTTTATATTATACTAACCTATTCTAAAGGCCATATGTATTATATACCATTGACATATAGAATAACATTATTATTCTGGAACCTTTTATATTCTTCTGTGACACATGATTGTGTGACTGTGATATGTGACAATTTGTGAAAGTCACACTAACCCCTAACCCTAAGTCTAGAAAATAAAAATAAAAAAGAGAATAAATAAAGTCCATTATCTTTAACTCTAATATTACTTCTTCAAGATTTCTCTTTCAGAGAAACTAACTTTCATTTTTGCCAGTTTCTCTCCAGCTTCCTCAAATTTTCTTTCCCAAACTTTCCATTGTTTCATCCATACAATATCTTTACCATATACATAACTCTCTTCTTCTAAAGTTCTTTTCTTTTGTTATGTCTAACTTTTCTTATTGTCTTACTTCTGCATTTATTCTCCCCTAAATTCTACTACTGCTTTCTTTGCATTTGCTAAGTCCTCCTTCTTTTCTCATGTATTGCTTTCTGCTGTAAACCCCTTCCATTGCACTAAATACTTGACTACTTCTCTCACTTTCCTTTTATTTAGTGTTTTTTCAACCTTCTACTCCTCAACTTCTTCTACTTTTACTGGTTTTAATTTCTCTGCCCTTTGCCCTTTTACTTGCTCTTTGTATTGCACTACTTAACTAACATTCACTATTAGATGAATTCTCATTAAAGTTAGCAAATGTAATTTGATCACATTGGTAGAAACTACCTTGTCAATGTATATGGTCCAATATATTGGTCTACTAATTTCCTTGCCAGTTATTCCTTGAACACTAGGTCTTTTGTGCTCAACATTACTTTATCTCCCTTCTTTCATTCTTTTACTTCTTTTCTCTCTTTATCTGCTTGTTATTTTATGTCCTTCTGTACTTTTCTTAATACTACTCCAGCTTCTTTCTGTACCTTTATCATTCTCTCAGCAAACTCCATCACCTTTTCTACTTTTCCCTTTCTCCTAATATCTGCTCCCATTCTTAACTCCCTATCATAATTCACCATAAATGGAGATACTTTAGTTGCTGAATATATCTTGTTGTTTACTGCAAACTTTGCCATTGCTAACTATTCAGACCAATTATTTTGTCTATGATCAATGAAAAACTGTAAATACTATTCTAATTCTTGGTTCATCCTCTCTATCTGACTATTTGTTTGTAGATGGAATGATATAGACAACCTTGTTTCAATTCCCAACATTTTGTTCAACTCCTTTGTCAACTCTGTTGCAAATTATAGTTCTCTATCTGATACCATACTCTCTAGTAATTTATACAACTTCCACATGTTATCCTTGAAACTTTTCTGCTGATGTCTCCTTTATTGCCATAAAATATGTCATCTTGGACAACCTATCACACACTACTAAAATCATATTCTTCCCTGCTATTAATGGTAATTTTGTAGTGAAATCCACCATCAAATGCATTCATGATTTTTCTAGTACTTCACTCAACTTTAAATTTTCTGCTAGTGCCTCTGTACGATTTTTCATTCTTTGACACATGTCACAACCATTTATATATTTTTCTACATTACTTGTTACTCTAGGCTACTAGTAATTTCTTGTTACCAACTCCATCATCTTCTATCTATTTTTATATCTTGCTATTAGTACATCATGGTATAACCAGATTATCTCTACCCTTAATACCTCATTCTTTGGTATATAGACCTTTTTCTCCTTCAATACCAAGTCTCCTTCTATTTGCTATTCATCTCCTCACAATGCTTTAACTCTACTTTTTTCATTTCCTTTACTACTTTAACTATCTCTTTGTTCTTTCCTCTAGCTATTTTTATTTTTTCTATTATATATACTTTAGGTTTTTTTATTACTACTTTTGTTAAACTACAAATTCACTGTTCTTTGATTAATATCTAATTATTATTATTATTTTCTACTCTTACTTTCTAGTCTGGTCTTTTACAAAGTCTATCTATTTTTTCTATTTTTGTTCCTATTCTTTAAAGTGAGGTCAAATATTGACAGATAAAGTACCTAATGAGCTTGTCTTTTATTTAACTTCTATGCCTTCATAAAGTATTTCAGGTTCTTGTGTTCTGTCCAAACCTTGAACTTAAACTTAGCATCTTCTAGCAAATGTCTTTAGTTTTCTAACTTTCTAATTATTACTAACATTTTCCATTCTCATATTCTATAGATAATACTTCTTCTATTGCATAATCCAACATATTTACTTCCATCCTCATTTTTTTGTTGAAGTCCAGTGCTACTAATACTGGCTGGCTCTTTTGTAAATATCTTTTTCAACTCTTTGAATACTTTTTCTTGCTTCTTCATTCAGGCTTACTTTTGATTTTTTTTTATCATATTATGTAATGGTCTAGCTATCTGTTATGACATAAGTCTTAAAATAAAGACAAAAAACTACTTTTGTATTGAGTAACACAAAAGAACTTGATAGAGTTCCAAGTACAAACTAGTCTATCTTATATACTATAGACTATAGTCTGTATATACATTACAACTAACCTACCCTAAAGTACATATGCTTGTTATAAGATCAACATATTGTTATCATATTATATGACATTATTTGTACCAAAATCTTCTACAACCTTCTTTATATTACATAATTGTGTGACAACACTGTAACAGGTGTAACACCTTTGTTATGCTTTGTGACTTGTGTGACTGTCACATTACACTTTTATTTAAGTTAAAAAAAAGAAAAGAAACTTAATAGATAATAAAAGAAAAGAGAAATAGAATAAAATCAAGTTCATCATTTACAACTCTAACACTATTATTGTGAAGTTCTTAATAAACTATCAATAATAATTGGCAAGTTTTAAGAATTTTTGTATATCTTTAACTTCTTTCAGAGTTGGCCAGTCTAATATACTTTTCACCTTCTTGTTATAACTCAAAGACTATAGCTGGTTAATAAGAAGAACCTTGTATTAGGTTAACACAAGGATAGAGAACTCTGTACAAGATAGTTCATCTTATATACTAAATCCACATGGTCCATGCTAGCTACTTCTAGCCTATTCTAAACAGCCATGTATTTGTCTTAAGGTTAACATATGTTGTACATGTTATATGATGTTATCCTTTTAGAATCTTTTATATCCTTTTATATGTCTCATGACTTGTGACCATTACTGTGATCATGTGACTGATGTGTGACAGTGTGATCTTGTCACTCTAACCCTAACCCTAAGTTCTAAAAATAGAAAAATGGAAAATAAAATAAAATAAAAATAAAAATTAAGTCTACCACTTTCAACTTTAACACTTCTCTTCTTTTATCTTAATTCCTTTCAGTCCAATTACTACTCCTAAAAATCCTACTTTTCTCACCTTCCACTTACACTTCTCCAGTTTTATATATAAATTGTTTTCTGCTAATCTTTTTACTACTTCTTTTACTACTTTATCATGCCTCTCTTCTTCTTCTATTCTCACAATTATATCATCAATGAAACTTGCCACTTCCTCAGTGTTGGTCAAGTCCCATAAGATCTCATTTATCATTATTTGAAATATAGCTAGAGAGTTAGTTAATTCAAAGAATATAACTATAGATTTAAATAACCCTTCTGGAGTTGTGAATACTATCTTTCACTCATCTTCCTCCTTTATCTATATATTATTATATCACTACTATAAATCTAATTTAGTAAATACTTTTTTTGTACCTATATTTTTTATAATATATCACAAATAAGATACTCACTGGTTGTGATACTTGAACTTAATGGTGTTTCAGAGGTTCAGTATAAGGATGTGATGATAATAGATGATGGAAAGTATCAATAAGAATAATTGACGTTGTTAA
>Ga0157367_1000667_pt1 | contig 16233 bp, 16 predicted proteins | sample AttbisABBM2_FD_113142 | JGI IMG/M metagenome (GOLD analysis project Ga0157367, IMG submission 113142) | Fungus gardens microbial communities from leaf cutter ant in Botucatu, State of São Paulo, Brazil - Atta bisphaerica ABBM2 | ecosystem: Host-associated > Fungi > Mycelium > Unclassified ...
CGAGCGGATCGTCATGCGCCATCCCCATGAATTCGGCGATCACGCCCGCCAGAGCGCTGCCCTCTACTTCGCCCAGGAACCCTTCGCCCTGGAACCGTCGCAAGACGTGCACGACCAGCCGCTGCAGGCCAGCGCCTGATGAGCGAGGCGCACGCAATGACCGGGGCGGCCGGGAGGCCCCAGACCCCGTTCGCCTGCGCGCGTCTCGCCGCCCCCGTTCCCGCGTGCGGTACCGCTTTTCCGGAGTCCTGGCGCATGACGCCCGCTTTCGCGCCGCTCAGCCCCCCATAGCACCCCTGCCCTCGCCGGCCGGCCGATCTCGCTGATCGCGTCGGCTGTCGTCCTTTCGTTGCCGGCCCAGCCGGCAGCGGCCTTTGCCTGCGCGCGTCTCATGACGAGCGTCTCTGCCGATGCCGTTCGCGTCGCCGTCCAGCCGGAGTCCGCTCCCGGAGGGTGGCCGCGGCATGGGCCACGGCTGCGAGGAGCAGACATGACTACCGCCCACGTCCCCCAGGGACGCAACAACTTCGATTTCCTGAGATTCGCCGCGGCCTCCACCGTGGTGATCGGCCACGGCTTCTGGCTCTCGGGGCATATCGGCGCCGAGCCGATCCTCAACTTCACCGGCTTCACCGACGCGGCCAACATCGCCGTCTATGTGTTCTTCGTGATCAGCGGCTTCCTGATCACGGCGTCCTTCCAGCGCAGTCGCAATCCCCTGGACTTTCTGCTCAAGCGCGCCCTGCGGATCTTTCCGGCGCTGATCGTCTCGGTGCTGTTCTCGGTGCTGGTGGTGGGCTGGCTGGCCACCAGCCGGGAAACGAGCGCCTACTTCAGCGATCGCCAGACCCTGGGCTTTTTCAAGAACATCCTCTTGATGACGCGCTTCGAACTGCCTGGCGTCTTCACCGGCAATCCCTTTCCGGACACGGTGAACGGCAGCTACTGGACCCTGCCCTACGAGGTGTTCATGTACCTGTCGCTGCTGATCATCGGGGTGCTGGGGCTGCTGACCCGCTCGGTGGTCATGGCCACCCTGGTGGTGCTGGTGCTGGGCAACTTCCTGCTGCTGCCGCAGATGGGCATCGCCAGCTTCGTGCTGCACAAGGTGTTCAGCCTGGGCATGTTCTTTTTCGCCGGCGCCCTGCTGCAACTCGCGGGACCGCGCATCCCCTGGCGCCTGGAGATCGCCCTGGCGCTCTGCCTGCTGTCGCTGGCGGCCATCGTCTGGCATGTCCTGCCGGTGATCCACCTGGTGTCGCTGGCCTATGTGATCATCTACCTGGCCCAGGTGCAGGTACCGGTGCTGCATGGCTTCGGCCGCTTCGGCGACTATTCCTACGGCCTCTACCTGTTCAACTTCCCGGTCCAGCAACTGCTCATGCACTGGTTTCCCGACAGCTTCTCGCTGCCTGGTTTCCTGCTGGTGAGCTATGTCCTGACCCTGGGGTTCGCGGTGCTCTCCTGGCACCTGATCGAGGCGCCGGCGCTGAGATTCAAGCCGCGGCGCCAGGCCCCGGTGGCGCCGGCCTGAGGCCAGCTGGCCGGGCGTCTCAGCCGAGGCGACCGGCCAGGGCAAAACCGGCCAGGGTCAGCAGCAGCGACCCCAGCACATGGATGGTCACGGTGAGCGCCGCCCAGCCCAAGCGGCCGCTCTGCAGCAATCCCACCACCTCGGCGGAAAAGGTCGAGAAGGTGGTGAAGCCACCGCAGAAGCCGGTCACCAGCAGCAGGCGCCACTGGGCTTCCAGCCCCGGATAACGGGAGAACAGCCCCAGCGCCAGGCCGATCACGAAGCCGCCGACCAGATTGACCAGCAGCGTGCCCAGGGGCAGCAGCGGAAACAGCGCATTCAGCCGCAGACCGACCCACCAGCGACAGGCGCTGCCGAGGGCACCGCCAAACATCACCGCGAACAGCGCATAGGGCATCTCAGACTCCTCTCAACAGCGAGGGGCGGCGAGGAGCAGGACGGCAACGCCCGCCAGGGCCGACAGCAGCGACCCCAGCAGCACGCCGATCTTGACCTCGTCGACCAGGAAGGGCGCCCCCGGAAAGGCCAGGGCGCCGATGAACAGGCTCATGGTAAAGCCAATGCCGCAGAGCAGCGCCACGCCATAGAGCTGCAGCCAGCTGGCACCCTCGGGCAGCCGCGCCAGACCGCTGCGGATGGCCAGCACCGCCATCAGGGAAATCCCGATCTGCTTGCCAAGGAACAGCCCCAGGGTCACGCCCAGGGGCACCGGATCCAGCAGATTGGCCGGCGACATCCCGGCCAGGGAGACCCCGGCATTGGCGAAGCCGAACAGCGGCACGATCAGGAAGGCCACCCAGGGATGCAGCGCGGACTCCAGCTTGAGCAGCGGCGAGGCGTCGTCGGCCTCGGTGTCGCCCAGGGGAATGAACAGCGCCAGGATCACCCCGGCCAGGGTCGCATGGATGCCCGAACGCAGCATGCAGAACCATAGCAGCGCCCCCACCAGCAGATAGGGCAACAGGGCGGTGACCTTGAGGCGATTGAGCACGAACAGCACCGCCACCAGACCGGCCGCGGCCAGCAGCATGCTGCTGGAGAGGTCGCTGGTGTAGAACAGCGCGATGATCAGCACGGCGCCGAGGTCATCGAGGATCGCCAGGGCGGAGAGAAACACCTTGAGCGACACCGGCACCCGCGAACCCAGCAGCGACAGCACGCCCAGGGCGAAGGCGATGTCGGTGGCGGCGGGAATCGCCCAACCCGAGAGGGTCTGGGGATCGTGGCGATTGACCAGGGCATAGAGCAGTGCCGGCACCAGCATGCCGCCCAGGGCGGCGAGCCCCGGCAGGGCGCGATCGCCCCAGCTGGCGAGTTGGCCGACCGCCATCTCGCGCTTGATCTCCAGCCCCACCAGCAGGAAGAAGATGGCCATCAGGCCGTCGTTGATCCAGTGACCGAGCGAAAGGCCACCGACGTACCAGTGCAGACTGGCGAAATAGCCCTCGGCCAGCGGCGAGTTGGCGACGATCAGGGCGATGGCGGCGGCTACCATCAGCACGACACCACCGGCCGCTTCGGCCGCGACGAAGCGATTGAGATAGGCCAGGGCCCTGGCCGGAGAAAGGGGAGAGTTCATGGGCAGCCGTACTCCGCGCGGCGGCCCGACCTGCGCTCGATTCAACCTGTCCTACCGCGTGGCTGCGGCGACACCCAGCCGATGATCCTACTACGGCAGCCCCGGCGGTCGCAGCAGAAAATCGCCTGGAGACGGCAGCCGCTCTGGGTCGCCGCCTGGCCGTCGACCCGGGCGCCGAGCGCGCCGCGCCGGTCTTGCCAGGGCTGCGCCCAGGAGGGACCATCAGCGCCCTCGTTCTACCCAGCAGCTGCCTTTCCCATGTCCCAGGAACCCCTTACGCCATCGCCTTCGCCGTCTCTCTTCGCCCGCCTGGTCCAGGGCCTGCGCGCCTTCTGGCCGGCGCCGCTGCCCATCGACGGACGCGAGCGGCTGCGCGCCAGCCTCGGCGCCGGCCTCGGCATCCTGCTCGCGGCCCTGCTCGCCGCCTGGTGGCTGGAAGGCCAGCCGGTGCATCAGCATGGCGCCCTGGCATTGGCGCTGGTAGCTCCGCTGGGCGCCAGCGCCGTACTGGTGTTCGCCCTGCCCTCCAGTCCGCTGGCGCAGCCCTGGTCGGTGGTGGGCGGCAACACCCTGTCGGCGCTGATCGGCATCGCCTGCGCGCTGTGGATTCCCGAGGCCAACCTGGCCGCCGCCGTGGCGGTCGCCCTCGCCATCGCCGCCATGTTCACCCTGCGCTGCCTGCACCCGCCGGGTGGCGCCTCGGCGCTGCTGATGGTGCTGATCGGCGCCCAGGACTTCAGCTACGCCTGGAGTCCGGTGGCGCTGGATTCGCTGCTGCTGGTGAGCGCCGGCCTGCTCTACAACAACCTGACCCGCCGCCCCTGGCCCCATGTGCCACGCCCGGCCGAGCCGAGTGGCGAGACGCGCCTGCAGCGCGCCGACCTGGACGCCGTGCTGGCACGCTACAACCAGGTGCTGGACATCAGCCGCGACGACCTCGCCGAATTGCTCGAACAGGTGGAGGCGCGCGCCTACCAGCGCAAGATGGGCGAGTTGCGCTGCGCCGACGTCATGAGCCACGAACCGGTGACGGCCCGCGCCGAGATGCCGCTGCAGGAGGCCTGGGCGCTGATGCGCGCCCGGCGCATCAAGGCGCTGCCGGTGGTGGATCGCCAGGGCCATCTGCTGGGTATCGTCACCGTCGCCGACTTCATGCGGCAGATCGATCTGGACGTCCATGAAGGCCTCGGCTGGCGCCTGAGATCGCTGGTCCGCCCGCGCACGCGCCAGGAGGAAAACAGCGTCGGCCACATCATGACCCGCACCGTGCGGGTGGCCAGCGCCGACCGCCTGCTGATCGATCTGGTGCCGGTGTTTTCCGAGAACGGCCACCGCCACATCCCCATCATCGACGGCTCGCGCCGTCTGGTCGGCATCATCACCCAGTCGGATCTGATCCGCGCGCTGTACCAGGCGGTATGGGCCTGACCGCAGCGAGCCGCCCTCGGCTGGGGTTCTGCAGCGAACCTCGCCGCGTTTTCGTCGTCTCAAAGGCACTGTCGCCCATTCCGGGCGACCTGCCAGGAATGTTCGGATGAAAACCGGTCCCGCTCGTGCCTCTTCGTTCTCCGCGCCTCGTGCGCTGCTCGCCAGCCTGGTCCTGGGCGGCGGTCTGCTGCTCGCGGGCTGCGCCGGCAACCCGCCGACCGCGCAGATGGCCGTGACCCAGTCCGCCGTCAACGAAGCCGTGAGCGGCGGCGGCAACCAGTTCGCCCCCATCGAGACCAAGTCGGCCCAGGACAAGTGGACCCAGGCCCAGGCCGCCCTGTCCAACGAGAAATACGACGAGGCCAAGCGCCTGGCCGAGCAGGCCGAGTGGGATGCCCGCCTGGCGACCCGCAAGACCCAGGCCGCCAAGGCCCAGGCGGCGCTGCAGGATGCCCAGAACAGCATCCAGCAGATCCGTGAGGAAGGTCAGATCAACCTCCAGCTGCAACAGAATCTACAGAAAAAGGTGCAGCAGTAAGGCTGCCCGCTCTCTTGAAGGACGAAACCATGCGTAAACGTTTTCTGCTCCCGCTGATGTCGGCGCTGACCCTCACCCTGGCCGCCTGCGCCACCCCGCCCAACCCCAACCTGGAAAAGGCGCGCAACGACTACGCCGCCCTCGAATCCCAGCCCCAGGCTACCCAGCTGGCAGCGCTGGAAACCAAGGACGCCGGGACCTGGCTGGCCAAGGCCGACAAGGCCTACAAGGACGGTGAGAACGAGCGCACCGTCGACCAGCTGGCCTACCTGACCCAGCAACGCATCCAGACCGCCATGCAGACCATCAAGCTGCGCATGGCCGAAGCCGAGCTGAAGAAGGTCGACGCCGAACGCGGCGAAGCCCGCCTGAACACCCGCACCCAGCAGCTGCAGCAACTGCAGAAGGCGATCAAGTAAGGTCGTGCGGCGCGGAGCCGCTGGGCTCCGCGACTACCCTCGCTTCAGCCGTCCTGACGACGAATGCGCCCAGCCGGTTCGGCCTGTCCCGCGGGCTTGCCCAGGCGCTCCTGGCGCACCAGATAGCGCTCCAGCGCCTCCAGATCGGTGATAGCGGTTTCCAGGCGATTGCTGCCGTCCCGGAGCAGCGCTGCGCCATCGCCGCCGTCGGCCAGGAAGTTGTTGGCCACCACGCGATAGTACTGATCCTCGGCCAGCGCCTTGCCCTTCAGGCGAATGCTGCCCGGGACGACGCGCTGCCCAACCGGGCGACGTCCATCCCAGACATAGGTGAAGCCTGCCGAGACCTGCAGCGGCCTGGCATCGGGATCGCGACTCCATTGCTGCTCCAGCAGCTCACGCAACTGGGCGCCAGTCAGATCGACCAGGGTCAGGGTGTTGGCGAAGGGCTGGCAGCTGGCGAGCTGGGCATAGGTCAAGCGCGACTGCCCGGGCGCCAATGCCAGTTCGTTGCGGATGCCACCGCTGTTCATGAGGGCTATCTGCGCACCCTGATCTCGCACGGCCGCCAATTGCGCATCGGCGATGAGATCGCCCAGGGCACTCTCTCCGGCTGCGTCGTGGCGCGGCGCCAGACGGGATACGCCCAGCCGGGCGACCGGACGCTCCAGTACGGTCTTGCTGCGAGCCGCGACCCGGGCGACCCAGGCCACCAACTGCGGATCTGGCGGATAGTGTCCCGGGATCACCGGCAGGTTTTCCATCTGTATCGCTGTCACGCGCCGCTGGCGCGGATCGATCTGCAGGCTGACATGGCTGACCAGCTGGCCGTAGGAGCCGCCCTGGAGCACCGGTGTCCGCCCCACGTGGCAGGTATAGGCCTTGTGGCTATGAGCGCTGGCCACTAGGTCCACCGCCGGGTCGAGACGCTTGACCACCTCGACGATGGGGCCCTGCAGGTCATGGCAGTCACTGCCCGGTTCCTGGCTGGTACCGCCCTGGTGAATGACCGCGACAATGGCGTCCACACCCTGGGCACGCAACTCGCGAATCAGCGCATTGATGCTGTCGGCCTCGTCGGTGACCTGCAAACCCGCCAGCCCCTTGGGCGTCACCACTTGGTCCAGCGCCTTGAGCACCGCCCCGACGAAGGCGATCTTCTGTCCATGAGCCTCGAGGATGCGATAGGCGGGAAACAGCGGCTTGCCGGTGCGGCTGTCCAGTAGGTTGGCGGCCAGATAGGGAAAGCGCGTGCCCTGCCAGTGCGGCTCGAACTGGCAGGCCTTGGCTGGTCGACTGGAATCACAGCCGCCGTGGACCAGGCGCAGCAGCTCGGCCTTGCCATTGTCCAGTTCGTGATTGCCCACCGCCGAGAGTTGCAGGCCGAGCAGGTTCATGGCTTGCAGGGTGGGCTCATCGGCCCACAGCGCCGAGACCGCCGGACTTGCACCGATCAGATCACCGCTGCCGATGACCAGGGTCTGGGGATCCGCTTGCCGCAGATGATCAATCAGGCCACCCACGTTGGCGATACCGCCCATGGGTTGTCCCCTTCGCCCCACATCGAACAGCGCAGGATTGGGCTCCAGGTAGCCATGGAAATCATTGATCAGGGCCAGGTTGACCGTGACCGGCTGCGACGGCGGGCTGGCACAGCCGGTGAGCAGCAGCGCCAGGGCAAGAAACGCGGGAAGACGAGGAAACATGAATGAGCTCCGGGCAAGAACCCCAGGCCAGAGCGGTCGGCTCGGCCAGGGCGAGGCAGCATGACGAGCCAATGTGACAGTTCTTACTCGTCCAAAAAGTGACGCCAAACTGTCAGCGCAACGCAAGAAATCGGTCGCGGAAGCGTCAAGGACGGTTGTTAGGGTCTCCGGCTTCCGACCAACGGTAGACCCCGACCATGAAAGCCTGGGACGAACCCAAGAAGCGCAAGGCCCACATCGAGCTCATCCCGATGATCGATGTGATGATGTTCCTGCTGGTGTTTTTCGTGCTCATCAGCCTCAACGTGATTCCCGCGCTGGGCATCAAGACCCAGTTGCCCGGCGCCAGCAGTGCCGTCCAGCTCAAGCCGCAGAACAAGGCGATCGTCACCCTGGCTGCCAGCGGTGAACTCCAGCTCGATGGCGAGCCCCTGAGCCTGGCCGAGCTGCCCGAGCGACTCAAGGCCCAGGCCAGGCCCGACAGCCAGACCACCATCATCGTCAACGGCGACAAGGCGGTCGCCATCGAGCGGCTGGTGGAGGTGATGGACAGCCTCCGCCAGGGCGGCTTCAACGCCATTTCCATCGCCACCCGCAAGCCCTGACCATGTACGCCCTCTATCGCTCCCGCCACCTGCTCGGCTGGCTACCGGCAGCCCTGGCGGCCGTGTTCATCGCCTGGACCCTGCAGCGGGTACCCCTGAAGATCGAGCCCAGCTACGACGCACCGCCGGTGCAACTGGCCCTTGCCGAGCCCGAGCCCGAGCCCGAGGCGGTGACGCCGCCAGTGCCGGTGGTGGAGCCACCGCCCCCAGCGCCCACCGTCCAATCCGCACCCGAGCCGGACGTGCCCCCAGTGGTGGCCGAGCAACCGAGCGCCCCGCCCCCGCCGCCCAAGCCGCGCGTCGAACCCAAGCCCCAGCCCAAGCCGAAACCGTGGGTGGAGCACCACCCCAAGCCAGTCGCCAAGCCGCAGCCGACCACGACGTCCAGCCCGACGCCGCCCAAGGTCGTGGCGCCCGCACCGCGCCCGGCACCACCGGCCCCACCGGCGCCCCCGCCCAAGCCGGTGGTGGATAGCGGCGCCCTGGAAGGCGGCTACCTGCACGGCGTGCGCAATGACCTGGAGCGCTACAAGCAATACCCCAGCGGTCGCCAGGCCTCCTTGGAGCGCCCCAGCGGCAAGGTGGTGGTCTGGCTGCTCGTCGACCGCAACGGCAAGGTCCTCGACCGCGGCCTGGAAGAGCGCGCCAGCAGCATGCTGCTCAATCGCGCCGCCCTCACCAGCCTGGGACGCATCGAGCAGGTGAAGCCCTTTCCGCCAGAGGCCTTCGCCGGACGCAGCCAGCTGCGCATCACCGCCACCTTCGACTATTCGCCCCGTTAACCACCAGCCTTTCGAGGATTCGAGATGAACCGCAGTAAACTCTGTCTCGCCATCATGGCGGCCAGCCTGGGACCCGGTCTGGTCTGGGCCGACGGGACCGCCGAACGCGACGTGGGCACCATTGGCGTCCAGGGCAACACCACCCTGGGCAGCGGCTACCTGGCTCCCGAGCAGAGCGCCAAGTCGCGCTCCAGCCTGACCCGCGAGGCGATGGACAAGCAGACCGCTACGGCCAACGCCATCGATCGCCTCCAATACACGCCCGGCCTGCACGTCAGCAGCAACGACGCCAGCGGTATTTCCGGTTTCAACTTCACCATGCGCGGTCTCAATTCCAGCGAGATCGGGGTCTCGGTGGATGGCATGCCGCTCAACGACTCGGGCAGCTACAAGGTCTACGCCAACCTGCTGGGCGACCCGGAGAACCTGGACCAGATCTTTGTCACCCAGGGCTCCTCGGAACTGGATGGCCCGCACATCGGTTCCAGTGGCGGCAACATCGGCTTCACCACCGTCCGACCCACCAAGGACAGCGATGTCTTCGTCAAGCAGGCGGTCGGCAACAATGGCCTGACCAAGACATTCGCCCGACTCAATACCGGCGAATTCAACGGCTTCAGCAACTGGCTGTCGGCGTCCCACACCGAGGGCGATCTCTGGCGCGGCAAGGGTGCGGTACGCGCCGACCGGGTCGAATTCAACAGTTTCTTCGACCAAGGCAACGGCACCACCGGCAACCTGATCCTCAAGTACTACCGGCAGGACAACGACAGCTACACCAAGCTGACCAAGGCCCAGTTCCAGCAGGGTGGCCGCAGCTACACACCGGCGCCAGACAGCCCCGTACTGGGCAGCAACGGCAAGATCGCCCGCTACTACGAGTTCAGCAAGAACCCCTTCGAGAACTTCAGCGCCATCTTCAACGGCCACCTGCAACTGCAGGACAATCTGGCGCTCAGCTTCAACCCCTATTTCTACTGGGGCGACGGCAGCGGCAATGGCTACTTCAGCAGCGCGCTGAATCGCAATTCCAGCCGCAATGGCGTCTATGACCTGAGCAACCTCAACAGCGCCGCCGGTTATGCCGCCGATGGCACGCCCAACTCCGGCGTCTACTATCGGCCCTCGCGCACCCAGACCTGGCGTCCGGGCGTGACCACCAAGCTGACCTGGGACGTGAATGACGCCCACAGCCTGCAATTCGGCTACTGGTTCGAATATGCCCGTCAGTCGCAGACCCAGCCCTATATCCCGATCGACGCGGCGGGCAAGGCAGGCGACAACTTCTGGCCGGATGCCCGCAGCGTGGTGGATGCCCGCGGAAACCGGATCCAGGGGCGCGATCGCTACACCGAAACCCCGGCGCACAAACTCTGGGTTCAGGACACCTGGACCCTGAGCCCGGACTGGACGCTGAATGTCGGCACGGCCTACCAGAAGGTGGAGCGCAAGGCCGACAACCATGGCGATCTCGGCAGCCTGCCCTTCGAGCGTTCGCGCAGCTACGACGCCTTCCTGCCCAGCGCCGGGTTGAGCTATCAGCTCGATGCGCAGAACCAGCTGTTCTACAACGTCAACCGCAACATGCGGGTTCCGGCCAATTACGTGCTGTACGACAGCAGCCCGGACTCCCTCAACCTGCGACCGGAATTCAGCTGGAACCAGGAACTGGGCTGGCGCCAGCAGCGCGAGACCATGGCCTTCTCCGCCAGCCTGTTCTTTCTCAAGTTCAAGGATCGCCAGGCCTCGAGCAAGGACATCAACGGCGACAGCCTCAGCTTCAACGGCGGCGACGTCGACAACAGCGGCCTGGAACTGGCCTGGAGCGGCCTGCTGCCTCACCATTTCAACTACTACACCTCCTACACCTATACCCGCTCCATCCAGCAGGACGACCTGCCGGTCTACAACAAGGGTCAGCGCCTCGAGCTGCCCACCAAGGGCAAGCAGTTCGCCAACGTGCCGCGCAACATGCTGGCCGCCAACGTCGGTTATGACGATGGTCGCTACTACGGCACCTTCGGCGGCAAGTACAGCAGCAAGCTCTATGGCGATCTGACCAACGACGAGAGCGTGTCGGGGGCCACGGTCTTCAACCTGGGCGCCGGCGTCTACCTGCCCACCGACAAGCGCTTCCTCAAGGACGCCACCCTGCGGCTGAACGTCGACAACCTGTTCGACAAGAAGTACTTGGACGACGTCGACAGCGTGCAGACGAACGCCGTCGCCTACCAGGGCTATGCCGGTAGCAGTCCGACCTACAACGTCGCCATGGAACGCACCGTGACCCTGTCCCTGGAAGGCCATTTTTGAGCCCGGAGCCCCGCATGAATACCCAACTCCTGCACGACGCCACCTTCTATATTCTCTACGGCTGCATCGCCCTGGCGCTGTTCATCGCCATCGAACGTGGCCTGTTCTTCGCCTATACCCGGCGCCAGGCCGGGCGCCTGGCCGTGGCCCTGAGCCAACGCGAGGTGCAGCAGAGCGGTCGGCTACCCGCCGCCCTGGCCGAGCGACCTGGACTGGCGGTCACCATGGTCGAGCCGATCCTGGCGCAGCGCGGCCGACTCGATCACCAGGCGCTGGAGGATCTGGTCGATACCCAGTACCTGGCGACCCGGGCACCGCTGGCGCGCAGCCTGTGGATCATCGAGACCATCACCACCGCCGCTCCGCTGCTGGGTCTGCTCGGCACCATCCTCGGCATCATCGATACCTTCAAGGCCCTGGCCTCGGCCGGGGTGTCCGATCCGGGGCAGATCTCCGGTGGCATCGGCACGGCGCTGTTCGCCACCGGCCTGGGCATCGCCGTGGCCCTGATCTGCGTGGTCTTCCACAACTTCTTCCAGGACCGCCAGGAACGCGTCAACGAACAGCTCAAGATCGTCCTGATCCGGGCGCGCGGCGCCGCTGGCTCGCCCACCCAGGCCGAGTTGGCTGAAGACCTATCGCCCGCGCGGCTGCGCCAGGCTTGAGTCGAGGCCCTCGCGGTGCGCCGCGAGGGTTCCCACGCCGCTGCCGGAGGATTGCCATGCTGCCGCAACCCAGCCTGCTCACCGAACGCCTGACGCTACGTCCCTGCAGCGAGCGGGACGTATCCGCCCTGGTGACCCTGGCCGGCGATCGGCGCATCGCCGCCACCACCGGTACTCTGCCCCACCCCTATACCGAGGAGCTCGCCCATCATTGGCTCGCCACCCATGCCCCGGCCTGGGCCGCCGGTAGCCAGGCCCACTTCGCCGTCGTCGACCGGACGTGCGACGATCTGCGCGGCGTCATCTCGCTGCGCCGCGACGGCGAGGGCACGGCCAATGTCGGCTACTGGATCGGCGTACCCTCTTGGGGCCAGGGCCTGGCAACCGAAGCCTGCGCCGCCCTGGTCGCCTTCGGTTTCGACCATTGGGCGCTGAGCGCCATCAATGGCCGCCACCTGCCCGAGAATCCCGCCTCGGGTCGCGTACTGCTCAAGAACGGCTTCATCCCCCAGGGACGCACCCGCGCCCTGTTTCCCATCCGTGGTGGTGAGGAGGAGCTGGACAGCTATCAGCTGACCCGCGAGCGCTGGCTGACTCGTCTCCTGGATTGAATTCCCGCGCGGCGCCTGAGGTCCCTTCTGGGTCGGCAGGCCAACCGCGGCCTGCGCCCCTGAGGAGACCTGACATGCACGCCATACGCCTACGCAAACCCGGTGGTCTGGATCAGCTGGAGCCCTGCGAACTGCCCGATCCCGGGCAGCCGGGGGCTGGCGAGATCCGGGTGCGGATCAAGGCCAGCTCGCTGAATTTCCATGACCTGGGCGTGGTGCTGGGCAAGATGCCGACCGCCGATGGGCGCATTCCCATGTCCGATGGCGCCGGGGTGGTCGAGGCGGTGGGCGCGGGGGTCAGCGAATTCGCCGTGGGCGATCACGTGGTCTCGACCTTCTTTCCCCACTGGCTGGACGGCGCGCCGCCCATCGATGACTTTTCCACCACGCCCGGCGATGGCGTCGACGGTTTCGCCTGCGAGGTGGTGGTACGTCCAGCCACCGCCTTCACCCGCGCGCCCAAGGGCTACAGCCATGCCGAGGCGGCGACCCTGACCACCGCCGGGCTGACCGCCTGGCGCGCCCTGGTGGTGGACGGTGGCCTCAAGGCCGGTGACAGCGTGCTGGTCATGGGGACCGGCGGCGTCTCCATCTTCGCCCTGCAGATGGCCAAGGCCATGGGCGCCACGGTGATCGCCACCTCGTCCTCGGACGAAAAGCTGCAGCGCGCCTATGCCCTGGGCGCCGATCACCTGATCAATTACCGTGAAGAGCCGGAATGGGGCGCCAAGGTGCAGGCCATCACCGGCGGCCGTGGCGTCGACATCGTGGTGGAGGTGGGCGGTCCGGCGACCCTGGCGCAGTCCATCCAGGCCGCGCGCATCCATGGGCACCTGGCGCTGATCGGGGTGCTCACCGGCGTCGAGGGCCAGGTCCCCACCGCCAACCTGATGCGCCGCCACCAGCGACTGCAGGGTTTGATCGTCGGCAGTCGTCGCCATCAGCAGGAGATGATTCGCGCCCTGGAAAGCACCGGGATTAAGCCGGTCATCGATCGCAGCTACCCGCTGAACGAGATCGCCGCGGCCTTCGCCTTCCAGAAGGACGGCAGCCATTTCGGCAAGATCGTCCTGGAGTTCTGATAATGGTCAGACGAAAGCCAGACTGAGCCCAGCAGGCCTCTGCTAGACTTCCGGAATCGTCTCATCGCGTTCCGGAAGTCCCGATGACCTCGCCTGCTCCCCTCCCCTATCTCGTCGTCATCGAAGACAACGGGCTGCTCGCCGAACTGCTGAGCAATCACCTCGAAGAGCGACTGGGCTGGACCTGTGTTCGCTTCGACAACGCCGACGATGCCCTGGTGCATCTGCTCCAGCAGGAGCAAAGCCCCGGGCTGGTGATCACCGACCACCTGATGCCCGGCCAGCTGCGTGGCGGCGAACTGGCGGAGATGCTGCTGCAGCGCTGGCCCGCGCTGCCCATGGTGATCACCTCGGGCTACGGCTACGAGATCACCACGGCGCTGCCCGAGCAGGTGATCTTCCTGCAGAAGCCCTGGACGCTGGACGAGGTGGATTCGGCGGTACGCCTGGCACGGGCGCGCCAGGCGGCGGGCTAGACACCCAGCTGGCCGCAGGCCTTGAGCAACTGGTCGATGGTCCAGGGCTTGGGCAGGAACAGCGCCCGCTCCTCGCGCTCGGCGTACTGCTGGCCGGTATAGCCGGAGGACACCAGGATCGGCAATTGTGGAAAGCGCTGACGCACCTGCTTGGCCAGGGCGAGTCCGTCCAGCCGACCCGGCATGCGCACGTCGGTGAACAGGAGATCGGGCGGCAGGGGATCGGACTCGAGCCAGCCCCAGGCGGCGTCGGCGGTATCGAAGGACTGGACGGCATAACCTTCCATCTCGAACACCTCCGTCGCCAGCGATCTCAGCACCGGATCGTCTTCGACGACCAGCACGGTGGTAACAGCAGCGGAAGAAACTACATCGGTCATGGCAACGCTACTTCATTAGTACGACTAAATAGACCGAAATTTCTCGAATTGGATCACAAGGCTCGGATGGGCGGCTGGCAGCCGGGTGCCGGCACTTGTCTGATGCCGTAACGGCTACTTAATTCCCTGTCTGTCGGAAAAAGGTGCTGGCATATCGCTAGCCATCGCCCGACTCTCTTACTCTAAGGCTCTCGCCGGACGTCACCGCCGTCCGCTTCCGCTGCTCACGCGTTCGAACGACCCCATGGCTGAATCCGCTCTCTCCCACGCTGAACTCCAGGCCGAAGTCCGTCGCCTCCGCGCCGCGCTCGACCAGTGCACCGCGCTGCCGCCCCAGGACGCCCAGCGGCGTCTGGCGATCTTTGATGGTGCCATCGATTTCGCCATGATCGTGCTCGATCCGGCCGGGGTGATCACCGACTGGAACAGCGGCGCCGAACGCCTGCTGGGCTGGACCGCCGCAGAGATTCGCGGCGCGCCGGTCGAGCGCTTCTTCACCCCCGAAGACAACCAGATCGGCCGGGCCGCGCTGGAAATGCGGCTGGCGCTGCAGGACGGTCGCGCCGAAGACGAACGCTGGCACCTGCGACGCGACGGCACCCGCTTCTGGGCCAGCGGCGAGATGCATCCGCTGCACGACGACGCCGGCCGCCATACCGGCTTCGTCAAGATCCTGCGCGACCGTACGCCCCAGCATCTGGCCGGCCAGGCCCTGCGTGACAGCCAGCGCCACGTGGGCGAGGTGCAGCAGAAACTGGCGGAAAGCGAGCGCTATTGGCGCGGTCTGTTCGAGCAACTGGACGAGGGCTTCATCCTCGGCACCATTCTGCGCGATGGGCAAGGTCGCGGCTGCGACTGGCGCTATGACCAGGTCAACCGAGCCTGGTGCACGCACTTCGGCCTGAGCGCGGAGCAGGCGATCGGCCAGACCGCCCGGACCCTGTTTCCCGAACTCGAAGACCTCTGGGTGGAGGATTTCACCCGGGTGGTGGATACCGGCCAGTCGTTCAGCTACGTGCGGCAATTCCAGGCCAACGGGCGCTGGTACGAAGGTCATGCGCACAAGGCCGGCGCGGAGAGCTTCCTGGTGCTGTTTCTGGATGTCACCGAACGCGAGCAGGCCGCCCAGGCGACCCGCGACGAAGAGCGCTATCGCCGCGCCCTAGCAGAGCTGGGCGAAGGCTTCAGCCATCTCAACGACATCGAGGCGGTCACCGAGCTGGCCTGCACAGTGCTGGGCACCCTGCTTGACGCTCAGCGGGTGGGCTACGGCCTGGTGGACGCCGACGCCGAGACCATCAGCGTGGAGCACGACTGGACGATCTCGGGCGGGTGCAGCCTGATGGGCACCCTGAATTTCCGCGACTATGGCAGCTGCATCGAGGACTTCAAGCGCGGCGAGACCGTGGCCATCGAGGATGTGCGCGAGGATGCCCGCACCTGCCACAACCTCGCCGCCATGCAACGGCTGGACACCCGCGCCTTCGTCAGCACCCCGCTGTTCGAGCACGGCCATTTCGTCGCCCTGCTCTATGTCAGCGCCAGCCAAGCGCGGTGCTGGACGCCGGCCGAAGTGCAATTCATCCGCGAGGTCGCCAATCGAACCCGCTCGGCGACGGCGCGGCTGACCGCTGAGCGCGCCCTGCGCGATAGCGAACTCAATCTGCGGCTGGTGGCCGACACCCTGCCCTGCCTGATCGCCTTCGTTGATCGCGAGCTTGTCTATCGCTTCGCCAACATCGAGGCGCCCAAGTGGTTCAAGGACGCTCCGGAAAGCATCCTGGGTCGCAGCATGGCCGAGGTCTTCGCGCCGGAGCTGTTCGCGGCCCGGCGTCCGGCCATCCAGGCCGCCCTGGACGGCACCCCGGCGCGGCTGGACCTGCCCTGGGCCTGGCCGGACGGCCGCCGACGCATCGCCGACATCCACTATCGTCCGCGGCGCGATGCGCGCGGGGCGGTGGATGGCTTCTATGTCTTCGCCCAGGACGTCACCGCCCAGCGCGACGCCCAGACGCTGATCCAGGCGCAGAATCTCAGCCTCAGCCAGGAGGTCCAGGCGCGCACCGCCGAGCGCGACCGGCTCTGGGCGCTCAGCGAGGATCTGCTGCTGACCGC
>Ga0157367_1000668_pt1 | contig 16199 bp, 9 predicted proteins | sample AttbisABBM2_FD_113142 | JGI IMG/M metagenome (GOLD analysis project Ga0157367, IMG submission 113142) | Fungus gardens microbial communities from leaf cutter ant in Botucatu, State of São Paulo, Brazil - Atta bisphaerica ABBM2 | ecosystem: Host-associated > Fungi > Mycelium > Unclassified ...
ACAAGTTCAATTGTGTGAATCTGTTCAGCTGTTCATGAGATATTAGCAGACAAAGCTTTTACAGCTACTGATAGCCTGATATCTCAGTTGTTTGTTTTCACTTTTGTGCATCCCACACATATGCAGATAACCCTCATTTGGGGCTTTCTAGCACAACTTAGTTTGTGAAAATCAGTCCACTGGTTGTGGAGATACAAGCTGAATGAAGTTTGTGACAGTACCATGTAACCCCTGCCATCATTAACCCTAACCCTAGGTGCTAAAAAATAGAAAAGGAAAACTAAATCAAAAGAAAAATAGGAAATAGGAAGAAAATAAAAAAGAACTAAGCCCACTTCTCACAATTCTGACAATAGTAAGCTTATAACAGCAGCAGGTAGAGTTTGTGCTAAAGTGTGACCCATATGCTATAGATATGGATAGGGAGAGAAACAATGATTGTTACAACTATGAGAGATTTGGTCATATTGTAAGACATTATAAGAATTAGAGAGTGATTGAACAAGAACAACAAATTAGCTACTAAGGAAATAACAGTAATTTAAAAGAGAGAAAAAGTCTGATAGTTATCAATTAGACTTTTTTAAAGAGAAGTAACAGTGGAAATTGGACTTGGAAGGATTGATGTACAAGAGAGAATAATGGTAGAGGTATTGTTGGATAATAGTATAATGGATTTGGTTATGAGTTCAGAGTTTGCTAGAAAGTAAGAATTTAAGTTGAAGAAAATAGAAAACCTAATATATATATATAGGATATAGAGAGATGACAGAAATCAATGTGATAAGGGCACAGAAGTGAAGTGTAATTTTGGGAATACCATGACTAGCTGTTATATGTCAAGTCTACCCAACCAGAAAATATATTTCTATAGTAATATTGTTTTCTCAACTACAAGTCCATCTTCTATGGTGGCTACCTTCCTTACAATATACTCTTGTGGCAGTGATATAACAATCTGGATATTCCATCTTCTATAACAGGGATACTCCTATCTGACTTAGTCTTCTATGGGAGAGTCATACTCCTGTCAGTGTTCTACCACTAAAACCTTGAGCATCTCTTATAGTCAATCCTTGTATATAAGACTAGTAGTTATATTGTAATTTTCTAGTTTGATAATCAACAAAGATAACTCTTATTGAACTCAATCTCTGGTATTCAACAGTAACACCACTTACTCCTATCTTAGACTCCTTTCTCTTTCTGAAGTTGCAACCATGTAGTAGACAGACAGTGCAGTATAAGCTGAAACCAAGATCATTCTATAAGTCTGCACATCTCTAAGTCTATCTTGTGAGCTTTTACCTCTAGTATAAACTATGTCTAACACTAGCACACCACAATTCTTAAATTGATGGGAAAACAGAAGAAGTAAAAATAACAAAATGTTTAGAGGAATGTGGGAAGAGAAGAAAAAAGAGAGAAAGAAGAAGGAAGAAAAGAAGAGGAAAAAACCAAACAAGGAGAGGACAATAAAAGTAAATAGGATAGCAGAGAAATGGGAAATTTGAGATAAGGAGAAATTAGTGAAGTTAGAGAATGAAGCTAAGAAATTGGTACTTCCAAGATTTCACAAGTGAATTTATATCTTTGGAAAGAAAGCAAGTGAAAGGATACCAATAAGGAAGATATGATATCATATAATAAATATGAAAGAAGGGTTTGTACTGAGGAAGGAAAAGATGTATCTATTATCAAGAGAAGAGAGGAAAGAGGTACATGAGTTCATAGATAAACAATTGAGAACAAAGTACATTAGACCCTTAAACTCATTTCAAACAACACTAGTATTCTTTATAGGAAAGAAGAACAGTAAAAATAGAATAGTTTAGAATTATAGATATCTAAATAAATAAACTGTAAAAAATAATTATCCCTTTCCTTTGATTTCAGATATTGTAGAAAATATTGGTACTAAGAAAGTATTCACTATATTAGATTTATGTTAGAGCTATAATAATGTACAGATAAAGAAAAGAGATAAGTAGAAGATAGTATTCATAACTTCAGAAAGATCATTTGAACCTACAGTAATATTTTTTAGACTTACTAATTCTCCAGCAATATTTTAAATGATGATGAACAAGATTCTATAGGACTGTCACATCCTGTTCTGACTATATCTGTTTCAACCCATGGATAATTTCTTTATTCTTATCCACACTTCTCATCTTTGTCCAGTATAGATTATATCTTTCCATTTATCTTTCCACTTTACCTTGGATGTTTTGACTAGTCTTGGTTAACTTTATAAACCTCTATTTCCTAATATCCAAGGATCACTAGAAATCAGGGTAACTTACTTAGTAGTTATATTTCAGATAGCTACTCTAGATATACTACCTAGTATATAATCCGGTAGTTTATATTATACTAGTTTATTCTGAAAATGAAACAGAGAGAAATTACAAAATTCATGACAAGGAGATATTAGTGGTGATCATAGGATTAGAAAATTGGAGGTATTTACTAGAGGGCACAAAGTTTAAGTTTAAGGTTTAGACAAATCATAAGAATTTAAAGTATTTCATGAAAGTACAGAAATTGAATTGTAGATAAGTGAGATAAGCTGTATATTTGTCAAGATTTGATTTCACTTTGAAAAATGTACTAAGGACAAGAATGAGAAAAGTGGACAGACTGAGTAGAAGACTAGATTAGGAAATAGGAGTAGAAAATAACAATAAAAACAAAAACTAATAAAAAAAGAATGGATTTGAGGTTTAGTAGTAAAAGAACCAGAAGTAGATATAAAGTATTGAAAAGTGATAGATAGCAGATAGATAGAGAATTGATATTGAAAGAGAGAAAGATTTATATATCAAAAGACAAAAAATTAAGGATGGAAATTATCTAGTTACATTATGATGTACTGCTGATAGGACATAGAGGGTAATGGAAGATAATGGAGTTGGTAATGTGGAATTACTGGTAGCCAGAAGTAACAAAAGATGTAGGGAGATATATAGATGAATATGACTTATATTAGAAAATGAAAAATAGAACAGAGGCATTAGCAAGAAAGTTAATAGCAAATAAGGTACTGGAAAAGCTGTGAATATATTTAATAGCAGACTTAAGTTGCCATTGGTAGCAGGGAAGAATGTGGTTTTGGTAGTTTGTGATAGATTGTCTAAAATAGCACATTTTGTGGTATATGAATGTCAGTCAGGTAATAAGATATAGAGAACTAGTAAAGAGGTAGAAAATAGAAGAAGTGAAACCAATAAAGGTAGAAGGAGTTAAAGAATAAGAGATAGAGAAATATTAAATAAAAAGGAGAAGAATCTAAAGAATACAAAGGAAACAGTAGCAGAATTTGAAGGAAGACTAAGTGCAAAAGTTAGGAAACAAGAAAAATTGAACATAGCAAAGAAACAAAACTTCAGAAGAAGAAAGTTATCAGGGAGATATATAATAAAAATTTTATATTGAATAAGATGATAGAAAGTTTAAAAAGAAGTATTTAAAGAAGTTGCAGAGGGACTGGCAAAAATTGAAGTCAGTTTTTCTAGAGAAGAAACTTTGGGAGGAAGTAATATTAGAATTGAAAATAATAAACTTTACTTGTTTTATTTTCCTTTGTGATTTTTATTTTTATTTTTATTTATTTTCTTATTTTAGACTTAGAGTTAGGATTATAGTATGATATCATAACTGTTATACATTATGACAAGGTTCCATATATTAGTCATATAATCACATGATATATAAAAGAATATAGAAGATTCTAAAACAATGATCTCATATAGCATATTTACTATAAATTAACCTTATAGATAATACATAGCCTTTAGAATAGGTTAGTATTAGTCTCTTATAGACCACTAGCTAATTTATAGACACTTTGTACTAAAAAATTTATCAAATTCTCTTGTATAAACTCTATACAAGATTATTTTTTTACTCCATCTTTTAAGCCTAAGTTTTAATATTAGAACTTAATTCTACTTTTAAAATTATCCAACTTAGAGAATTCTCTATTCTATTTGCCTCATCCTTAACTAAAGGGCAACATTGCTCTTTAGTCAAGAGGACACAACTAAATTCTAAGTTTAAGAAAAGAGTAGCAGCTACTAAAAGACTTGTTGTGGATAGTTGAGATCAAGCATAGGCCTCTTCCTAAATGTACTCATTGTTGAATTATGTAATGTTTAAGTAGTATACTTGTATTTTTTTCAAGTAGTAGCTTTATGCTATAGTGTCCTCTTATAACCTGTATATACATACAGAAGAACAGTAGATATCTCTAAGGTACTGTTTAGAGTAGAATATCTTTTTTAAAAAATTGCTTACAGTTTGATTAAAGTAGTAGTTAGTAGTTAAAGTAGTTGGTAGACAGTATGAGATATGACTTAAAGAAAGCCTATAACACTTACTAAGATTGAGTTGAGCTCAGAATATGAGTTAGAGAGAGAAGTTAGTATTAGCTCTATTTTATGTTGTGGCAACTACTTAACTAAGATAGTCAATAATATATATTTTATATTGCAAAGAATCTCATGAGAACTATAAAAGAACTTGACAAGAAGTTTCTAATATATTCCTATACTATACACTACTATTACAAGTTTAACTACATGTGTCATTTATAAGTCTACTATGTATATATTATAAGAATAACATATGATGTTACATGTCTCTTCATCAACCAAGAAAGATACAAAAAATAAAGTAAAAGAAAAGGGAAAAATTAAAATAGATAAAAATTAAAATAAAATAAAACAGTCCAAGCATACCATAACATACTACCCCTTTATACATCTTTATCTCTTATACTCTCTGTTATGATCTTAAGCTTAGCTCAGGTTGCAACTTAGATAAAGACTTAAGAAAGAATAAGAGAAATGATCAATTGATAAAGCATAAGGGTACATGTCTGTATTTACTATCATATATATCTAATGACTATGAGAAATATGTATAGTGTTCTTGAGGAAAAAATAAGGAAGATGCCTCTACTACTATATGAGGTATTGACTAATAAAATATGAGGAGAATGCAAAATATAGTAAATATAAGTCAGAAATAGAACAGATCCTAGCATATATCTAAAGCATGTCAAATACAAGGCAAATATTTGTAGAGTAAGAGGTAGTATTTATAACAATACTCCTATTTTAATGTTCATGTTCCCATAAACTCATTTAATCTAAAAATGCTAAGTTTTCAATCACATATAATGCCACCAACTTTTTAGTAGGTCCAATAACCATCATTTCTTATAAAGTTAATGCAATGAAGAATAGTTCATGTAGTAGTTCTTCTTAAATACATTTCAATTGGAAACCCTTGACAACTTGTATCTGAATTGTGCTTTCTCTTTATAAATTCTGCTGCAATTTTGTTTTAATATTGAATATTCTTTTCTCTATTTAGAGAAATGGATTTATAGTGTGTTAGAGAGAGGAATGGTATGGTCTTCATTGGATGATTGTAATGTCTTTTTGAGATTTTCAACTTCTTCTTTTAATAGGATTGGTTTTAGTGCTAATGGTCTGCTGGGTTCTGATAATATAATGTATAGTTTGTAAAGAAATACTTCCTCATCTTAAATAATGCCTTCCTTTTGTTTTTTTATTAATAATCATTAGTTGTGAAGTGTCTTGTTGATATGCTTCTTATAAAGTTTTAATGTGTTCATTTACCTTTTCTTCTTCTTTTTCTTTGTATCAATCTAATTCATTGGCTAGTAATACTTGAATATGATGAGCTTGTTGTTCTATATCTCCATAAATGGTGATTCTTAATTCTTCAGATATGCTATAAATATCTCTACCAATTTGTATTTTATAAGTTTCTTTTGTTTGTAGTAAAATGGTTTCAATATCTGCCAACTGATTATTTGCTACATTAGCTAGCTTGACAATATTCTGAATTTGTAGTTGAATATCTACTATAGTTTCTAGTCCTCAAATTATTTTGGGTATTTCTTTGTCCAGTCTTTTTTTTCTTTGTTCAAAGTTATGATAAAATCTATATTGTTAACAGTATAAGCAATGTAGGGGTTGGGAAAAGAGGAAGATGTTACAAATTTGTAAGATATGACCTGGTTTCTTAGTTGCTTATAGTGTTTTGAAATATCTACTTAGATTTTTACTCCTCTCTTTTATAGGTTTTATTTTAAAAGTTTTGCCCAATAGTCTTAAATTACTTCTCTAGCATATGGTAACCCTGTTCCTGCTATCCATTGGTCATGTTTTTTCCCATATCCCTTTTAATGAACTAAGAATTGTATGCTATATTCTTGTTTTCTATGATTTTGTACTTTTTTGACTTTATATTATTCTTTCTCATTAATAATGTCTGAGAGTAGTGCTGTTTTCATGTATTATCCCTTGAATTGGGATTTCTTATATTGTGTCAGTAGGTTTTCATTGAACATATTGTGTATCATTTATCCTTCTGGTAATTTTAGCTAAAACACTTCTTGTTCAATATTCTTTGTGATTTCAAAAAGTCTGTATCTTTTTTGGTCTAGCTTCTTTGGAGGCTGTTTCAATTGGATATTATTGGTCTCTAACCACATGTTGTCTCTTTGCTTTAGTCTCTGAAAAGTTTGCCTTTTCTTGTCAAATTGCTTCTTTATAGCTTTTTTTGCCTTTTCTATTAATGTCTTTATTATTTCCCAACTTCTTTGTAGTTCTTCAATGAAAGTCTCTAGTTTTGGTAACTCTATTTCTATTGTTAGATATATCAATACTGATTTCCTGCCATAGTTCTTGAGATATTTCCAATAGATGAAGTTCTTCTATTTTCTATTTTACTGATATTTCTGGTATCATTAAATATATTCCTAATGTTATTTCATATTTATAGTGACCAATAGTTCCTCTTAATTAATTCAAGCATCCTTTGTTGTACTGGATGTTCTACATCTGCTGGTTTGTGATTTTCTTATAGAATTTATTCTCAAATTTTCCAGTTATTTAAAATGTAGATATTTTACTTTATGTATACTACTCTATTATATTTTCATGCTTAACTATCTTCCTTTTTCAATTTATTCTGCACTTCTTGTTCTCTCATATTGTTCTTTTGAATTTTCTCCAACAATATGGTTTCTTCTTTTGCTATATGACTGAAGTTCTTAATAAAGTATTTATAGAAATTTGCAAACCCTAAGAAGCTTTCCACTTCTTTTATCTTGGTAGGTGTTTTCCATTCTTTGACTGCTTTGACTTTGTTGTTTTCCATTTGTACTTCTTCTTGTCCAACTATAAATTCTAGAATAGATATTTCTTTGGCATGAAAGTTGTACTTTGACCATATAAAACAAAGATTGTGTTTTTCTGCCATCTTCAAGAATCATACAGCTCTCTCCTCTAATTCCTTCTTAGTTTTGGCTAGTATTACAAAGTTATCCATGTAATTTGCCAATATTCTCTTATATAAAAGCTCTTGGAATATACTATTTATCATCTATTGAAATATCTCTAGTGAATTGTATAAAGTACATTACTTTGGTTTGAATAGTCCCTTGTTCATTAAAAATGCCATTTTCTATTTGTTGCCTTCTTTCATTCATACATTATTGTATTCCCAGATAAGATCCAGTTTGTTGAAGTATTTTATATCTTTAAGTTTGTTAATTACTTCTTTAATTAGTGGTAATAGTATCTTATTTTTTATCATATGCTGGTTCAACTTTTTGTAGTCTTATACTAATTATAAGAATTTGTCCCTCTTTGGAATATAAAAGTATGGTGCCACATATCTTGAACTTGATTCTACTATTAATCCTACCTTAAGCTATTTTTATAGCTATTGATTTAAAGCTTTATCTTTCTTGACCATTATTATAAGCTTTTGCATTTAACTTTTTTAGCATATCTTTCAGTAGATTATTTTCATGGTTCTATTCTCTTCTTTTTAGTAGTTTCTTAAGTTTCTTGTTAAATAAATACATAAATAGTCAAACATACTCTGGTAAATCTTCTGGATTTATTGAATCCAGTTCCTTGCCTATTTCCTAGTGTTCTTTGTCTATTTCTTCCATTGGTTTCATTTTTCCTATTGTTGATATAAACACAATATTCTAATGTTGTATTTTGCATTTTCTTTGAGCATTTTGTAAACTATATTGTTCTATTATTCCAATTAACTTCTGGATTATGCTTGACTAATCAGTCATATTCTAAGAATATGTTTATGCTATTTAAATCCATCACTGTCATATTGATTTCCTCCATATATTTGTTGATTTCCAATTTTAGTAGTGCAAACTACATTACTTCTCTATTTTTGGTTCTATTTGCATTAAAAATCTCAAATGATCTATGCATTGGTTTTATTTTAATCTATTCTTCTTTCACTAGTTGTTTATCAATTCCAGTATGAATACATTCCAAGTTGACTAGTATCTCCTTTACAAGATAATATATCAACTCTTTAGGAAATTACTATATACAGAGGTTCATTGTACTATGTCTATTCCAAACCTCTAACAAAACACTTCTCTTTGTCATTATCTTCTTTGTTTACTTATACACTCTTATTTTATATTTTATGCCCTAATCTGCATTCACATATGTAGATATTTTATAATGTTTTCACACTTTTCCAATATCTTCTATAATCTTTCTGCAAATAGTTTCTTCTTTTGGACATGTTCCTTACTTAACACTTATTCTGAAAATCAACCAAACTGTCTTCTAAAGTTGGTAACAATATACCTTATCATCATTCTAGTGGACTTGTCCTCTAATCACTCTAGGTAGCTCTTCTAAAATATGTAACCAGTACAACTAGTGGAAATATAGTATATAAACTGATGCCAAAGGTTGTTTCAACATCTATATTCTATATATCTAGATAACATATACTTGTCAATCTGACTTCTGGAAGCTTATTAATAGGTCTTGGATAACAAGATGTAGACTGCATCTAAAAAACATATTCTTTCTCCTTTTAGACTTACTATATCCAATAATAAAGTGAAGATTATCCAGAATTGGCCAGAACTAAAGAAAGTCAAGGATGTTTAGTCTTTTTTAGATTTTGCAAATTTTTACCACTAATTCATCTTCAACTATTCAGATATTGTCATAATCTGACCTATCTCACATAGAAGGACATTTTCTAGAAGTTTGACAACTTCTACTATGATGCTTTTAACTTTCTAAAGAAGATATTTGCCTTCATGTCTATTCTTATGTACTAAATCTCCAATGCTTAGCCCATTGTAGAGACAAATGTCTCTGACTATATTCTCACTGCCATTCTTTCTATTATAGACAAAGATAAAACAGTTCACCTATTTACCTTTCACTCTCAGACTTTTACCTCTATGAAGTTGAATTATGATATCCATGACAAGGAACTCCTGGCCATTTTTGAAGTCTTCAAAATTTGGTGTTATTATCTTGAAAGTCCAGCCTTCTCTATTGATATTATTACAGATTATAAGAACCTTGAGTACTTTTCCACTATCAAGGTGTTAACTAGTAAACAGATATAGTAGTCTGAGTATACCTTTTGTAGTTTAACCTTATTATCTAGTCCTGCCCTAAACATCTCAGCACTAAAATAAATGCTCTGACTAGATAATAGAACATCTATCTTAAAGGAGGAAATACTAGATACATCATAATCAACACTCACAACTTCAAACCTATTTTCATCCATAAATGGCTTATAGCCTTTGTCCAAGCAATTGTTCTACTTTTCTCTTTACTTTATGTAATAACATTTATTGATCTCAATATTCTTTACCAAGACATTCATATAGTACTTTCAAGTAACCTTACTACTATGAAACACAATTCTGCAGAAGACTACTGGTATGCAAACTCTATCAGTCTGTTTCTACTTAATAATAAAACTCTATATATATATTCTCTAGTATAATCATGGTCAGAACAAATCTTAGCTGGCCACTTTAGTCAAAACAAAATACTAGAATTAATTTGCTATAGATACTTCTAGCCAAGCCTCTATGCAAATGTATAATGATTTTGCAAATTTTATGTCACTTATATATAATTCAAACCTCAGTATCATAAGCCCTATAGATTTCTCAAGCAACTTTCCATCTCCAAGTGTTCATAGATTTCATCAAGAAACTTCTATTATTCTCTAGATTTGACACTATTCTAGTAATTGTTGACTAGCTTACTAAGCAGGCTATTTTCATCCTTGCTTATAACCTCCATAGACCTAGCATGTCTGTTCATTCTTCATGTGTTTTCCAAGCACAGTATTCTATTTTATATTATCTCTGACCACAGTTCAGAGTTTGTATTCAACTTTTTCTATTTGTTAAGCACAACTCTAGATATATATCTTTACTTTACTTCAAGTTACTACTTTGAAGGTAATAAATAAGCCAGATACATTAACCAAACTCTAGAGCAATAATTCTGTATATATTGTAACTACTAGCAAGATAACTAGTCTAAACTTTTGCCTCTTGTAGAGTTTTCTTATAATAATACTTTCAGTGCTACCAGTAGTATCTTTTTGTTCTTTGCTAATAAAGACTACTATTTTAGTATTTTAATGCACCCTGAACACAATATTGCTTTCTCTTGAGCCTGAGCCTGTAACTTTGCCATTAATCTCCAAAGTATACTTAAAGCTAAAATCTCTGTAGTCCAACAATACTATCAGAATTTCATTGATGTATGGTATTTCTCTAAATTCAGTTTCAAAGTAAGTAATATAGTTTTTATAAATACTTAATTCTTTAGAACCATCTAGCCTTCTAAAAAAACTTTCTGAAAAATACCTTAGACCTTATATAATTATTTTACAGCTCATTGCTTTTGTTATTTACCCTCTACCTCCCAAAGTCTATATACTTCATATATCTAGTCTTTCATATTTCCATGCTTAAACCAGCCATTCCCAATATATTCTCTGAGAGAACTCAATTTACTTCAGCTTCAGTAATTATTAATGGAGAACTTGAGTATGAAATTTTGTAGATTGTGGACTCTAAGATTAACCAAAGAGAGGTTTGTAAGCTTCTCTACAAGATTATTTGGCTAGAATATAAAAACATTAAGGACAAATTTAAGTAACTCTCTACTACTGAACTTACTCATACTATAAACTTGGTTGTTGATTTCCATATTGCTTACCTTGCCAAGCCTGATCTTCTTTCTTTGTCTTAATCATCCTGCTGCAAGTTCAACTCTGGTTTTTGTATACTTTTATGGGATTTTCTTTTGTCTTTGTTTTCTTATCTTATTTTTCCTCTAATCATCCTAATTGCTTTTTTTACTTACTTATTTTACTTAGTTAATCAGAGACAAAATAATCTACTTAATAGAAGGTAAGAGATAGCATCTATACTATCTTCTTCTCCTTCTTTACTTCTTTTAGTCTCTTTGTAGATCTTTTCTGTTTATTCTCTTATAATTCTTCTTTCTTACTTTTTTATGGACTTGACTAGTTCTTACTTTATATTGACCATAGTCTGGATATTTGCCAACTTAGCTGTATTTCTGTCTTATCTCTCTATCAAGTTTTAGAGAGATTTGCTTACTCTAAAGTACTCTTCTACAAGTTTTTTAAGTACTTTTTTGATAGTACTTAGAACCCTTCTATAAGTAAGACTCATTTTTCTAGGTCTCATTATCAGAGTTGGGAGTAGTGAACTCAATTTTACTCAATTTTGCTTTTTCTTTATTTTATCTTTTGAATTTCTTTTCTCTTTTCTTTATTTTCAGACTTAGATAAAAGTGTGATGTAACATCACACAAGTTACAAGTCATGAAGATGTGACACATGTCATAGTATTATCACATATGTTGTGGTCCCAGTCACATAATCATATAATATAGTAAGTATATATATATATACTTTAGAGTAGATTAGTAGTAGTGTGTGCACAGACCACAGTCTGTAGTATATAAGAAAGACTAGTTTGGTACTTAGAACTCTATTGAGTTCTTTTGTGTTACTTAATACAAAACTAGTCTTTTATCTTTACTTAAAGGCTTAAGTTTTAATATTAGAATTTAATACCCTTTACTGAGACTGTTCAACATAGAATCCTTTCTATTCTCTTATTCATTCACTATTCTTGACTGAAGATAACACCATTTTTAGTCAAGAAGAATTGTTGGGCCCTAAGTATTGTTGTGGCAACTACTGGTCAAGATAGCCAATAGATCACTAAGTAAACTCAAGAACAAAGTATCTTGTGAGAATCACAAGAGAACTCAACAAGGAGTCTCTGATGCATTCCTACACTATTTATAAGAACAATATACCATAGACATACATTTTGATATTACTTCTTTTAGTTTCTTGTATAATGTTCTAAGCCTCTGACATAATTGTCATATGATGCATTATGTGATTATGGTCATATACTTTTTCATTATCCAAAAAATAAAGTGTAAAATAAAAGTAAAATAAAATAAAAATAAAATCAAGAAAATAAAAGTAAAATAAAATTTTTGAATCCAAGCATACTATAATAAATATCACCTTGTATAGACATATTCAATACTTTCTTTCTTTATTAGCTGTTGGTTCCCTTATGACCAGTATATATAAGAGAATGGCAAGTATTCTTAAGATCTTGCCTAGAATAGAATGATCTGCTTAGACCAAAATCATTTATATTTTCTTTAAAATAGTAGTTAGTAGCTTAAGTAGTTAGTAGATAGTATGAGGTAGGACAAGAAGAGGGCCTACTAGCAATTACTGAGATTACTTCAAGTTTGGAATATAAGTCTGAAAGTGAGGCTAGTACTAGCTTCTCTCTATTATCTCTTTATATGTCTTTACCTTCAACACCATCACTCATTGACTCCCTGCTTTCTTACAACAATAGTAATAAGTCAATATGACTTACAACAAATTATCAGGCAGCAGCAAGAGCATTTAGCAGTGATGCAAGCACAGATACAAATATTGCTGGCAGGAGAAAAAGGAGAGGAAGCAATAAAGAAATCTAATACAGGATCTAACATAGAGGTAGTTAAGCCACTAGTGTTTAATGGAGAAGCAAGTAGAGCTGTGGGGTTTATCATAGTATACAAGTTATATTTGAGAATAAGAATAAGTGAAGCATTGATAAAAGAACAAATTCAATAGATATTGTTCTATGTATAGAAAGGATTGACTGATGTTTGAAAGAAGAATGTATTGGAAGATTTGGAAACAGGAGAAGTAGAATTTGGATCAGTAGGGAAATTTTTGTTAGAATTAAAAAAGAAGTTCAGTAAAGGAGATGTAGAGTCAGTTAAAGTAGCTAAACTTAAAAAAATAAAGCAAGAAGAGAGAACTATGGAAGAATTGATACAAGAGTTTGGAAGAATAGCCTGAAAAAGTATCATGATATGCTTGAACTCTTATATTTTATTTTATTTTGATTTTGATTTTCTTTTATCTATTTACTTTGATTTGATTTATATTTTTCTCTCTTATTTTGTTTTTTCTTTATTTCTTGGATGAAGTGTTACATAACATAATGTCATAAGCCTAAAATCTGGGAGAAGAGGCTAGAAGGATGATATCAAGATACATGTCAATAGCATATTCACCTTATAGTATATATATTGTGTACTCATAGCAGATACATGGACATTAGAGTAGGGTTATTTAATTAGTAGAGTAGGGTTATTTATCATTAGCACAGACCATGTGTACTAATATATATAGTGTAGAAATACATCAGGAACTCCTTGTTGAATTCTCTTATAATCCTTATGAAATACTTTCCTATTAAGTTTATTTTAGTAACACTATTAGTTTTTGTATCATATAGTAAGTCCACCCATTTTGAAGATATGCCCTCATAGAAATGCTGTCATTCCAATATCTACAATACAAGCCCATCTTCCATGATAGCCATCTTTTTTGCAACATGTCCTTATGATAGTAATGCAATGATCCAGATATCCAGTCTTTTATGATGGAGATACTCCTATCTAACTTGGTCTTCTATAGCAGAATCTTTCTATCTTACTCTTGTCAATGTCTCACCACTGAAACCTTCACTCAGAGTGATACACTGAAACTCCAAGTATTTGCTATATGTCTAACTTGTATATAAGACTAGTAGTTATACTGTAATTCACTAGTCTGATAATTAATAAAGATAACTCTTATTAAACTTGTTTCTTAGTGTTCAACAGTGACACACCCAATTAGTACTCACTTCCATCTTAGACTTCATCTATTCCTCTGAAGTTGTAACTATGTGATAAACAGATGGTACAACACATAAGCTAAAGCTAAGGTTGTTTTATAAGTTTACATCACCAAGCTCTTTCCACAGAGTTACATACTCTGTGCATTTCTAAGCTGACTCTGCAAACTTTCATCTCCTGGTATGAACTATGCCTAATATTTTGTGACTAGTGATTGCCACAACAGAAACTAGGTATGAGAGAAGAACATTGATAAAGAAGTTAAAAAGAGGAATGAATGGAGTAATTAGAAGAAAGTTGATAGAAGTAGAAAGACCTCTAACTAGCATTAAGCAGTAGTATGAATGTGCCACTAATTTGAATAGACATTGGAGGAAGAGTAGGAGAGAGAAAGAAAGACTAAGAGAAAAGAAAAAAAGTAAAAATTAGGAGCAAAGACAGATGAGCATGGGAAATAATCAAAGAGAATTCAGACCATGAATATCTCCACCTCAAGTATGGCCTAGGAGGCAGGAGATATAGCAGATGCTAGCAGACCTACTCCAATGGAAAAAGTAGAATGAATAAATATAACAGGAGGAGAAATTTTTATAGTTGTGGAAGATTTGGCCATCTAGCAAGAAATTGTAGAAATTAGGGTTTAGTGGGCCAAGAAAAAAGGATAGAATACAGAGATGATTTGAATGCTTCAAACAATTTAAAAAAGAAGAAGAGTCTTATAGTCCTTAACTAAACTTCTATAATAGATTTAATGTACTAGCTACTAGGGTAATGCAAGCTGGTATCTCAAATTGAGAGGAATCTGCAAGCAAAGATAGAAAGACAATTCTAAGAGAAGAAAAGAGGAAAAAGAAAAAGAAAAAAGAGGAAGAAAGAGAAGTAGAAGTAAGAAAAACAGGAGAAGAAGGGTTGCTGAGAGAAGTTACAGTGAAGATTAGATTAGAAAGAATAGATATATAGGAAGGAATAATAGTAGAAGTATTGTTGGATACAGGATTAGTGATGGGCTCAGAATTTACAAGAAAGAAAGGATTCAAATTGAAGAAAATCAAAAGACCTATTTATATGAGGAATATGAATGGAATATTTAATAGGAAAGAGCTAATAGATCATACTGTAGAAGTCAATATTTATTATAAGGATCATAGAGAAAAGATGGAAATTGATATAATTAAAAGACAAAAGTGGAATGTAATCTTAGAAATACCATAGCTTGCTTGACACAATCCTAAGGTTGATTGGAAGATGGAAGAAGTGAAGATAATAAGATATCCTGAGAAGTGTGGGAATAGAAGAAAGGGAATAGAGTAATGTTGAGTATAAAAGACTTGGTATTCAAAGAAAGGCCAGCAAAGAAACTAGTGGACTGATATATGGATCCATATTTCATTGTCAAGGTAGTGTCTACCAATGCAGTCAAATTACAACTGTCCACTTCAATGAGAATCCATCTGATAGTGAATATTAGTTGGATAGTGTGATATAGAGAACAGATAGAGGAACAAAAAGTAAAAGAAGTAAAACCAGTAGAGACAGAAGGATTCAAAGAGTGAGAAGTGGAGAAAATCCTAAAAAAAAGTGAAAGGAATAGTGAAGTACCTGGTATAATAGAAGAGGTTTATAGTAGAATATGTTATATAGAAGAGAGGAGGATTTAGAAAATACAAAAGAAGTAGTAGCTGAGTTTGAGGGAAGGTTAAATATAGAAGTAAGAAGATAGGAGAAGTTGGATATAGTAGAAGAGAGAAAATTTAGTGGGGGATAATTACTGGAAGAGTATATAATGAGAATATTGTATAAATAAGATAATGGAAAGTTTGAGAAAAAGTATTTAAAAAAACTAAAGAGAAACTGGTAAAGATAAAAGTCAGTTTCTCCAGAGAACAAGTCTTAAAAGGGGAGTAATTTTTTTTTTTTTTTTTTAAATCAACAATTTATTACACGGCACGCGTAGGCAGACCATGGTAGCTACTTTCGTAACTACGTACATGAGGCATGATACAACATGAGAGAGAAAAAGAGAAACGGAGAAAGGAAAGAAAGAGAAAGAAAAGGGAGGGAGACTGGCTAAATGTCAAGTAGATG
>Ga0157367_1000669_pt1 | contig 16193 bp, 9 predicted proteins | sample AttbisABBM2_FD_113142 | JGI IMG/M metagenome (GOLD analysis project Ga0157367, IMG submission 113142) | Fungus gardens microbial communities from leaf cutter ant in Botucatu, State of São Paulo, Brazil - Atta bisphaerica ABBM2 | ecosystem: Host-associated > Fungi > Mycelium > Unclassified ...
ATAGTCCATGCCCGCCAAACTGAAGCGATTCGCCAGCCAGGTCGCCAATGCCGGCCGCAAGCCGTTCGATCCCGGCCGGGTGCGCCGGCAGCAGCAGTTCCTGCTGTATGGCGGCGGGATCGCGGTCACGCTGTTCATTCTGATTTGCGCCGCGCTCCTCGTGCGGCTCGACGTACAGGACTATCGCGCGCAGGCGCGCTCGACTTTCCTGTACCGGGAAGCGCAGTTCTCCGCGAGCCTGCAGACGGCCGACATAGTGCTGGCGACCTACGGGAGCATGATCGAGCAGCTCTGGAATCAGGGCGCACGGCCGTCGCCCGACGCGCTGAAGAGATTCGCGACGGCGGGCGGCGTGCTGGGCGCGAGCAACGGCAGCGGTAGCGAGACGCTGCTCGCCCTGGCGGACATCACGTCGGATCGCCCCGCCGCATCGTACGCCGGCTATCTCGGTGCGCTGTTCGGCCTGGTCCGGCAGGACGACCGGTCGGGGCAGGCGCTACCGCCGACGCTCGCATCCGGCGCCGAACCTTTCGGCGGCTACCTGATCGGGCTCGATGGCCGGTTTCTCGCCGTGCTGGGGCCGGGGCTTGTCGCGCGCGCTCGCGCGCTCGAGCCGGGCGCCGATCTGAAAGCGCTGATTGCCCGGCTGATGCCGACCGGGATCGCGAAGCAGAAGACGATCATGCAGAGCCGGCTGTTCATGCTCGATCGCCGTTTCGACCCGTTGTCCGGCCGCGTCGTCGTGCGGTTCGCGCATCGGCTGGACGACGCGACCGGCCGGCCGTTCGGGTGGTTCGTCGTCAACGGGTTGTACCGGGTCGACGACGTGATGGTGCCGCGTTCCGACGACGAGGACGTCGCGGTCGTCGATGCGCGCGGGAACATCGTATTCGGGCGCGAGCGCGACCCGGCAATGATCGAGCGTGCGTTGCGCGACGCGCGCGATCCGTTCGGCGAACACGTGGTCGTGCGGCGGGTCGGCGCGCGCTTCATCGTCTGCGATCGCCTGCCCGGGTCCAGCCTCGTCGTGATGACGACTTTCTCGTGGCGCAGCGTATTGACGGCAACCGTCGTCAGCTTGAGCGTCACGCTCGGCGCCGCGCTGTTCGGCATCGTGCTGCTCTGGTCGACGATCGTACTGTTCGATCGCCGCGCGCTGCGTCCGGCGAACCGGCGCGCGATCCGCCTGATCGAGAGCGAGGCATTCAACCGGACGCTGATCCGCCACGCGCCGGCCGGGCTGCTGCTGCTGTCGGTGGCGGACGGCGAGACGATGGTGCGCAACGATGCGGTGCTCGCATACGACCGCGGCGTGCCCGGGCTGTCGCTCGGCAAGCGCATCTGGCAGGTCCACCGTGAGCGCCAGACGGGCAGCAGCGCCCGGCGCGGCGTCATGCAGCACGAACTGGCGATCGAGCGCCCGGATCACGACACCGTCTATCTGGCGACACAGGTCGTGCGAACCCGGTTCCGTGGCGTCGATGTGTTGCTGTGCACCTTGACTGACGTCACCGCCCGCAAGCTGACGGAGGACAAACTGAAGGAAGCGCGCATGGCGGCGGAGGATGCGAACAAGGCGAAATCGACGTTCCTCGCGACGATGAGCCACGAGATTCGCACGCCGCTGAACGCGATCGTCGGCAATCTCGAACTGATGGCGCGGGCCACGCTGCCGTCGATGGAGCAGCGCCGGCTGCAGACGGTCATGTCGTCGTCGGACGCGTTGCTGCGTGTGATCAACGACGTGCTTGATCTGTCGAAGGTCGAATCCAACCAGATGGCGCTGGAAGCCGTTCCGTTCGATGTGCGTGCCGTTCTGCACGACGTCGCGGCGATCTTCCGCCCGCTCGCGGACGCGAAGCATCTCGCGCTCGAATGCCGGATCGCGCCGGAACTGGCCGACGGCTACGTCGGCGACCCGAGCCGCCTGCGTCAGATCGTGTCGAATCTCGTCAGTAACGCGATCAAGTTTACCGAGCACGGCAGCGTGACGATCGATGCGCGCCCGGCCGGCGCGTCGGGCGACCGGCGCGGCGTCGAGATCGCAGTGTGCGATACCGGGATCGGCATTCCCCCGGAAGGCCTGCCGATGTTGTTCGACGTATACGTTCAGACCGATCCGTCGATCTACCGGCGCTTCGGCGGCACGGGGCTCGGGCTGCCGCTTTGCCGGCGTCTCGTGCGGCTGATGCGGGGCGATCTGACCGTCGCGAGCCGACCGGGTTCGGGCACGACGTTCACGGCGTCGCTGCCGCTGTCCGACGCGCCGCGCGGGTGGCGGGCCGCGTTCGACGAACCGGAACCCGAGGCGCCGTCGCTGCCGATCCATGCGGCCGACGAGACCCCGCTGCGCGTGCTCGTGGCGGAGGATCATCCTGCGAGCCGCGCGCTGCTGCGCGATCAGCTCGATGCGCTGCATTGCGACGCCACGCTCGTCGCGAATGGCGTCGAGGCGATGCGCGCGTACTTCCAGCAGCCGTTCGACGTGGTGCTGACCGATCTCGGCATGCCCGAACTCGACGGCTTCGCGCTCGCGAATTTCCTGCGCGAGCAGGGCGCGACCGTGCCGGTGATCGCGATGACCGCGCATGCGACCGACGAGGACCGGCGCCGCTGCGCGCAAGTGGGGGCGGTGGAGGTGGTGCTCAAGCCGTTATCGATCGATGCGCTCGAGGCGGTGTTGCGTCGGCACGGGGGGCGTGGCGCGGCGGAGGCAGGCGCGCTTCCGGCTGATTTCGGCGGCCGGACGCCGCCGGCGATGACCGACGAAATTCGCGAGAAATTGCGCGCTGCGACGCTGCGACGCTGCGCTCACTCGCTGCGATCGATGACGCGCTGCCGCGCGGCGACGCCGCTCCTGTCAGGATCGAGCTGCACTCGATGCGGGGCGGCTTCGCGCTGGCCGACAATACCGAGGCGCGGGACGCCTGCGCAGCCATGGAGCGTATCGTGAACGAGGGCGGAGCCGAGGCGCTCCGGGCTCACTGGACTGCGTTCCGCAGCGACATCGAACGGCATCTCGAGCGTTGACTCCGGGGCGCGGCGGTTCGGCGCTCAGGCCAGGTCTGGCCGAAGCCCACGCGTGGCCGCACCGTGGCCGCACTACTGATAACTCATCGTGAAAGTGGCGACGGCATCAGCGGTACCCGCTGTCACGTTGCCGGTCCGGACGTAGTGCGCGGTGAGCGGTGAGCGGAATGTCGACGCCTTGGTTGCCGGTTTCCGTGACGAACCATTGATTCGGGTTGCCGGCTGCGCTCGAGTCCGGGCCGTAGGAGACGGGCGTCGACTGATTCATGATCCGTACGCCGACGCCTTTTGCCGTGGAACCGGGTGTCAGGCCGAGCACGTCGCTCCGGTTGCCGGAATTGCTCGCGTCGGTCAGCGTGGTGAACATTCGGGTCGTCGCGCCCCGGGTGCCGCCCGTGCACTGCAGATTGATCGCGAAGTTCTGCCCCGGCCCGACGCCATCCCGGTTCAGGGTTGCAACCGCGACGCTGCCCATCGGCACACTGATCTTCCGGGTACTGACCGTGCAACTCGGAACCAGCGGCTTGACGGCGACGGATCCGCCCAAGCGCACGAGGATCGCGACCTGACCGTGAGTGGTGAGCGTCACCTTGCCGATATCGCCGCTCAAGGTGCCGGCAGCCGTGATGGGGCCCGTCTTCACTAGTTCCAGCACGAACGCATAGTCGGGCAGGAAGAACATGCCGGCAACGCCGGAGTAATCGACGCGGTAGCTGGCCCACCACTGGACGTTGTTGTTGTTCTTGTACGTGTTACCAACCCGAATCCCTATGCCAGCGATACTCGTCGGATACGTACTGAAGCGGCTGCTCAGCGCGCCAATGCCCGTATAGTCCGCCGAGCCGATGGTATCGGGGTTCTTGCAGCCACTAATGGAGGTGGATATGTCTCCCATACTGCCTTGCACTCTGCCCAGCACCGTACCGTCAGGCACTGTGGGATCGAAGCTGGGCAACGTACCGAAACTCACCCTGTAGATCGCGGTCGTAACGTCGCCGACGAACTGCTGTGAAATCAAGCATTTTGCCTGTGCATGCGCGTGCCACGCCAAGGCGAGCAGCAATATCGCGATGCTTTTTACGATCGATGCCGAGCGATTCGGATTTCGAAATGGAATGGCGAACTTCATGGAGTATGACCTTGTCGTTTTCAGATGTTGACTTGTCGGGTTGGCGCACCGGATCCGGCATTCAGTCGTGAGGAGACTGACGCGCTTCGGCGAGACGATTTCGCACAGTGCGCTGCCCGATCCGACCGCCATGTCAACGCGCGCCGATTGTCGATGTCGGTCTCAATGCACGTGCGATTTCATTTTGATGCGGACTCAATCCGAGTGCTCGATCGTCTGAATGATATCGACGGAAGGGGGTGTTATAAATGGGATTTGTACTAACGGATATAAAAATAATATAGGACAAGTACTATTCATTTGTTTTTGTCAGAAATTTTAAAATATTTCGTCGAGAGAGGTGTTGGGCGAGTGGGAAATTATTTTTCGTACTTGTACTAGCGTTATTTTAATTAATATCGTTCGCAAACTAGGTGCTAAATCGAGGCGGGCTGGCATCATTCATACCGCTCTGTAAGGAGTTATTCAATCACGTTTCATTTGGAGAAAATCGTGGCTCTCAACAAGAAAATTCTGGCATTTGCAGCAGTCGCAGGCATGTTCGCAGCAGGTTCGGCAATGGCTGCGGACGGTACGATCAATTTCACGGGCAACATCACCGCGGCGTCGTGCTCGATCACTGGCGGTGCAGGTACGAACGTGACCGGCGAGAAGGGCAAGCAGGACATCGCGGTCAACCTCGGCACGGTCAGCGCGGACTCCGTCGGCGGCTCGTCGGGTCACGGCATCGCGGGCGGCACGTCGATCAACCTGAGTCTCGATTGCGGCAGCAGCGCGACGGATCTGACGCTCGTGAAGATGAAGTTCGACCCGCTGGCCGGATCGGGCATCGACGGCACGAACAACAAGCTGCTGAAGATCTCCGGCACGGCGACGGGTGTCGGTATCGGTCTGTATGACAGCAACAACACGCTGCTGAACCTGGCCGCGAACGAGACGATCAACGCGCCGCTGGTCAAGGGCGGCACGGTCGAGACGCCGACCTACACCGCCGCACTGAACCTGCGCGCTGGTTATGTCTCGAACGGCGCCGCGAAAATCGCAGCGGGTACGGCCAACGGCACGCTGCCGTTCACGCTGTCGTATGAGTAAGTCTCTCCCTCCGAGCGATGAAACGGCACGTGGTGCCGTTTCATCGCCGCCTCCAGGTTCAAATCCGCCATGAAGAAATCGTTCATTGCCGGGCTGGTCGCGGCCAGCTCGATGTTGTTCCTGTCCCATCCGTCGCAGGCCGGTATTTCGTTGTCCGGCACGCGCGTTGTTTATCCGGCGCAGAGCAAGGAAGCGTCGGTCGTCGTCAGGAATCAGTCGAAGGACGACGTGATGATTCAGTCTTGGATCGAGCTGCCGGACGGCACGAAGGGCGACCTGCCCTTCGCGATCACGCCGTCGTTGAGCCGCCTTGGCGGTGAAAAGCAGCAGATCCTGCGGATCTTTTATGCGGGCGAAGGGCTCGCAACCGATCGCGAATCGGTGTTCTGGCTGAGCGTGCAGGAGATTCCACAAAAGGCGAAGGACGACAACGCGCTGCAGATTGCTGTCCGGCAGCGGATCAAGTTGTTTTACCGGCCTACTGGTTTGTCTGAAAAGCCCGAGGACGCACCGAGCCGATTGAAGTGGCATTGGAGCGAGGTGGGCGGCAAGCCGGCGCTCGCGGTCGCGAACGATACGCCGTATTTCGTGTCGCTGGCGCGCGCGAATCTGAAGGCCGGTGCGAGCGCGTATCCGGTCGCGACCGAGATGATCGCGCCCAAGTCGTCGAAGCGCCTGATCGTGAAAGATTATTCCGGCAGCACACTGCCGGCGAACGCCAAGGTGGAGTTTGCTTCGGTCAACGATTTCGGCGGGACGGTCGAGACGCAGTCTGACGTGACGAAATAGCGTAGGCATGGTGAGTCGTCGATCGTTGCATCGATGCTGTTAATTTAGTTTTACTAACTAAAATAGTATAGAGGGCGCGCGGTCGGCACATGAACACAACTGTCAAGAAAATTGTAGAGGCTTGCCAGCGTGCGTCCTGTTTGATGGCGGTCGGCGCCATCGTTGCGCCTGCCTATGCGCAAGCAGCCGAATTCAACGAACTGTTCCTCAAGAAGGGGGAAGGTCCGGTCGAACTGTCGTATTTCGAAAGAGGCAGTGCGGTTGCGCCTGGCATTTACGATGTCGACGTCTCGCTGAACCAGCAGCGGGCGAAGCGCCAGTCGATCCTGTTCAAGACCGACGCAGCCGGCGAGGTCCACCCGGTGGTGACGTACGGCTTGCTGAAAGCGCTCGGCGTGGACGTGAAGCGTCTCGAGCGCGAGAAGCGGCTGGATACAGCGCAACTGAACGATGCGTCGATCGTCGATCTCAGTAAGCTGGTGGACGGCGCGTCGTCGAGTTTCGACGTCGGTACGCTGACGCTCGATGTCAGCGTGCCGCAGATCTATGCGCCGAGGCAAACACGCGGCTACGTCGATCCGTCGCAGTGGGACGAAGGCATCACGGCTGCGTATTCCAATTATCAGGCCAACTTCAGCCACGATACGGATTCCGGTTATCGCAGCGACTATGCGTATCTCGGGCTGCGCAACGGCTTCAACGTCGGCGCGTGGCGGGTGCGCAACGAATCGGCGTTGTCGTGGCGGCGCGGCAGCCCGTCGGATTTCGCCGCGAACCGCACCTACGTCGAGCGCGATCTGCAGCGCATCAAGGGGCGGCTGTCCGCGGGCGAGGTCTATACGTCCGGCGAGATCTTCGACAGCGTGCGCTTTCTCGGTGCGCAGGTCAGTTCCGATACGGGGATGCTGCCCGACAACGAGGTCGGCTATGCACCGGTCGTGCGCGGCATCGCGCAAAGCAACGCGGTGGTCGAGGTTCGTCAGAACGGCTATGTGATCTATTCGTCGTCCGTGACGCCCGGCGCATTCGAATTTCGCGACATTTACCCGAGCGGCTCGAACGGCGACCTGGAGATCCGGATTATCGAAGCCGACGGCAGCGTGCGCACGTATCGGCAGTCGTATTCGTACCTGCCGGTGATGATCCGTCGCGGCACGATGCGCTACGCGGTCTCGGCGGGCCAGTATCGCGGTTATGGCCAGTCGCGGCCCAAGTTCGCGCAGGGCACGCTGGTCTATGGCGTGTCCGACAACCTGACCGGCTATGGCGGCTTCATCGGGGCGGAGCGATACGCGGCCATCGCACTGGGAGTCGGCTATAACTCGCGGCTCGGCGGTGTGTCATTCGACATCACGCACAGCCAGTCGAATGCAACCGGCCGCAAGTCGAGCGGGCAAAGCTTCCGGTTCCTGTATTCGAAGACGCTGACGGCGACCGAGACGACCTTCACGATGGTCGGTTATCGCTATTCGACCGACGGCTATCGCACGTTCAGCCAGCACGTCGACGATCTCGACCGTCAGTGGGGCGCCGGATACCAACGCCAGAAGAGCCGTGTCGACCTGAACATCAACCAGTCGCTCGGCACGACCGGTTCGTTGTACGCGAGTGTCGGCGATACGAGCTACTGGAACCAGGGCGGGTCGAGCCGCAACTTCCAGTTCGGTTACAGCGGTGCGCTGAAAAAGCTCAGCTACAGCGTGGCGGTGGCGCACACGCGGGATTCAGGGCCGTTCGGTCGATCCGATACGCAGTTCACCGCGTCGGTCAGCATCCCGCTCGGTAACAGCACACGATCGCGCCGCATGTTCGCGAGTACGGTCGCGTCGACGAGTGGCGACGTGAGTTCGCAGGTCGGTGTGAATGGTTTCCTGAACGATTCGAACACGGTCAACTATTCGGTGCAAGGCGATTACCGCAAGCACGCCGGCGGTTCGGGCGGCGTGGGTCTCGGCTGGGACACGCCGCTGGCCAAGCTGACGACGAACTACAACCAGTCCGGCAGCGGCAAGCACGTGGACGCCGGCATTGCCGGGTCCATCGTGGCGCACAGCGGCGGCATCACGCTGGGCCAGATGGTCGGCGAAACATTTGCGATTGCCGAAGTGCCGGGTGTGCGCGGTGCGCGGTTCTCGTCGTCGTCGAGCATCAGCACGGATCGCCGCGGCTACGCGATCCTGCCGTATGCGCAGCCGTATCGTTACAACTGGCTCAACGTCGATACCGAGAGCCTCGGTTTCGATACCGATCTGACCGACAACGCGAAATCGGTGGTGCCCACGCGCGGCGCGATCGTCAAGGCGAAGTTCGCGGCCGAAACCGGGCGCCGTGTGCAGTTCGACGTGAAGACGTCGAGCGGCGGCAAGGTGCCGTTCGGCGCAACGGCCTATGACGATAGCGGCAAGGTGCTCGGCATGGTCGACGACGCATCGCGCGTGCTCGTGTTCGGCATCAAGGATCAGGGGCGTTTGTCGATTCGCTGGAGCGAGGGTTCGTGCGAAGGCGACTACACGTTGCCGGCGCGGAAGAAGACCGTCGCGTACGAGCGTGTGGCGATGAGTTGCAGGGTCGCGGGGAAGTGAAACCCATTAAGAACGCATGCTGAAATTGAAGTGTTGAGGAATGGAATTTTCGATGATGGAGTGGTTAATCATGCGAAGAAAAAATGCGTTTTACATATTCGTTATATTTTAATTGGTTTGATATTTATATCTCTTTCTGATCAGGTGCTCAGCAATGCAGATCTTCTCGAGAGCGGCACTGAATGACGATCCTGCTCAAAATGCGACGAGCGGCTTTTCACTGCGACGATGGTGGCGATGGGGCGGTTTGGCGGCATTCGCGATCGTCTCAACGAGCGCGGTGGCCGGCTTGTCTTTCGACGGACGCAATCGTTTCGTGATGCAGGGCGCGCGCCTCGGCATCACGATCGTGAACGAAAGCAACACCTCCGCACTCGCGCAGGTATCGGTGGACTGGGGCGAGCCGGGCCGTGCGGATCCGTTGCCCATTGCGATGTCCAAGCCATTGGTGAAAATCGCCCCGAAGGGCAAAGCGACCGTGGACGTGTTTTACCAGGGAAGCGGTCTTCCCGACGACCGAGAGTCGTTTCTGTTGCTGAATGTGCTGGATATTCCCCAGGTGCCCCGTGAGTCCAACGTATTACAGATCGCGCTGCGGCATCGTCTCAAGCTGTTCTATCGGCCCAAGCTGAAGGAGACGCCGGAAGAGGCGCGAGCCACGCTGGCGTGGGAACGGTCGGCGTCCGGAGACGAGATCGAGGTACACAACCCATCGCCTTACTACGTGACCCTCAGCGACATGGAAATGCTCGGCTCAGCCGGCCGGCCATGCGGGGAGCCCGTCGAACACTTGATGGTCGCGCCCTTCTCGAGCCAGCGTGTGAAGACGACGGAATGTCAGCTTGCTTTGCTGCGCTATTCGGTAGTGAGCGACGCCGGCAATCCGTTGCCCTATGAGGCCACGCCCATCTCCGGCGAGAAACGTTACGGACACCCCGAAAACCGATAGCGAGAAATGAGGATACCGAATGAAATGTATTGCCAGATTGATATTCATGTGCCTGCTGGCCGTTCTGTCGCAGAAGAGCTTTGCACTGGCTTGCCTGAAAGACGAGACAATCGCTTCCGACATAGTTACGCTGACCACCACCATCGCCGTGCCGAATACCGTCCCGAAGGATACCGTGCTGTGGCGCTCTCCCGACTACTCGATCCAGGTGACTTGCTGGCAGGATCAGAATTCGGTGGGAGCGGATTCGGTGTATTTCTACATGAACCCGCTGGATCCGACTTTGTCGCAACTCGGCCCCGATCTGGAATTGGGTATTGGTCTGAACGGAACCGACTATCAATGCAGCCGGCTGGGTAGCGGCTCGTCGTCAGGCAACTGCCGGATACAACTCCCTTCCACACTCTTCTACTTACCGCAATGCCGTTTTGCCCAAGGATGCTGGTCTGACAGACAGACACGCATGCTGAATTTCAACCTCTTCGTTTCCAAACGGAGCCCGCCCAGTACAGGTAAGGAAGGTCCGCTGAGCGGCGTTGCCTCATATGTGGCATTTCAACTGGATGGCGTGGACGGCCTCAATGGTAGGCCGTCAAGGAACTTCCGGATGTATGTGAACGGTCTGAACCAGTTGCGCTATGTCGCCTGTTCGGCTGGACTGACCGTTTCCCCGCAGACCGTCAACTTTGGCTACATCGCGTCGTTCAACGCTTCTGCCGGCAAGGACATTGCGGAAAAGCCGTTCAGCCTCATCGTCAGCAAGACCTGCAATAGCGTCTACGGATTGGGCGGCATGCTCACGCCGATCAATGCGACAGTACGAGACGGCGCGCTGGTGCCGAACGACAATGCGTCGGTCGGCATCACCCTGCTACGAAAAGAGGACCGCAGCGTGTTGCCTTTCAACGAGGAGTTTGTCCTGGTGGCGCCAACTGGCGACCAGGTAGTGATCAAGGACTTCCTTGCCCGGCTCAAATGGATGTCCAGGCAGCCCATTGTTGGCCCGTTCAATGCTGCCGCTGCCGTGGACATTTACTACAAGTAGCGTTCGCACGGGTGATCCGCCGGTGGTGCCAATGCGTTGAGCGGGCGCCGGATTCAGCGGGTAGTTCATGATGGCCGGCGGCTTCGATGAAGCCGCCGGCCATTTCTTTTCCGGCGCCTGCTCTTGAAACGAGCGGGCGCCGTCATGCCGAACCCGACGGGTTCAACGGACGATCACCAGTTGACGGAGCCGTAGCGCAGTTGCCCGTCGATCTTGCCGAAACTCATGCCGACCGTGGAATAGGGCTGGGCCGGGCCGGAGACCGAGCTGGTTTCGATGCTGCCCGTATTCAGCCCGACCAGACGGCCCCAGAAGAACGGACCGTAGATCGGCGACGCCAGGTTGAGACGGCTGCTCGACGTCGACGCCCGGGTCGTGCCGGCGTTTTCACCGACGAGGCCGCCCAGGTTCGAACGGTTGCCCGCAATCGTGCCGGTGGACGATGCATCCGCGATGGTGGCACCCTTGTCGTTCAGGCCGACGAGGCCGCCTACGTTCGAACCGTCCGCCGTTGCGTAGCCGGATGCGGACGCATGGCGCACGTTGCCGCGGTTCGTACCGACCAGTCCGCCGACCCGGCTGCCGTTGCCGGCCGTCACGTCGACGGCGGCTTTGACGGTTTCCAGCACGCCCGTGTTCAGGCCAACGAGTCCGCCGACATCGCTCGCATCGCCTGCGCTGACCCGGCCCTCGGCGCTCGCGTCCGATACGGTTCCGTTGTTCGTGCCGACGAGCCCGCCTGCGTGGCTGTTCCAGCCGGCCGTTACCATGGTCATTGCATGCGCGTTGCGGATCGTGCCGCTGTTCTTGCCGGCCAGCCCGCCGACGTGGCCGCTCGCAAGATCCGTTACTTCACCGCTCGATTGCACGCCGTCCAGCGTGCCGTTCGCGTTTTCGCCGATGAAGCCGCCGATCGCGAGCGCACCGTTGGCCCAGACCCGGCCGGAGGCGGACGCATTCGCGATCGTGCCGCCGTCGCGGTTCTTGCCGGCAAAGCCGCCGACATAGCTGCCTTTGCCTGCCGAGACCGTGGCATTGGCGGACGCGTCGCGAATCGCGCCGCTGTTGACGCCGACAAAGCCGCCGGTGCTCGTGTCGTCGCGACCGGACACGCGCCCGTTGCTCGACGCGCGAACGATGCGGCCGCTGTTCATCCCGACCAGCCCGCCGACGCCGTGGAACTCACGGTTGAACGCCGGGTTGGGCGTGCCGGACAGCGTGACGTCGGCGAAGGCGTCGCTGTCGACGATCGTGCCGGCGTTGGTGCCGACCAGCCCACCCGCGGCGACCGTATTGGCGCTGCCCGATACGCGCCCGGAGAAGCTCGCGTGTTCGATCGTGCCGAGGTTCCGGCCGACGAGGCCGCCCATCTGGCCCAGGTTCTTGCCGTGGTACGAGACGCTCATGTTTTTCGCGGTGACGTTGGCGATGCGTCCGCCCAGGTTGTCGCCAACGAGCCCGCCGATGAACATGGCGCCGGCGGCCGAGGTGCCGTCGACGGTGAGCGAGTCGAGCGTCAGGTTCGCGAGATAGCCGCTGCTTTGCCCGAACAGGCCGATGCTCGGCCCGTTGTTGGTGATCGACAGTCTGCTGATCGTGTTGCCGAGGCCGTCGAAGACGCCGTAGAACGCCCGGTTCGCGGCGATGCTGCGGAAGCTTGCGTTCGCGCCGTCGATCGTGTTGCCGCTCACGTAGCGGCCGCCCAGGTTCGCATCGACGTTGCGCAGGTTGGCGACGGTGTGCAACACCTTGTAGTCCTCGCCGTTCGAGCGGAACGACGCGTTGTCGCCGGACAGCGTTACAGCCGCCTTGTTGTTCAGCGTATGACCGTTCTTCGAATTGAGTTCGAGGTGCGCGTTGCGGCCGGTGAGCTTGACCGCATCGTTGATGCGGATCTTGTCGGCGGCGTTGACGTTCAGGCTCGCGTTCGTGCCGGTGGCCGACAGCGTCTGTTGCAGATCGACGTTGCCCTTCTGCGACGTGAGCGTGAGTGCGCGATCGCTGTTCCACGCGACCGGGCCGGCGACCGTCAGGTCGCCCTGCGTGTTGGTCAGCGCGACGTTGATCGTGCCGAGGTTGCTCGACAGCGTGTCGGCTTCGATCGAACGATCGCCGTTCACGCCTGCATTGGCCGCCTCGATGGTCCAGGCGCCGGCGGTGTTGCCGGCGCGCGTGTCGACCGTGGTGCCGCGTGCGACGCGAACCTGTTCGCCGCGCGTGACGATCGAGCCGGCCGGCGCACCGGCTTCGGCCGCGCTCGCGTCGAGCTTGCCGCCGACCTTGACGGTGCCGCCGTCGAGCGTGATCTTGCCGGCGTGGCTGGCGAGGCCCTTCGCTTCGATGGTGCCGGTGTTGTTGACGACGGCGTTCAGCAGGTTGCCGGCCGCGCGCGCGGTCATCAGCACTTCGCCGCCGTCGGCTTTCAGCAGCCCGCCGTTGGTGGCCTGCGCATCGACCGCACCGCCCTCGACCTGCAGGCTGAGCAGGTCGTTGCCGTCGAAGTTGACCTTGAACGCGTTGCCGGCGCCGAGTGCGACGCGGCCCATCCTGGCCTGGATCACGCCATTGTTGGACACGCGCGCGCCGAGCAGCGCGACGCTGCCGCCGTCGGCGGCGGTGATGTGGCCGTCGTTGACGATCGATGCGGTGGAGTTACCGGAGAAGCGATAGTTGCCGGCGAGGAAGTCGGCGTCGGCAATGTTCTGGGTGGACGCGACGAGGCCGCCGACGTTGATCTGCGCGCCGGAGCCGAACAGCACGCCGTTGGGGTTGACGAGGAAGACCTTGCCGTTGGCGTCGAGCTGGCCCTGAATCTGGCTGCCGTTGTTGCCGACCACGCGGTTCAGCGCGATCGACTGCTTGCCGGGTTGATGGAACGCGACGCGCTCGTTGCCGGCGATGCTGAAGTCGTTCCAGTTGGTGATGAGCCTGTCGGTGTGCTGGTTGATGGACATCGACTTGCCGTCGTTTTCGCGAATGATGTCGGCCTTGCCGGCGGTGATGTTCTCGCCGGTGGGCAGTGCGAAGGCGGGCAGCGCGGTGAAGCCGAGGAGGGAGAGCGCGGCGGCGGCGCGCTTGGCGCTGCCGGGCTTGGCACGGCGGCGCGCGGTTTCCCCGACGGCGCTCCAGCATCCCTGGGTGTGGTTCCAGACCAGTGCGTAAGTCTTGTTCATGAGATTTCTTCTCTGGAAAGTGACAAGGTGAGTGCTTCGTATTGTTACGTATACCTAACAAAACGGAGAAAATCGAAGGCGTGTCAAGCACGCTTCCGATGGTGCTGGCGGCCAAGCCGCCCGTGCTACTTGCGGCCCACCCTGCCTGGAGGGCCGCTCGTCGAGCGCCGCTCAGAAATACTGGGCCGCCTGTAACCAGACGCTCGGCGAGCGCGTGGCCGATGCGACCGGATCGGCGTAGCCGACCGGCAGCGCGGCGGTGAGGCTGATTTGACGACGCGTGCCGAACCAGCTCGCGCCGATGCCGAGCGACGACAGCTGCACGGTGTTGCGCTCGCGTGACCATCGCTGCTTGCTGAGTTGAATGCGCCCCGTGTCGGCGAATGCGCTCAGTTGCCAGCCGGGCGCGGCGAGATAGCGCAGTTCGGCGGTGGCCTGCCAGCCCTGGTCGCCGCTACCGGCGCCGAGCGCGAACGCACGCACGCCGTACGGGCCGCCGAGACTGAATTTTTCCGACGCGTCGAGATTGCGCGACGACAGTTGCACACTGAATTGCGTATAGAGCTGGAACCGCGAACCGAGCGCCTGCAGACGCAGTGCATTGACATTCAGTTTTGCGAACTGGCCGAGGGTATGGACGTAGTAGTCCATGTCGAGCGGGTCGTTGCCGCTCAGGTGGCCGATGCCGACAGTCGCTGAGAAGCCGGTCCGGCCGCCGCCGAAGCTGTCCTGATTGTTGCCGGTCACGCCGAACGACCACAGATCGACAGTCTTGTCGCTGGTCACGTCGAACGCGCCGTACACGTCGCGCAGGCGTTTGTTTTCGTAGATGACCTGCGCGTCGAGGCTGGCGCGCCTGCTGCGCAGCAGCGGCTGCGTGACGAACGCGGAGCGAACGTCGGCGCCGCCGTGGTAGCGAAGTTCCTTGAGGCTGCCGCCGATCCGGTAGTTCATGTCGGAATACGCGACGCCGACACGGGTCGACGCGGGGCCGACCGGCAACTGATACGACGTACGGTAGTAGCGCTGGTTCGTGTTGCTCGTCAGTCCGCGCAACGAGAAGCGATCGCCCAGGCGCAGCGGCGCATTGACGTCGACGCTGCCGGTCGCGCGGTAGCGGCCGGTCAGCGGATCGCCGAAGTTGTCGAGTTCGATCGAGCCCGTGGCGAACCGGGCCGGTTCGGCATCGATCACGAGGTCGGTCGTGCCGGGCTCGGCGCCGCGGCGCAGCGTGCCCTTCGCATCGACGCCAGGCATCTCGTTCAACAGCATGAGGCTGCGCTCGAGACGGTTGCCGTGCGCGATCTCGCCGGGGTGCAGTGACGCCAGCGGCTGATGCAGCGCGCGGTCGATCACGCGCGTGCGGTTGTGCAATTCGATCTGCCCGTAGCGGCCTTCGACGACGGCGATGCGCACGATGCCATGCTCGATGTCCTGGCGAGGCAGATAGGCGCGAGCGAGAACGTAGCCGTGGTCGCGGTAGTAGGTCGTGATCCGGCTCGCCGCCTGTTGCAGATCGCCGAAGCCGAGGTCGCGGCCGACGAGATCGGCGAGCAACGCGTCCGGCTGCGTGGCGGGAATGGCTGCATTGCCTTCGATGACAAATGCGTTGACCGCGACGCGCGGGCCCGTTTCGTCGTTCGACGCAGGCTCGGCGGGTGCGATGTCGATCGTCGGGGCGCTGACGGGGGGGAGTGACGGGCGCTCGGCTTCGATGTCGCGCATCGATTGTCCTGCGCTGGGGACCTGCGCGAACGCGTGGACGGGGAGCAACAGCGCGGCGGCGACAAAGCCGATTCGGCTTCGGCCGGCCATGGCGCTCAACGCGTGGACACCGGCGGATATCGCGCGGCGATCGGGCGATGCCAAGCGAGTGGCCCGCGGCTGGCTTGCCCGCAGGCGGGAAACGATTGTCGACACGCCGACGAATGCCGGCTGTTGAGTGCGACGGCTGATAAGAATATCCCACCCCGGATAGAAAAAATGGACTGGTCTCGGATCGACGAGCCGGTACGTTGGTATTGCCGGGATGTTACGAAAGGGTTTCAGGTATGGATGTGGAACAAGTACGAGCGCGCTTGTGGAATCACTCTGTCTTGCATGATTTTTATTCGGGCTCGGAAGCGACTTGCTGATTACTGCGTCCACACGGGAGACGAGGCGGCGGATGGCCGCCTGCGTCGGTTGGCGAGGATCGTGCGCGGGATCGACATCGAGCGGAGATCACCCGTTGCGGAAAATCTCCGCATAGGCGCTCAATGCCGGCACCCCGCCGAGATGTGCATACAGCACCTTCGACCCCGGCTCGAATTCCCCGCGACGCACCTTGTCGATCATCCCGTGCATCGATTTCCCTTCGTAGACGGGATCGGTCAGCATCCCCTCGAGCCGTGCACACAAGCGA
>Ga0157367_1000672_pt1 | contig 16137 bp, 15 predicted proteins | sample AttbisABBM2_FD_113142 | JGI IMG/M metagenome (GOLD analysis project Ga0157367, IMG submission 113142) | Fungus gardens microbial communities from leaf cutter ant in Botucatu, State of São Paulo, Brazil - Atta bisphaerica ABBM2 | ecosystem: Host-associated > Fungi > Mycelium > Unclassified ...
AGCGCCTCGGCCATCTGCGACAGGTCGTACGGATTGACGAGCAGCGCGCCCGGCAGCTCGGCCGCCGCGCCCGCGAACTCGGACAGCACGAGCACGCCCGGGTCGGCCGGATCCTGCGATGCGACGTACTCCTTCGCAACGAGGTTCATCCCGTCGCGCAGCGGCGTCACATAGCCGACCTGCGACATCCGGAAGAACGCCATCAGCAGGTTGCGCTCGTACTTGCGGTTCAGGTACTGGATCGGCGTCCAGTCGAGCTGCGAGAAGCGTCCGTTGATGCGGCCCGCCTCGCCTTCGAGCGTCTCGCGAATCTGCTGGTAGGTCTGCACGTCGGAGCGCGTCGGCGGCGCGATCTGCACGAGCGACACGCGGCCCTGCCAGCCGGGCGCGTTCGCGAGCATCCGCTCGAACGCCTGGAAGCGCTCGACGAGCCCCTTCGAGTAATCGAGCCGGTCGACGCTCATCACCAGCTTGCGCTCGCCGAGCGACTCGCGCAGCATCTTCACGGGCTTGCGCGCGCCGTACTGCACCGCGGCCTGCGCGATCGCGTCCGGGTACACGCCGATCGGATACGCGGCCACCTTCACGACCCGCCCGTGCGCATGCAGCATCCCGTCGTCGCTCGACGCGCCGATGCCGCGCCGCTCGATGTAGTCGACAAACGCCTGCTTGTCGGCTTCTGTCTGGAAGCCGGCGACGTCGTACGCGCACATGAACTTCACGAGCTCGTCGTGCGGCGGCACGATGCGCAGCATGTCGGGCGAAGGAAACGGGATGTGCAGGAAGAAGCCGATCGGGTTCTTCACGCCGAGCTCGCGCAGGCAGTGCGCGAACGGCAGCAGGTGATAGTCGTGCACCCAGATGATGTCGTCGGGCTGCAGCAGCGCGGCGAGCTGCTTCGCGAGCGCGCCGTTTACGCGCAGGTAGCCCGCGTATTCCTGGCGGTCGAAGCGCGCGAGATCGCCGCGATAGTGGAACACGGGCCACAGCGTCGCATTCGAAAAGCCGCGGTAGTACTGATCGTAGTCGCGCCGGGTCAGGCCGACCGTCGCGTAGGTGACGTTGCCGTCGCGCCGGATCTCGGGCGCGTCCGGCGCGCCGGCGATCTCGCCGTTCCAGCCGAACCAGATGCCGCCGGTTTCCTTGAGTGCATCCATCACCCCGACCGCGAGGCCGCCCGCGCTCGGGCGCGAGTCCTCGCCGATGGCGACACGGTTCGATACCACGATCAATCTGCTCATGCGGCTCCCCCTTCTTGATTCGAATGGCCGGCGCGCGCGACGCGCGCCGGGACAGGCGCGGCAGCTCGGGCGCTGCCGCGTGGCGGTTCAGACGTGGAAATGCGACGGCGTGCGAGTGCGGCGGAATGCGGCGAGGACGACGTCACGCGTCCTGTTCCTGGCCGAGGTCGCGTTGATAGTCGAGCCCTTCCGGACGGGTTCCGCCCTGGTTGTGATCGCCGTCGTGCGGCGCCGTGGCGGGCGCGCCGACGGGCGGCGCGGAGGGGGCGTCGGGGCGCGGCCGCGAGCGGCCGGCGCCCGCATCGGGCGATGACTGCGCAGGCCGCCGCGAACGGCGCATGGCTGGGTGTCTCATGGGCAAAACGGCGCGCGGCCGTCGTCGAAACATTCCATATCAAAACAGTCTAGGCACGAACCTCGCACCCCAAGGTAACAATTGCCTTCAATTTGTAACGTTTCGACCCTTCGTCGATCTTCTGCCGGACAATGGCGCCGCGCGCGCACGCGAGGCCGCCGCCGCCGATTTGTCAAAGCTTTGCAGTTTTCCTATGACAATTGAGAAACAATGGCACGGCATGAGCGCACGCATGCATCGACGCTCACCCAGACAGGACTCGCACTCAGGGATGAACCTCCGTTTCGAACTGCCACGCCGGGCCATGCCGGCGCGCATCGTGCTGGCCGCGGCCGCCGCGGCCGCCCTGCTGTCCGGCTGCAATTCGCTGTACAGCGAAGGCGCGACGGCCGGCGCCGGCATCGCGGGCGCCGCGATCGCCTCCAAGGTCACCAACAACGCAGCCGTCGCGACGGGCATCGGCCTCGGCGCGGTTGCCGGCGCGCGCGCGGGCGTCCAGTACACGCAGCGCGTCGCGCACCGCTACACGCAGGCGCAGATCGCGACGGCGGCCGGGCCGCTCGACGTCGGCGGCGTCGCGCCGTGGACCACCAACCATTCGTTCCCGATCGAGGACGACGAGCACGGCCGCGTGACGGTCAGCCGGATGATCAGCATCGGCCCGCTCGACTGCAAGGAAATCGTGTTCTCGGTCGATACGCCGGCGAAACCCGATGCCGCCGCGCAATCGGCGTTCTACGTCGCGACCATCTGCCGCGACGGCCCGCAGTGGAAATGGGCGTCGGCCGAGCCGGCGACCGAACGCTGGGGCGCGCTGCAATGAGCGTCGCGCTCCGCCTCGCGTGGCTCGGCGCGCTGTGCGCGGCCGGCGCCGCCCTGTCCGGCTGCGGCTCGGTCGGTGCGGCGAGCGGCGCGCTCGCGGGCGCGGCGACCGGCCTCGTCACCGCGAACCCGGCCGTCGGCGTCGGGGTCGGCATCGCCGTGCAGGCGGCCACCGACGAGGCCGTGAAGCGCACGATGAAACAGCTCCATCAGAACCAGCAGGACGCAATCGCGCAGACGGCCGGCGGCCTCGCGGTCGGTGAAGTAAAAGCGTGGAAGGTGAAGAACACGATTCCGCTCGAGAACGGCGAAGGCGAAGTGCGGGTCACGCGCGCGTATTCGACGGCGCTCGCGCTGTGCAAGGAATTCGCGTTCTCGATGAAGGACGGCCCTCGGGCCGACTGGTATTTCGCGAGCGCGTGCCAGCAGGGCCCGCGCTGGAAGTGGGCGTCGGCCGAGGCGGCCGTCGCCCGCTGGGGCAACCTGCAGTAACGGCAACGCGGCGGGCCGCGCCTCGCGCGCGGCGCCCGCCGCTGCCGGGCCAGGCGGCCCGCTCCGTCGCTCAGGACTCGACGTCATGATCCAAGAATTAAACCAGAGGCGCCGCGATCGATCTTCCGTTCTCGGCACGCGACAACGCAAAAACGAGCTTTACCGCCTGCGCCCTGCCGCTTGACGCGTGGCTGACGGGACACGTGTCGCACCACCGCTCGCAAGCTGGCCGATTCCCCGGTTTGCCGCGCCCCCAAACGGCTGCATGCCTCCATTGTCTCAGATCGACACCATTTCGAAGTCCTCCTTGCCGACACCGCATTCCGGACACTTCCAGGCGGCCGGAATGTCTTCCCAGCGCGTTCCCGGCGCAATGCCGTCGTCCGGCGCACCGTCTTCTTCCGAATAAATCCAGCCGCACACCAGACACATCAGCGTGCGCATCTTTACTGCAGTCGTGCTCATTCCGCCAGCTCCCCAGAATTCGACGTATGTCGCGTCACAAATTCGCGCACCTGCTCGCGCACCTTCGCATCCGACAGAATCCGCCCATGCCCCGTGCCTGGCGCCGGCGACAGCGTCGCTTCCGGCAGGCTCGCCACCACCCGCTGCGCTTCGCAGTACGGCACGACCGGATCGGCCGGGTCGTGCACCACCAGCACCGGCACATTGATCGACGCGCCTCGCGCCGGAATGTCCCAGTGGCTCACCGGCACGCCATTGCGCGCCAGCAGTTCCGTATAGACGCGCTCGACCACCGGACGCGGCAATGCCACGTCGCTCGACCAGCGCTCCAGTACCTCGGTCAGGGCGCTGGTCGGCGCGATCAGGACGATGCAGCGCAACGGCGCGCGACGCGCGTGTTCCGCCAATGCCGAGATCGCCGCGATCGAGCCGAGCGAATGCGCGATCACCACTTGCGCGCCTTCGATCGCATCCAGCACCGCGCCCGTCGCCCGGGTGAACTGCGTCATCGTCGTGTGCTTGCCCGGCGAGATCCCGTGCGCGGGCGCGTCAAACGCCGCCACCGAGAAACCCAGCGTCTGCATCGGCTTCACGAAGCTCAGCATGCTGCTGCTGTCGGTGCCCCACCCGTGCACAAGCAGCGCCCGCGACGCGCCACCCGCCCAGTAATACGCCCGGTCGATATCCGGATTGCCCTTGATCGACGTCACCTTCGCGCCGAGCGGTAGGCGATCGCTGACAGGCAGCCCGTAGCCGCGCGTGAAGCCGAACGCGTCAGCCGCGCGCCGTCCCGCGGCGCGTGGCGCGAAGGCGTTCAGCACCTGGTACGCGCGATGGCTGAGCCGCATGCCCAGCGATGGCGCGCGCGCCGTCTGCCGCGCGATCGGCGAGACGTCGGAAAGATCCGCGGCCGCCATCACCGGCCCTCCGTCGCGGCCGCCGCCGCATGCGCGCCGACCGGCACCTGCTCCCGGGACAGGCTTCGGTAGTAGCCCGACTCGGTATCGTAGAAGTGGCAGTGACGGATCACGTACCACAGCTCGCCGAACGTGAAGTCCTTCTCCCGGATCATCCCCGGAAACGCTTCCTTGAGCGCCGCCTGCGCCTTCGGCAGGTTGTAGAACGGCACGATCGGCGCGACGTGGTGCGCGGTGTGCACCGAGATGTTGTGCGTCAGGAAGTGCAGCCACTTCGGATACCGGTAGTCGGTCGTCACCAGCAGGCGGCTCGCGTTCGGCGTCCAGTGCTGCGACGGCAGGAACGGGATGTCATCCGACGTATGGTGCATCAGCGTCGTCGCGCTGAACCATGCGTGAATCGCGAGCCACGGCGCGACGAAATACAGGAACAGGCCCGTCACGCCGGTGAAATGGATCAGCGCCGCGAAGTAGACCACCGATACGATCAGCACGAACCCGATCGAACGCCTCACGTCGCGCCGCATCTCGCGCTTCGGGTAGAAGCCGGGACGGAAGCCCGATTCCTTCCAGTAGCTTACCGTGCCCGCCCAGAACAGCCATTTGCGCGTGCCCGCGTATTCGAGGCGCTTGAGCAGCGGCATGCGGTCGTACAACTGCGCGGGAATCGGGCGCCAGTCCGTGTCCATCTCCAGGTTGTTCGTGTTCGCGTGGTGCAGGTTGTGCGTGTGCTTCCAGGCGTAGAACGGATACAGCAGCGGCAGCAGCGAGAGATGCCCGATCACCAGGTTGAAGGGCCGCGAGCGCGAGAACGAGTTGTGCCCGCAGTCGTGCGCGATGCAGTGCAGCCCCCAGCCACCCAGGCCGGCGATCAGCCACAGCGGGACATAGAAAAGCCAGTGCGGCGCGTACGCGATGCCGACGAGCGCGCCGATATACACCGCATAGCTGACCACGAAACCGAGCACGCCGCGCCACGCGCGCGGCTCGTACAGCGATTTAGGAATCGCGTCGGCAAGCCGCACACCCTCGATTGCCTTCGATTTCTGCAGAAATTCCTCGAAACGCGCGGGCGGCGCGCTCGGAACGGTGTAAGTGTTCGCCATGTCGATCTCCCGATCACGTAGCCTGCAGGCCAAGCTCGGTCGCGAGGTGTCGCGCGAGTTCGTCGATGCTGCCGTGTTCGAACAGCAGCGCCGGAGATAGCCGATTCTCGACGACCTTCTCCAGATCGCCCGACACCTGCACCGCGACGATCGAATCGAGGCCGTACTCGTCGAAACGCTTGGCAGGATCGATGGCGGCGCGATCCACCTTCAACTGCCTGGCGAGCCGGTCGACAAGCCAGTTGCGGATCGACGCTTCCGTCAGCGGGCCAACGTCGGCGGCCGCGGCTTTCTTGCGGCCGAACAGGCCGCCCAGGATTCCAGCTTGAGACATTGTGCATACCCCTTTATACGAGAGAGACGAAAGAAACCACGACGAAAGTTTTCAATGCGGTTGCTTGGCGAGCTTGCGGATCGCCGCGGGCTCCGGCGAGCGCAGATCCCACACGACGCCCCCCTTGCCGAGTGTCCAGAGCACCCATGCGCTGAGATCCGGCTCGTACCACTTCACCGAATGGCGGTACGACGCGGGGAACGCGTGGTGGTTGTTCTGCAGGCCTTCGCCGAACGTGAACACGGCGACCGGCCAGTTGTTCGTGCTGTTGTCGTCGGTCTTGAATGGCCGTCCGCCGAACATGTGGCAGACCGAGCCAACGCACCAGGCCGCCTGATTCGCCAGGAAAATCCGTGCGAAGCCGCCGAACAGCAGGCCGTTCCACGCGCCGTGCCAGGAGCCGCTCGCGACGCCGCCGATCGCTGCGGGCAGCACGAGGCCCAGCACGATCCACCATGCGTAGGTGCGGTGATAGAAGAACAGACGGCGATCGCGCAGCACGTCAGGGGCGAAGAAAGTCCAGCCCGACGTGTCCGGGGCCAGCATCCACGGCATGTGCGCATACCAGAGGCCCCGCAGCTTCGCGAACAGGCCCGTGCCGGCCAGGTTCGGCGAATGCGGATCGCCCTTCTGGTCGCTGTACAGATGATGGCGGCGGTGCGTCGTCACCCAGAACATGATCGGCCCTTGCGCCGCCATCGAACCGCAGATCAGCAACAGCCCCTCGAACCATTTCGAAGTGCGAAACGTCTTGTGCGCGAGATACCGGTGGAAACCCATCGTAATCCCGCCCATGTGCAGAAAATAGAACACCGCGAACAACACCAGGTCGGTGACGGCGAACTCACCCAGCACGAGTTGGCGCACCGCCAGCGCAAACCCGGCGAGTGGCACCAGCATCACGGCCAGTGCGGTGTAGCGTTTGACGCGCGCGCCGCTGTCTTGCAACGGCGAAACACCAGGGATCTGCCCGTCGGCGGCCGACAGCCCGCCGGCGGCAGTCACGCCGGGTGCAACCTGAGTCGACGAAGTCATGGAGGTCTCCAAGCGCTGATAAAAGAGTTAAGACGAAGTTGAGGGGTCGTGCGCGCGACGCTTTGGGGCATAGCGCACCTCCGTGACAAGACCCAGCGCATCGAGCAGGCGGATGAACCAGGCGGACGGATCAAGCTGCCAGAACGCGTGATCGTTGTTGGCGAAGGCCGGCTGAGCGTGATGGTTGTTGTGCCACGCGCCGCCCACCGACACGATCGCCAGCAATCCGAAGTTTCTGCTGTGGTCGCGCGTCACGTGCGGCCGGGTACCGATCGTATGGCAAAGCGAGTTGACCGCCCAGGTCGACTGGTCGAGCAGGAAGATCCGCGCGAGGCCGCCCCACAGGAAGCCGCCCGTGGCCCCGACCAGGGCCTGCCCGGCGGGCGCAAGCAGTGCGCCTGCGAGTGCCGGAATTGCCAGGCCGAGCATGACCCACCAGCCGTACCGCAGGTTGAGATTGACGATCAGGCGGTCGCGCAGCAGATCGGCCACATAGGCGCTCCAGTTCTCGCGGCGCACCGTGAACAGCCAGCCCACGTGGCCGTGCCAGAAGCCCACGAACCGGCTCAGCTTGCCGTGCCGGTTCGCGCGCGGGCGCGGCGAATGCGGATCGCCGTCCTGATCGGTGAACGCGTGGTGCATCCGGTGCGTGGCGGCCCAGAACAGAATCGGGCCCTGGGCGGCCATGCTGCCGAGCACGCCAAGCAGCACGGTGACGACCGGGCGGCCCTTGAATGCACGGTGAGAGAAATATCGGTGCATGCCGGTTTCGACACCAATCGCGGTCGAGAAATACATCACCACCAGCAGCACGAAGTCGGTTGCGCGCACTCCATACATCCACGTATAGGCAATCGCCAGAGCGAAGCCAAGCGCGGGAAGCCCCACGGTCAGATAGGCAAGCCGGCGGGCTCGCACGTCGGTGTCGGCCTTCGCCGCGGGGGAGGCTTCCGGGGTGTATGAAGACAAAGAATCCGCTTTCGCCATGACTGGCTCCGAAGTAAGACAACGAGAGTGAAAACGACAATGCACGTTGTGTATTGCTTACGGGCTCGCCTTCAGCTCGCTCAGACTGCCTTGCAGGAACGCCTGCTTGCACGCTTGCCGGCGTACCTTGCCGCTCGTGGTGAGCGGAATCGCGCCGATCGGACACAGATGCACCACCGCGGGCGAAACGCCGTGGTCGCACGTGACGGCTCGCGTGATCGCTGCGCGCACCTCGCGCATTTGTTCGTGATTCAGACGGCGCGTGCGCTTGAGTTCCGCAACGATGATGAGCGACTCCTGCTGATCGTCGTTGATCGAAAACGCCACCACGCCGTTTGTGCGGATCGTCTCATGCGCCAGTTGCGCCGATCCCTCGATGTCGTTCGGATACAGGTTGCGCCCCGCGAAGATCACGACATCCTTGATCCGCCCCGTCACGAACAGTTCGCCGCGGTGCAGGAAACCGAGGTCGCCCGTGCGCAGGTAGCGCGACGGATCGCCCTTGCCATCGCCGATCGTCGCCGCGAAGACATCGTCACTGTCGGACCGGTTCAGATAGCCGGCCGCGACGTTCGGGCCGGAGAACCAGATTTCGCCGATGACCCGCTCCGGCAGCACGCGCTTCGTCGCGGGATCGACGATCAGTAGTTGATGGCCCGCAGCCACCGGCCCGCAGCCGACCAGCGTGGCGTGTCCGTGCACGTCCGATTCCGAGTTGCGCGGCTTGCACAGGCCGCGCGCGAGCGCATCCCTGTCGACGTCGATCAGCGTGATCGGCAAACGGCCCACTTTGCCGGATACATACAGTGTTGCCTCCGCCATTCCGTAGCATGGCACCACGGCGCGGCGCTCGAAGCCATGTCGGCCGAAGCGCTCGAAGAAACGTTCGAGCGTGGCGAAACTCACCGGCTCCGCTCCGCAGAACACGTGCTGCAAGGAGCTCAGATCGAGCGTGGCTGCTTCTTCTTCGCTGACGTTGTCGACGCACAGATCGAACGCGAAATTCGGCGCGACGCTCGTTGTCACCCGATAGTCGGTGATCGCCTTGAGCCAGCGATACGGACGCTGGACGAAATGCTGCGGCGACAGGATCACGAGCGGAAAGCCGCTGAACACCGAGAGCAGCAGTGCGCCCATCAGCCCCATATCGTGATACGGCGGCAACCAGGTGCAGCCGACACGATCCGGATCATCGCCGAGCCGTTCGGCGATCACCGCGCAGTTGCTGACGAGATTCGCGTGCGTAACGACGACCCCCTTGGGCTCGCCCGTCGATCCCGACGTGTACTGGAGCAACGCGGGCCGCTCCAGATTGACATCCTTCGCAATCATGCTCCGGATGTCATGCGTACATGCGCCGATATCGCTAAAGGAACTCTCGTCCACCGTCAGCAAGACAGGCGTCGCGCGCTGGCCAGAATAGAGATTATCGAGATGCTGTTGCAGCGAGCCGTGCAGTTTGCCGGCGATCACCACGTCGGGATGCGCGTCGCGGCAAATCGACCCGAAGCGCGCGACCGCGCGGGAACCTGCGGGCGGAAACGACGGCACGGCGGTGGCGCCCGCCAGCAGGATGCCGAACAGCGCGGCGACATAGTTCAGGCCGGGTTCGAGCAGCAGCAGTACGCGCCGTTCGTGCAGCGGGTACTGCAGCACCAGGTTGCGCACGTGGACGGCAGCGGCGGCGAACTGGCGATAGGACCAGCTCACGACATCGTCCTCGCCGTCGCGCAGGAAGTGGAATGCGATCTGCTCCGGCGTACGGTCGGCGCGCTCGCAAAGAATATCGAGCAGGGACAAAGCACTGCATTCCGCCTGCAGCGTCGGGATGTGGGGGCCGTTCATATCTCTCTATCTCTCTATCTCTCTATCCAATCAGGAGCGGAATCGCCCCATCGCCCGACTCGAAGTACGACGCATCGGGAAACGAGATCGTTCGTGCTTGCATACGCGCTTGAAACAGTGAGACGACGGACCAAAGGCACATCGCCATTGCCATGACCTTCACTTGCTGCGAATCCTCTCGGTGGTCGAGAGACTTGCCATTCCCCGCGGCGCCTGGCGACCAACCCAAAGGCTCGGTGTTGTGGGGCTCGTCGTCGGCGCGGCTTTTTCGCGCGCCTCCGTAGAGGATCATCGAGTCGCCGCAGACGATGGAGCGGGATGTCGATCGTCGGCGCCGCGCGGCTCAAGCCGCCTGAATGCTCCTGGAGTCGTCACACTCATTGCCAGAACACTCAACGAATTGCAGCGAGCCTGCTCACTATCCGCCGGAAGCATCGTTAAAGATCACGGTACAAAGCCCATTCAATTAACTGCTTTGCAGTTCGCCTTGCTCCAGCTGATTGAAATTCATCGCCGCCGCAGGATTGGCTTCCATTCCACCCAATTTCCTTAAAATCGCACGCGCAGCGAGGCCTCCCTTATCGGTTACCAGATGAACGACGGATGTGCGATCACTCCAGTTTCGCTGCACTTCTTCACATATCGCTATATCCTCATCGACCGTCCGCACGATTTGCTGGGCAATTATTTCACTCAATTTATCGTTGCCGATATCAAAATCGCGGTACAGTCCGGTCCACATGTGGCAGGTTGATTCGGTTTCCGGAGTAAACAGGCCGAAGGTACGCGTTTTGATTACCAGGTCACTCTTCACGTTCGGCAGCGTCACCGTGGTCTCGATCCATGTATGGCCCACTGGACGAAAGACAGAATCCTGAACGCGATCCATGGTGTCCGACTTGAGGATTGCCTTAAACAAGGGCGAACAGGCTTCACCCGGCATCACGCGCCGAATTCGCACCTCATCCCCCTTCACGAGCATCTCCGTGCTGGCCGCCGTAACAGCCTCCGACGCAACGGTGTTGGGATGGACGAATAACACATGCGACGCATCCAGAAAATTATCCACACCGAGTCGATAATCCGTTTTCGCGTGCATATAAAACATGGTGCCGGCATGCGAATCGGATTCAATATCGGACAACTCCGGAATATCCGGGAGTTTCCCAGCTGGCTCCTTTCCAATCCAGATCCACACAAATCCATAATTTTCCGCAACCGTATAGGATTGCAGATGAGCGCGCTGGGGAACGACTGCCTGACTCGGAATATGGACGCACGTACCTTGTGCCGAAAACTCCATGCCGTGATAGGGGCACTGAATGTTGCCTTCAATGACCCGACCTTTGGACAATGGCGCCTGACGATGGGGACATCGATCCGGCAATGCCGCGATTTGACCACCGTGGGTTCGGTAGAACACTATCTGCTCGGCGCAAATGGTACGACCAAGCGGCTTTTCCTCTATTTCTTTTGAAAGAGCCGCTATGTACCATTGATTTTGCAAGAACATGCTATCCCCTCGATTTTAATCTCGACAACACAAGAATTCCATCTCCACGGGTGCGCCTGCGCAAAACTCCGGAAATCTCGCCCGCCGCACCAACCCATCCCTTATATTTGTTTTACTGATTTGCGGTACTAATTGACCGAACGCAGGCCTTGGCCCGCGAAACAGCCAATTAACAATTTACAAAAATCATCGCGAAGCTCGATATTTCGGCGGCGGAGATTGGCGACTATCGAGATATTGTTTTTATACGCGCTCGATGAGCGTCGCAATACCTTGGCCTCCGCCAATACACATCGAGATCAATGCGGTCGATTTACCCCTGCGCTCCAGTTCATCAAGCGCCGTTCCAATTAGGATGGCCCCGGTGGCTCCCAGCGGATGACCTAAGGCAATAGATCCACCATTGACGTTTACGCGCGCCGGATCAATTTCGAGCTGGCGAATCGCTTGCAGCACGACTGCAGCGAAAGCCTCGTTAATCTCCCAAAGATCAATATCATTCGGGTGCATGCCGGCCATTCTCAATGCCTTCCGACTAGCCAATGCAGGCGCCGTGAGCATAATCAATGGCTCGCTCCCGACCGTTGCAACCGCACGGATACGGGCAAGTGGCTTCAATCCGTGAGCTTTTACGTAGTCCTCGGATGCAATTGCCACAGCTGCAGCGCCATCAACGATGCCACTGGAATTGCCAGCCGTATGAATATGCCGAATCGTCCCCGCCTGGGGATATGCGGCAACGGCAATTTGGTCAAGGGTTTCACCATTCGGACCGGCAGCCTGGCGGCCCAATGCTTCGAAGGACGGCTGCAATGCCGCCAGCCCTTGTGCTGTCGTATCCGGACGGGGAAACTCGTCTCGGGTCAGCAGCAATTCTCCCGTGAACGGGTCACTAACAGGGACGAGCGAACGATTGAACCGACCTTCGTTGATCGCGACCGCGGCATTTTCCTGAGAGCGCAGCGCCCACGCGTCGACATCTTCCCGACTAAAGCCTTCCAGCGTGGCGATCAGATCGGCGCTAATTCCCTGAGGGACTTGAAAAACGCGCTCGCGCAGCTTGATATTGCCGGCGTCTTGGCCACCACCATCCGCTCCAAGACCAAACTGCGACATGCTTTCCACGCCGCCCGCAACGACGAGCTGCTGTGCACCGGATGCAACCCCCATCGCCGCAAAGTTGACAGCCTGAAGCCCTGATCCGCAGAATCGATTAAGCGATACGCCCCCGATCTCTTGTGGCCACCCCGCAGCCAACACGGAATTCCGCGCAATATTCGCGCCTTGCGCGCCGATCTGGGACACTGCGCCGACCACTGCGTCATCGACATCGCGCACATCGAAATCAGATCTCTTGGGCAACTCCCTGAGAACGCTCGCCAGTAGCTCTTGCGGATGCACGCCCGTCAATGCGCCTTTGCCAATTTTGCCTTTTCCGCGTGGCGTGCGCGCCGCACCGACAATGTAGCTGTTCGCAATCAATTCATCGCTCCGTTAATTGAATTTCAGAACTCTCAATTGCTCACCCGAGCCGAGATGCGCGCCATCCGGCGCCCAAGCGTCAAGGCGTTCCAGCAGCCAGCCGTCATGTCGGCAGATGTCGGTGCGGGCGCGCAGTAACACCCACGGTGAGGAAGCCGCACTCAAACCGTTGCCTGGTGTCACCGTGAGCGCGACAGTAGGGATCGCGACCGGACTATTGAATACCGCTGAATAAGAAGGTGCGAGTGCATCCATGAGCACGATCAACCGCTTGTCATCCGGCGGAAGATCATCATCGACCAGGCGAATCCACGCGACCAGTTCAGGCTCGGCGCCTCCCATGTATGGCCGGGCGCTGCCCACTGGCCGGATTTCGGTATGTCGTGCAAACGGCACGAATTCAGGCGGAACGGTGAATATCGGGCACTCGAATGCCGGCGGTACGGCTGGCATCTCAGGTGACATGGATTTCACGCCTTTCATTACATCCTGCGTATTTGAAACGGAAAATATTGCACTAGCCGAAACAGCTACATTTTCGCCATCAAGCGCGTGCGCGCCCAGCCACGACACATTTTTCCCCGCGCCCTGTTCCGACACATTCAGTTTGAATGGCTCTCGCAGCGAACGGCGAAATTGCCCCGATACCTGCTGCAGAATGCGTCCTTCCGACCTGCGTTGCATAGCGGCTGTCATGAGACTCAATGCCAAACCGCCATGAATGCCGCCCCACCCCCACCAGGATTGGTCCAGCCCGATTAGCGCTTCAGGCTGTGATGCGTCCCAAAGCTGCGCGACGGTTGCTCTTAGGTCAAAAGATTCCAAACTTCGACTCCCTAGTTGAACTCAATCCAGGATGGCGTCGGCCCACTTCGCTAGACCTGGTTTGCGGCCGATTTGAAAGGCCTAAACCTCTCAAGCTAATGCCGACGTATTCGACGGAAAAGTGCCGTTAAGAGCGTTGCGTTTAGAACATTCTATTGTTGCGCCGGAATCGGAACAGTCGTTAGACTACCCTAGACCTGTTCAGAAATTCGCTCCGAAATACTCGTAACCATTCGCGGTAGCTACACATCGGTAGCCAAAGAGGGCATATGAAAGGACGACCGAGGGCCCGGATCACATTGACGGATCAGGAGCTAATTCAATTAAAAGCACTCGCGGAAAGCGACGAGGTGACGCCGTCTGTCGCGTTGAGGTCGAAAATTGTTTTGGCTTGCGCCGATACGGCGGATAACAAGGTCGTCGCGGACAAGCACGGCGTCAACGAACGAACAGTGAGAAAATGGCAGGCGCGCTTCAACAGCGAGCGCATCGCTGGTTTGTACGATGCGCCGAGGCCAGGAGCCCCCCGCACGATTGACGACGAGCGTATTGTTCAGGTGAAGGCCTTGGCCTCGAGATCCGGCACCGTGCGGCCGAGCATGGCGCAGATCGCGCGTGCTTCTGGAATCTCCAGATCGACGGTCGCACGCATAAGAAATTCGATCGACAGTAAAGTTGCATCCCCCGCGGTAACGCCGAGTATCGAAATACTGAAGATCAGGCGTTTGGCCAAGATTGTTGGCGTATACGCCGATCACCATGTCAAGATCGTTGTTATTGCAATCGACGAATCGCTGAACTCGGACTTCCGTATCGACATAGCCGACGATTTGGATATCGAGGTATCCGGCAATGACCAGCTTCTGGAGCAAACGCTTAATGCTTTGCTCATCGAGATCAAAAGAATCAATTTATCGTTAGCCCCGGCCGAGACGGACAAGTCCGTGGCCGACTTCGTCGATGTCATGTGCCGAAGCGCACATGCATCGGAGCTGCATGTGTTCATCATCGGAGACGCCGTCGATTTGACCGCCTTGGTATCGGCACGTCAACAAGAGAACCCCAAAAGCAAGGTGCATGGACTGCGCGACGACATACAACTCGGTCGCCGCATGGCGGACGCAGTGTACGGGCGATCGCTTGCCGGCCATTCGCTGAGTGCACGGATGATGCCGCGCAGCCTTATGCGGGCCCTCGCGACGTACCTGGAAGGTGAAGCGAGTACAAGCGTGCACGGGTTCTTCTGCTGGATTCAAACCCGCGACGAGCCGACGGAGCACGGCGCCTCCCGGCTGACCGCACCAGCAGCTGGAATCCATGCGCCGATCCTCGAAGACATCACGGGCAGCGGAGGGCCTGTCGATAAATTGGTGCTGGCGTTCGACATGGCGCCTATTGGCTTGCTAGTGACAAGCCGTCGGATCATCGAGGCTTGCAACCACGCGTTCAGCGCAATGTTTGGCTACGACAGGCATGCGCTCATCGGCAGCTCGCTTGAAGCGCTCTATCCATCGCCGGAAGAATTTCTACGTCATGGCCGCCGCATATTTGTTGCGTTGAGCGACACCGACATCTACTCCGACGAGCGGATCATGCGGCGGATCGATAACACGCTGTTCTGGTGTCGCGTCTCAGGCCGCGCGCTCAAGCGCGGTGACCCACATGCCGCAGCGGTGTGGACATGCGAGGATATTTCGACAAGCCGCCGCATTTCGGTCGATCTAACGACACGAGAACGGGAAATCGCTCACCTTATCGTACGAGGGAAAAGCACCAAGCATATCGCCAAGGAACTCCTTATTAGTCCTCGAACGGTGGAGGCGCATCGCGCCAGACTAATGCGGAAGTACGGCGTGCGAGGTGCCGGGGAATTGATGTCACATTTGATTGGTGCACTTACGACAAAGACGTAAGCGACTCGCGAGGGCCGTGGATATTTTGACGGGCAGGCGCAGAGGAAGGCCGCAGGCTGAACATGGCACGCCCATGCCGCGCGCGGACATCGCGATGACCTTGGCGTCGAACCCGGTGAAGCGCCGCCCGCCTTTGGCAATCAGCACCGGATCGAACGTCCCTTAGCGGTCGCGCGAAATCTCGACGTCGAGCAGGTCGTCGTCGGGCGCGACGCGCTTGCGGCTCGCGCCAGGGCGATGGTTGGCGCTGCCAGCCGGCTTGGCCCCCGCCTTCCGTTAGCCGTGCCGCAGTAAAACCTTGCTTTGCCGTCCTCGCCTGCAGGTAGGCACGATATCGGCAAGTTGCGCGAACACAAAGGCATCCAGGCCAACGCAAAAACGTGAATCTCGCGAGCCAATCCTTTGATTCAATTAGATTTCCTCATATCGACGGATGTCGATCCATGCGCATCCGTTCGCGGTCTTCAGGACTCGACGTCCTCGAGACTGAAGATCTCGGTCTGGTCGTTGTACGAGAAGATCTCGCCGTAGCGGCCCCAGTCGATCACCGCGTCGAGCGTCTCCTCGGCGGCGCCGTCCGACAGGGAATCCTCGAGCTCCTGCTCGAAGCGCACGCGCGGCGCGCGATGGCCCGGACGCTCGTTGAGCACCTTCTTGATCCGCGCCGCGAGCGGCACGTGCTTCAGCAGGTGATCCGCGAACATCAGCTTGCGCTCCTGCGTGCCGAATTCCGCGAACACGCGCCCCGGCGGCGTCAGGAACACGTCCCCTTCCCGCACGTCGGCGAAACCGAGGTACTGCAGCA
>Ga0157367_1000675_pt1 | contig 16031 bp, 18 predicted proteins | sample AttbisABBM2_FD_113142 | JGI IMG/M metagenome (GOLD analysis project Ga0157367, IMG submission 113142) | Fungus gardens microbial communities from leaf cutter ant in Botucatu, State of São Paulo, Brazil - Atta bisphaerica ABBM2 | ecosystem: Host-associated > Fungi > Mycelium > Unclassified ...
ATGCTAATTTAGCAGAGACTCCTTGTCGAGTTCTCTTGTGAATTCCCACATTATACTTCCACTTTGAGGTTTACTCGTTAGTGATATCATTTGTCCTTTGTGATAAGTGGTTGCCACAACACAACAGATATGAAGGAAGACTACTGATGGAAGAGTTCAAAAAAGGGATGAGTGGAGCAATTAGGAGGAAGTTTATGGAGGCAAAAAAGTCTCCAACAACTATTGAGCAGTGGTATGAATGTGCCACTAATTTAGATAGATACTGGAGGAAGAGCAAGAGGGAAGAAGAGAGGCTGAGGGGAAGACAAGAATAGGAGGCATCAGCTCCTAGACAATAAGAGATATTTAGACAAATGCCATAGCCTCAATTTTGGCCAAGAAGGCAGGAAGTATCTCAATAGCAGGTTCAAATGGGACTGGCTTTGATGGAAGGAGTAGAGAGAATAAATGCAGTGATGGTATGTTCTCAACAGAGGGAAGGGTTTGTGCAACATAACCTATATGCCATGGAGGTGGATAGAAGCAATAGGAATTGCTATAGTTGTGGGGGTTTCAGACATTTAAACTGTAGGAATAGGGGAATGGGAGGAAGGATTGGACAAGGGAAAAGGTTGGAATATGGAGGAAATGAGAATAATAGGCAGAGAAGGATTGAAGAAGGAAATGAACAACAGAATTTAAATAGAGAGCAAGACCTAATACTCCTCGATTAGAGCTCGATAATAATAGATATACAATACTCTTGAGAGTAATGGATAATACATCCTATTGTGATCTGAATAATGAGAAACAACTAAGAGAAGTGATGGTTAAGATTGGTTTGGAAAGAGTAGATATACAGAAAGGAATTATAGTGGAGGCATTGTTGGATAGTGGTATAACGGGACTGGTAATGAGTTCAGAGTTTGTAAGAAAGTAAAAATTTAGATTGAAGAAGATTAACAAACCCATATACGTGAGAAATCTGGATGGTTCTTTCAACAAGGAGAGATTAATTGAAGATATGGTAGAAGTCAATATTTACTACCAAGAGCATAAAGAGAGAATAGAGATCGATGTAATAGGAGGATAAAAATGGAGTGTAATTTTGGGAATACCATGGCTTACTCACCACAATCCTAAGATTGACTGGAAAACAAGAGAAGTGAAGATGACAAGGTGTCCAGAAGAGTGTGGGAAGCAGTAGAGATCAAAGCAAGGAAAGTCAGGATAGCAAAAACAGAAGAAAGAGGGAAAAAAGGAAGAAGAAGAAAAAAAGCAAGAAGAAAAAAAGCAAAAGAAAGAGAAAGAAAAGAGGAAAAGAAAACCTAAGAAAGGAAAAACAATGGAGATAAAAAAGATAATAGAAGAATGGGAAATTTAGGACGAAGAAGAAGAAGTGGCAAAGTCTGAGAAGGAAGCAAAGAAGTTGGTGCCAGAGTGCTTTCATAAGTAGATTCATGTATTTGGAAAGAAACAGTTAGAAAGGATACCCACCAGAAAGCTATGAGATCATGCAATAGAGATGAAAAAGGGGTTTACACTAAGGAAAGGAAAGGAATACTCATTATCAAGGAAGGAGAGGGAAGAGGTATGTGAGTTTATCAATAAACAATTGAGGAAGGAATATATTAGACTCTTAAAGTTGTCCTAAATGGCACCAGTGTTTTTTATAAGAAAGAAAAATGGTAAGAAATGTATGATATAGGACTACAGATACTTAAATGAATGGACAATTAAGAACAACTATCTTTTACCTTTAATTTTGGATATTATAGAAAAAATTAGTACTAAGAAAGTATTTACAAAGTTAGATTTACAATGGGGCTATAATAATATATGGATAAAGGAGGGATATGAGTGGAAAGTAGTGTTCATGACACCAGAAGGGTCATTTGAACTGACCATGATGTTTTTTGGCTTAACCAATTCACTGGTGACATTCTAGACCATAATGAATAAGATCTTTTGGGATTTAATCAACACTGGAAAAGTGGTGAGTTTCATTGATGATGTAATAGTGAAAACAGAGGAGGAAGCAGGACATGATGAAATAGTAGAAGAAGTAGTAAAGAGATTAGTAGAAAATGACTTATATATAAAACCAGAAAAATACAAGTGGAAAGTGAGGGAGGTAGGGTTCATGGGAGTAGTAATCAGACTGGAAGGGATTAAGATAGAAGAAGAGAAGGTGAAAGGTGTGCTGGATTGGCCAACTCCAAAAGAGATCAAGAATGTACAGAAGTTTTTAGGATTGGCAAACTACTATTGCTAATTCATCAAAGATTTTGCAGTTATAGCTAGACTATTACACAATATGGTGAAGAAGGATCAGAAGTGGAAATGGACAGAAAGGCAGGAAGGAGCATTCAAGGAGTTGAAGAAGAGGTTTACAAAAGAACTGGTGTTAGCAGTACCAGATTTAGACAAAAAATAAGGATGGAAGTAGATGCATCAGATTATGCTATGGGTGGAGTGTTATTGATGGAATGTGAAGATGGGAGATGGAGGCTGGTGACATTCCTCTCAAAATCTCTAAATGAGACTGAGAGAAATTATGAGATTCATGACAAGGAAATGCTGGTGGTTATAAGAGGATTAGAAAACTGGAGACATCTGTTGGAAGGTGCAAAGTTCAAGTTTAAGGTCTAGACAGACCATAAGAATTTAGAATATTTCATAAAAGTGCAGAAGTTGAACTGAAGACAAGCTCATTGGGCTTGATATCTGTTGAGGTTTGATTTTTAAAACATATACTGGGCACAAAAATGGGAAAAACAGATGGACTTAATAGAAGACCAAACTGAAAAGTAGGGATAGAGAACAGTAACAATAATCAAACTTTAATTAAGGAACAGTGGATTTGTAGCTTAGCAAAAGTAGTAATAGAAGAACCTGAAGTAGAAATAGTAGAGAAGATAAAAAAAGCTAGGAGTAAGGACAAAGAAGTAGTTAGGATGGTAGAAGAGATGAAAAAAACAGGAGTAAAAGTATTATGGGGAGATGAGTGGCAGATCAAGGGAGACTTAGTGTTAAAAGAAGGAAAGGTATATGTACCAAAGGATATGGAGTTGAGAACAGAGATAATCTGGCTATATCATGATGTACTAGTAGCAGGACATGGAGAAAGATAGAAGACAACAGAATTGGTGACAAGAAACTACTGGTGGCCTAGAGTAACAAAGGATGTGATATGTGTCAGAGGATGAAGAACAGAATAGAGGCACCAGCAGGGAAGCTGAAGTTGAGTGAGGTACTGGAGAAGCCATGGACACATCTAACAGTGGATTTCATTACAAAGTTACCATTAGTAGCTGGAAAAGATGTGATTCTAGTAGTCTGTGACAGGTTGTCCAAAATGACACATTTTGTGGCAACAATGGAGGGAACATTAGCAGAGGAATTGGCAAGACTGTTCAGAGATAACATGTGGAAGTTGCATAGGTTGCCAGAGAGTGTAGTATCAGATAGAGGTCCATAGTTTGTAGCAGAGATGACCAAGAAGCTGAACAAAATGTTGGAGATTGAAACCAAACTATTGACATTCTTTCATCTACAGACAGATAGTCAAATAGAAAGAATGAACCAAGAGTTAGAACAGTACTTACAGTTCTTTGTTGATCACAGACAAAAGGATTGGCTAGAATAGTTAGCATCAGTAGAGTTTGCAGTAAACAACAAAGTACATTCAGTGACTAAGATATCACCATTTATGGTGAATTATGTAAGAGAGTTAAGGATGGGGGTAGATATTAGGAAAAAAGGAGAAGTAGAGAAAGTGACAGAGTTTGCAGAGAGAATGAAAAAGATATAGGAAGAAGCAGGAGCAGCATTGAGAAAGGCTCAGGAGGAGATGAAAAGACAAGTGGATAAAAGAAGGAAAAAGGGAGAAGAGTGGAAGAAAGGGGACAAAGTAATATTAAGTATGAAAGATCTAGTGTTCAAAGAGTGACTGGTGAAGAAATTAGTGGATCAATACATTGGTCCATATATCATTGATGAAGTAGTGTCTACCAATGCAGTCAAATTATGACTGCCAACTTCAATGAGAATACATCCAGTAGTAAATGTTAGTCAAGTAGTATGATACAGGGAACAAGTAGAAGAACAAAAGGTAGAAGAAGTGAAACCAGTGAAAGTAGAAGGAGTAGAAGAATGGGAGGTGGAAAGAATTTTAAATAAATGAAAAATAAGGGGAGTAATGAAGTACTTAGTGTGATGGAAGAGGTTTACAGCAAAATATAACATATGGAAAAAGAAAAAGAGTCTAGAAAATGCAAAGGAAGTGGTGGCTGAGTTTGAAGGAAGGATAAATGCAGAAGTAAGATGACAAGAGAAGTTAGATATAACCAAAGAAAGAGACTTTAGAAGGGGAGAATTACCAGGAAAATATATAGCAAAGATGTTGTATAGATGGGACTATGGAAAGTTTGAGGGGGAATACCTGAGGAAGTTAGAGAAGAACTGGCAAAAATGGAAGTCAGTTTCTCTGGAGAAGAAACCTTGAAGAAGGGATAATGTCAGAGTTCAAGATGGTGAAATCTAACTATTTTCTTTTCTTTTTCTCATTTTTCATTTTCATTTTATTTATTTTATTTTTTAGGAACTTAGGGTTAGAGTTAGCATGACATCACTGTTACAAATTGTTACATGATGCCATCACAGTCATGGTCACATGATAATGTATTACATCAGAAAGTCATAGAAGATTATAGAAGGATGATATCATATAGCATATATAGTACATATTAACCTTAAGGCAAAACATATGGCTGTTTAGGATAGGCTAAAAGTAGAGTAGCATAGACCATGGAGTTTTGGTATGTAAGGTAGACAATCATGTGCAGAGTTCTCTATTGAGTTCTCTTATGTAAATTCTATACAAGGTTCCTTCTTTTGATCTACTCTAAGGTCTTGAGATCATAACAGTTGATGGAAATAGCAAAAGAAGCCATGAAAAAGCAGTTTGACAAAAAGGAGCAAAACCTACAAGGACTGAAGAAAGGAGACAACATGTAGCTAGAAGCTATGAATATTTATTTAAATTAACCCTCAAAGAAGCTGGACTAGAAAAGATACAGATATTTTAAAATTACAAAAAATATTGGTCAAGAAGTATTTCAACTGGAGTTACTAGAAGAATGGGCAATTCACAATGTCTTTGACAAAGATCTGCTGATACAATGCAAAGAATCACATTTCAAAGGACAACACATGGATCCAGCACCACCACTGGACATTATTGATGAAGAAGAAGAATATGAAGTAGAAGAAGTATGGAATCATAGAAAATAAGAATATAGCATATAATTCTTAGTTTATTGGAAAGGTTATGAAGATGAACATGATTAATGGATAGCAAAATCAAGGTTACCACATGCTAAGGGGGCAATAAAAGAATATTGGACAAGAATTTTGAGTTGAAACCTATAAAAGAGAAGAGTAAAATCTCAAATTGATATCTCAAAGTTGCACCAATATTGAGAAATCTAAACAAATGGCCTACTAATTTATCACTGCATCTATCTCTCCTAACTCTTACATTGCTCATATAGTTAACAATATGGATCTTATAACAAATCTGAACAAGAAGAAGAAGCATTGGACTAGGAAATATTACAAAATAATTTGAGAACTGGGAACCATGGCCAACATTCAGCTGCAACTTCAAGAAATAGTCAAGTTAACCAACATTGCCAATATCAAACTTGTGGATATTAAAACTGTCCTATTGCAAGCCAGTAACACATACAAGAAACAAATCAGAGGAGATATATATAGTATAACTAATGATTTATGAAACATCTTACATAAAGATATAGAGAAACAAGCACACCATATTCAAACATTACTAACAGATGAACTGGATTAATATAAAGGAAAAAGAGATGAATGAGTCAAGGAATATATAAAAATGATACAAAATGTATACCAAGATACATATGAAGAGAATCCACAACTAATGGTTATTGACAAAGGAAAACAAAAAGAAGATGTTGTACAGGATGAAGAAGTATTTTTATATAAGCCATATGACATATTATCAGAATTCAACAAACAGAAAACATCTGAATATATTTTTATACAAGAAGAAATTGATAATCTGGAAAATGCTTTAAAAACATTATAATTGCCAACAAGACCATTCCATTTCTCCCACTGTCACATTACAAATCTTTTAGACAAAATAGAGAACAAGACATACAATATTGGAAAGAAGTTGTAGCCAAATTCATCAAACAAAAACATAATTCAGATATAAGCAGACAAGAATTTCCAATTGAAATGTACTTAGGAGGGCCACTACACAAATCCTTCTTCATTGCATTAACATTATATAGAGAAATAGTTATAGGACCTACAAAGATGTTATAACTCAAGAGTCCTTAAAGTAGAACAATAAGATAAAATTCTTATATTAGGGTTTAATACAAGAGAACTTGATAAAGAACTCTGTACAAGACTGTTTACCTTATATACTACTGGCTCATAGTCTGTGCTCTACTACTTTAGCCTACCCTAAATAACTATGTGTTTGCCTTAAGATCAACATATATTAAATATGTTATATAATATTATTATATTAGAACTTTTGATCTTTTTTCATCATGACCACATGACTGTAACAGTGTCATGTGACATGTGTTACACATCATGTGACTGTTTGTGACAGTTGTTACCATGATTTTTTTTTTGATCAACAATTTATTACACAGAGCATGGTGGCAGACTGTGGTAGCTACCTCATAACTACATACAATAGAACCAAACAACATGTAGAGGAGGAAAAAAGAAAAATAAGTTGAGGAGAAAACCTAAAAGAACAAATCAAGCCAAGGACAAGAGAAAGAAAAAAAAAACACCAAGGAAATTATATACGTTTTTTCAAAATCAATTTGGAGAGACAGAAAGAGAATGATCAATGAACACAAAAGCTTTTGGATTAACACTCAAGAACAAGACGAAATGACACAACGAATCTCTTCTAGGGTTCTAATACCCATTGTGCCTTTTACAATCAAAAAGAACATGTCTTCTTGATTCAATTGGAAAGTTACCACACGGACAGCTGAAGTCTTCATTAGGGAAAAATCTAAGACAGTGTTCTCCTATCAGGGCATGATTTGTAATAGCTCTTGTAGCCCGAGCGCATAACGAATTCGAATGTCCAAAAGCTTGCAGCCATGGACCTCCTTTGATATAAGATGGTTCGATCTCTTCATAATTGTCGTTAGTTAGATTGAGAAAGTTACTCCCCTTTCCATCTGATGCTTGGAATGTCATTTTTCAATGACTGATGATGTTATCGCTGTCGATCTTCTTGCAATAATCCCATGAAATATAACTAGAAAGCACAGGTTGAGGATCAAATGATTTGGAATCCTTATCAACTGCTTGATGAAGTCTCCAGTTGAGATGACTAGGGCACTCCCAGAACTCGATGGAGTTGTTTTGATTTTTAGTGAAGAATCGATGCAATTCTTGAAGAATAGAAGTTGTATGGAGTTGATGCAGATGGGGACTACTTTCAAAGATCTTCTTAGCAACATGTATTGAGTCAGTAATGACGATTATCTTGGAAATATTGTTTTTGCTGCATGCTTGATTGATACTACATCTAATAGCAAAAAGCTCTGCTTCAGTACTTGTGATGTACGCGGTATGATGAACTGTCTTTATCAAAGGATGGTTGAGTATATGTATATGGGATATAGATGTAGCAATGTTGTTTTTGACACTAGCATCTGTTATAATGATGGCTGAATTGGGTGAGAAAGATGATTGGAGTGTCATTTCATCAAGTTGCTGCATGTGTTTTTGTCGATTTTTTCCTTTACTAGCTAAATTGAAAGAAAAGCAATCAGAAAATTGATCAGAAATTCTAGAACCCAGTTTAAATTCCAGGTGAAGAGGAGAAAAAGCTGGAAAGATTCCATAAAGCTTGTTATTTGAGTCGATTAGATGATCTTTTGCAATGGTCTTCTGACGGTTTGTAAGAGAGTCGATGGAATGAGGATTGGGGCTAGGATGGTTGCCGGAGTGATCATTCATGAACGTTCTTATGAGATGGTTTGCAGGGAGAGTAGCTGAACATATTTGAGATCTTCCTGCAAGTTTTTGAAGGTGATATTTGATGTTGATTAAACATACAATGGCTTCAATCCCTTCCAAAGGAGATGTCTTAAATGCACCTAATATCCAAATCGCAGCTCTTCTCTGCATTTTGCCCAAGATTTTCATATAGTACAATAAAGGCGCTTTGTTATAAAAACAGAGTTGGAAGCCATAGAGCATAATAGAGAGTATGCAACATCTGTATAGTAAGCATTTTTGGATAGGATTTATATTTCTTGACAAGTTTCCAAGGAGTTTCATGCACTTGACTGTCGATATGGCCTTGTTCGAATAGAAATCAATATATGATGAAAATTGAGCTTTCGATCAAATATGAAGCCAAGGTATTTCCATAAATCCTTGGGTTTGAGGATGGGCCCTCCAATGGATGATAGGTCAAGCGGCAGAGGGTTGAATACTCCATGAGACCTATTAAAATGAAAGATGTCAGTCTTAGAGTGTTCTACTATAAGACCGAACTTGTCAAGAAGTTTAGATAAAATGTTGTAACTACAAAATAGTTGAGAATTCGAAGTTACAATTGATTTGTTCTGAGCTATAATGAGACCATTGTCAACAAAAGAGATGAAAGAGATTGGAATTTTTAGATTTTTTAGGTATTTTTCTAAAATATATAAAAACAGTAAAAGGTATAAAGCAGATAGAATTGGAGAGAGTGCAGACCCTTGACCCACTCCCACATTTACTTCGAATATAGGGGACGACAGTTCATTCCAATTGTAGTTGGTTTTCCTATTAACCAAATAATCCGTGAAAAACAATGCCACTTTAGGATCTAGTCCCACTTTCTCAAGGATGATGGTGAGAATGCAATGGTTGAGTGATGGGAAGAATTGGGCAATGTCAAAAGTGAGCATGCTAGTAGATTTATTCTTTGCCCAACCCAAGCAGATGATGTGAGTGAGGGCAACTCCTACATCTGAGGTGGATTTGAATTTCAAACTGCCTAATTGACTTAAATGAATGAAGTTGTTATTTGCGATGATGAGTTGAAGTCTTTCCATGATTACTTTCTCAATAAGTTTTCCCAATGTATTGAGGAGGACAATGGGGTGGAATGCCTTTGGGTGATCATACTCCAGTTTATTTGGTTTGGGTATAATCACTGTCGATGAACATTTGAAATAGTTCGGCCAGTGACCTAAGTTGATACATGCGTTAGCAATGTTGATGATATTGAGAAGATACTTTTCATGTGTAAGAATGTGTTTGAGATGGTGCCAAGTAACTTTGTCTGAGCCGGAAGCTGATGAGTTGATGCACTTGCTAATCACATTCTTGAACTCTAGCTTGGAGAACGGTTCCCATGATGAAGTAGATTTGTTCTTGATTTCACTGAGGATGTCAATATCAACTTGACAATCAATAGCGTGATTGAATGTGTTATGGAGGATGCCCCATAAGTTGTCTAGAGTGATGCACAGCTGTCCATTGAATTTGATAGCTTCTGTAGCTGGTAGCTTGCACTTGTTGATCCAGTTCATTAGCTTCCAAGGACCACGACTTTTGTTTGCAGCTTCTTGGATCTTTGAGTCGAAGAAAGAATGTTTGGATTTCTTCATGACTTTTTGGAACTCCTTCCAATTTTCATGACTTCTCATCGTCCTATAATTGTCAAGATATTTACTACACTCCTCTGTCCACCATTGTTTAGAGTGTCTTGAAATTCTCGACCGTTTTGTGTTCTTGGTCCATGCCCAGTTAATGGAGGTCTCTATATGATTGACAATGTTTTCTAGATTATCTTTGTTGGCTATATTGTTCGTTTCAGCATTCTCAAAAACAGTAATGAGGTCTTTGATAAAAGCCGTTTCTTGTTCGCTGTTTGGAGCAATTGATAATTTGGATGAATTAATGAACTCATTGTTGATAGGAATATTGATGATGAGGGGGGCATGGTCTGAAGATAAACAACAATCCAGACATATCAAGTGATGGTTAAGTTCACTAGACCCATAACGTAGGAATATTAAGTTGATGACTGAGTTTGATTCACCTGCCATATCTGAGAAACTGGTAAGGGAAGGGTTAGTAGGAGTCGATAATGTCAAATTAAGAGAGTCTGTAATAATCATAAGATCATCACTAATAGAAGAGTGGTAAGGAAAAGACGTGTCCCACAAACTATCTCTAATGTTAAAGTCCCCAGTCATAATGAGGACATTATCAATATTGACCTCGATATCCTTGAGATATTTTAAGGCCGTATGAGATAAATCAGAGTAAATGTTCAATATATAATAGCACACACTGTTATTGAAGAAGGAAATAAGAAGGACGTCTCTATGATTAAAAATGTCAGTATGAAGAGAAAATCTTAGAGAAGAAATGCAGATATTGATAAAAGCTATGACTCTAGGAGAGTCCAACCTATTATCTGTGTTTCTGGTGAAAAGTAGCCAATTGGGGTGATATACTGTTCCTATGAGATCTTTCCCTTTGCTATTCGAAGTGCTAGGGATTTTGCGAATTACAGACCAGGGTGGCTCTTAGATGAATATGATGTTGAATTAAATAAGAGTCTCTAGCAAGATGTTGGCAATAAGTGAGTTTTTCCAGACATTTTGTGAGAATACTTGGAGATTTTGTATCATCATATTTGATGTTCACCACTCCCTATAGAGTGGATTGATTTGGTCCTATTTTCACAGATCTTGATGTATTTCTTTTGCTGCCATTCTCTATTGAAATGATGTTTCCAGAATGGACATTGAGTAGAGTTGGCTTGGTGGTTGCCTTAGCAGTTCAAACACTTGAAGGAATAGGGACATGGTTCTCCTTTCTTGGTTTCAAGTTGTGGAGGATTTGTTTTTTCATTGGCTTTGCAACACCACCCAAATTCGCGGTGGTTTTCCGATTTGTGGGGGCCATTGCATTTGACGTATTTTGACCCTTGGATCCTACAAGAGAAAGTTGAGTGTTCCCATCTCCAACAATTTTTACATTGAGGGACTCCAGGATTAGCGTTAGCACCTCTAATTGTAGCAATGAATGATCTGACATTGAAGCATCTATTGATTAAGTCTTTAGCCTTTGTGCCACTTTGCGCGTCCCATATATCGATCCATACAATGGCCATGTCTGATTTTGGTGAAACTTTGATGATCCTTGGTTTTGACACTAGAGTGACGTTGTTGAAAATGTGATTTTGTTTGATGATGTTTTCAACATCTGAAGAGTTAAGGCATTCTTGAAGATTTCCATTTGGGAAGTAAGAAATACCTATTATCTTGAGAAAGGATTTCAATTGAGGTAGACAAGGCGTATCTACTTGAGACGAGTCGATACTTTTGGAGTTTTTTATGTAGTTTTCAATGGTGGTGAGGTCAGAAGCTTGTGATATCTTGTTGGTTATGATTGTAATGCCAACCGGTTCTGCTTGGATGAAATCGACAGCTACTTCAGATTTGATGTTTCTTAAATTTCTGTTGATGTTAGCAACATGCATAGAGGAATTTTTCATAAATTTGACTATATTGTTGTTGCTCATTGGAATGATGACCTGTTTGCATGAGGGTCCCTTGGTAGTCATATTGATTTGTCATTTAGCCTTGGGTGAACCTTTGACGATTTTGTTGATTTGATCAATTTTTTTTGCTCTGATAGATGGGAACATATCATTGATTTTGATGACATCTGAAGTACTAGTATCTTGTTTAGAAGCTTGGGCATATGTTTTGTTGGTTCCAGGATTTCTAACCTCTATTTGCTTGTTCTTGAAATATTTGGAGATTACATTAATTTTCTTTTGAGATTTGGCCAGGATGGGAGGCGGAATTTTCTCAATGCTAGCCAGAGTGGATTTTGGTGTTTCCTTGGTAGACCTTTTAGGAGCCAGTTGAACCCTGGGAGTAAGTTTAGCAGCTATTTTCCTTCTGAGAGTGTTAGTTTTGTTATTCATGTAGAGGGAGTCCCAGTTAGATTCATATACAGAGGAGATAAAATTCCAAACTGCATCACCCATGCCATTAAGGTCCTTGAGATCATTGGCATTAGCTGGTTCCATTTGTTTGTTCGAGATGTATTTCACCATAAACTTTAATGAATCTTTGATACTCTTCACGTCAGATCCAATGTGTTCAATGGACTCATGAAGTGAAATAGGATGAAATCTGCCGTTCCAGATTTTGGGATCAGTTGGAGCGTTTAGGTCATATAGCAGTTGGTATCAAGTTCACACACAGTAGACTTAATTTTTCTATTTCACTCTTCATTTTTATTTTCATTTCTGTTTTATTTCTTTATTTTTCTATTTTCAGAACAACTAGGGTTAGGGTAGATCGGTCACGCTGTCACATCAGTCACAACCTGATAGTGTAGTTGCAAGACAGATCACGAGACTTGGGAGAATTTAGTAGAAGATTCGAGAACAGATGACATCATACAACATGGACACCACATGTTGGCCTTATGGACTATACATGGTTGTTTAGGGTAGGGTGCACAGTAGTTAGCATGGACCATCTGTAGGACTATATAAGATAGACTAGTTTGTAGAAGAGTTCTCTATCGAGTTCTCTTGTGTTACTCCAATACAAGAGTTGTTCTTTTGTCTAACCTTAAAGACTTAAGACCATAACAGTTGGATGTTGACAAAGACACTTTCATTATTTTGTGTAGCTGAGCCTTGAGGAGGGGGTAAGATGGGGTTGTTTCCAAGAACATGTTATGCTGGTGTGTTGACATTGAGGTTACCACAAGGAGTTCTAGCCATAGAGTTGTTACTGGTTGCCTTACCAAGTCAGATTTCCTTCTCTTGGAGTGTCTCATAGGACAATTCCTGGAAAGCATTAACCTCGTCATCAATTACCATGTTGTTGTTTTCCATTTTTTCATGGTATGGAATGGAAAAGGTAGAGGAGACCATTGATATGTCTCTTGAACTGTTTGGACTACGTGAGTTTCTCCTACCTCTCACATCATCATAGTTATCAGAATTTAGTTCTTTAAAGAAGTCCATCCCTGTAGAGTTACAAGGATCCACAGCTGGTAATTTGGTGTTGGTTGCAGAGGGAATAGTGTGAATAGAAGAATTTAAAAAGGATTTATTCACTAAGTCTCTGTTAGGCACTACCATATAAGATGGTGGTATGAGAGAAAGAAGCGATGATAATCAGGGATATCAGAAAGTTGGTTGTCACCATGATATCACTTTAAACCCTAACCCTAAATAAAAGAGAAACAAAAATAAAATAAAATAAAAATAGAAAATAAAAATAAAATAGAGTCCAATGTTTATGACTCTAACAAAAGAAGTTGGTCATATCCTATGTGGTTGGAAATTGAGCATTTTTAAACTAAGTTCATAAGAATATAAATGCTAAAATAAGAGTATTATTACAATTAATACCTTATATCTTATAGGTGGTTGTTTCATAGACAATATGTGTTGAGATTTGTTCATTTCTGTTATTTGCTATGTCTTACTATAATCTCATGTATACTTAGTTAGTACCTCATGTAGTAGTAGAGGCTTTCTTGTGTTTTCTTTATTTCTTTCTTAAGAATGTCTTATGTATAACTTATGGTTATTAAATATATATAGCTGTAAATACTATTTTGTATCCTTATGCTTTACCAATTGACTTTTTCCTGACTCTTACTCAAATCTTTGCCTAAGTTACAACTTGAGCCAAGCTAATGTTATAACACTAAGAATGTATTATTTATACTTAGAGAAGTAAAAATTCTGTTACAGATATATATTATAGAAAAAAACTCTACCAGATTTCACTAGAGAAACTATTTGACACTATAATCAAAAGTTATGTAGTTAATAACAAGGATGGGAATCAGACTATTAATATTACTTGCCCAAATACAGTAATAGAAGTAGTAATTTCTACCTATAAAAGAGAAAATTTGCCCAGATAGATAAATATAAATAGGGAGAGGAAGCTGTTTATTAGAAAAATCTTACCAGTACAGATGAATGAGTTCTCATGAAATGAAATTCAGCTGTTGTACTTGTAACAGTCTCTGGAAGTAATAGGAATAGAAGGGAATATAGTTTTAAAATAGTATGTTGGTTAGCTAGGATTACTTTGGAATAGACACCAGCCAGTAGAAAAAGTAGCTGAGCTAAAGAGCTAGAACTCACAAGAAGAGAGTATGGTCTATTTCATGAAAAAGTATAAGCTAGTTGCACTAAGAGTAAAGCCTATGCTTGATACTCTCTCTGGTAAATTCAGAATTCTCCAAAATATCCAGAGGAACCCCCTTTTAGAGCTGTTAAAATAGCCACTTCAGTTTGTGCCAAAGACTGGTACTTACTTAAGAGAAACTGGATAAGAACTACAGTTTAGAATTCCTGTAGGTAAAGAAGAGAAAGCTTATATACTGGGTAATAGCTCAGTAGAATGAAGGCTTCATATAGGATGATTTGGAGAAAGAGAAGTTTAAGAACTCTGAAGTTCTTTCTAGCTATTGAGATATCTATGGTGTGTTATGTACCATGAGCAGAATGTCTATTTAAAATATCTCTGGTAATATATGAAGAAGTATATACTATGATTAAGTAAAAGTTAGATGTAGAGGTATGAATCTTCCAACTTGTTCTATAGGTTGAGGTGGTTTTGTATTATTAAGAAAGATAGGAAAAGTCTGCAGATAATGTATAATTTTGAGCTGTTTAATAGGATCATTATTGCCCACTCAGAACTTGTAAGAGAATCTTTGACTTTGTCTGAATTCAAGTCTATAGTACTTGCCAAAGCCCAAGTCAACCCTGTAGTCATCTTGTTCCCCAAGCCCTATACTGATGGCCTGCTACAACACTGTTAGACTCTCTGGACCCCTGTTTACCTTCTCATGATTACCAACCTACTTCTTATAGCCACCAAATAATAAGCTCCCTCTATCTAGCAATGTTCTATTAATGCTCCTGACTATGTAGCTTCATTATCTTATAGTTAGGTTACTAAATGTTCTTTTTGATGTTCTGCTTAATTAGTATAGACTTATAGTAGCTGTTGTCTGTAGAAAATTCTATTCTGTTCTCTTAGGATTTCTTTAAGGGTGAGTTGTGTATATAGTACTGTTATATAATGATACTTAGAATTTCCCTGGAATTGTAATCTCTACTATATTACTGTAGTCTTCATTCAGTTGTTCTAATAGAACTACTACTGGCAACTAAAGAATTAACCATGTATTTTGCAGGAAGTATCTGTGATGAAATTTTAGATTTATATATGGAATACAATGAGAGAATGTTGGTGAAGCACTTGTGAGACCTCACTATGCTTCAAATGCTATTTAGGATACTTAGGTTGATTACTCTATCTATTGGATTAGCAAACTTAGTACTAATATTCCATAATGATGTGATATATACAAAAGAAGGAGATTCCAAGATATAATTTACCTTATATTGATGATATACTGGCTAGAAAAATAGCAACCTAATATAAGTTAAGAGATAGAAGTCCTGAGACACTTGCAAGAAATCCTAGAATAAGAAGATTTGTATTTACATACTTAGTAATAGTAAATCAAATACTACAGAGAATGAAGTATACTAGAGGAATGTTTTCAGAGCCTAAACTACATTATGTAGTAACTATATCATATTGTAGTGTTTGAATGTTTCTATAAGGATAGGAAACTGAGTCCAAACACTATAAAGAAGATTCTAAGTGTCATAAGTATCATTCAGCTTGTATCTCCACAACCAGTGAACTGATTTTCACAAAATAACTAGCTTTGGAAAGCTCCAAATGAGAGCTATCTGCACATATGTGAGATGTACAAAAGTGACAACAAACAACCAAGATACCAGGCCATTAGTAACTATAAAAGTTTTATTAGCTAATATCTTGTGAATGGCTAGACAGATTCACATGATTGAACTTGCATTGGAAAGTACTCATCAAATTGTTTCTAATGATATATAGTATATTCCAAAGCAATAAGTA
>Ga0157367_1000676_pt1 | contig 16015 bp, 18 predicted proteins | sample AttbisABBM2_FD_113142 | JGI IMG/M metagenome (GOLD analysis project Ga0157367, IMG submission 113142) | Fungus gardens microbial communities from leaf cutter ant in Botucatu, State of São Paulo, Brazil - Atta bisphaerica ABBM2 | ecosystem: Host-associated > Fungi > Mycelium > Unclassified ...
ATTTCCTCTCGCATTTCGCATCATGAGTGTCGAGCTCAAAGCCACGACCGCTGCTCTCTACAATATGACATCATCTCAAGTTGCTTCTACCGTTGAGAGCAGTTCCATGAGCTGGCTCTACACAATGGCTGCTGTTCTCGGCAGCATTCTTGCATTGGAACAGGCAGTTTGGCGGTACAAAAAGCGGCATCTTCCCGGTGACGCATGGACAATACCTATCATTGGACGGTTCGCCGACTCAACTAAACCTACCATGGAGAACTACAAGAGACAATGGGATTCAGGTCCTCTGAGTGCTGTCAGTGTTTTTAACATGTAAGACGCATCCGGCATCTGTTGCGGTACGCGACTGTACGTTGATTGATTACTAGCTTCATTGTCATGGCTTCGTCGAACGAGTACTCGCGCAAGATTCTCAACTCACCGACGTATGCTGAGCCCGCATTGGTTCACTCCGGCAAGCTCGTTATTGGTAGTGATAACTGGTGAGGATCTCTAGGGCTGTATTTCTGCTGATGAATTAACTTGCTATTAGGGTATTCTTGACCGGGAAAGACCACGTTGATTATCGCAGAGTTTTAAATTTGCTTTTCACCCGTAAGGCTTTGGGGTAGGTTTGTGCTTTCTTTTTGATGCTCTAGCTGAAGTACGTCCAGTATCTACCTCGGACTCCAGGAAAATGTCGCCCGCAAGCATATTTCCAGGTGGTTGAGTGAAGCCACCGTGGATTCTGCTGCCAAACCCATCATGATGACCACCCGTCACATGAATATGGAAACATCACTCCGCGTTTTCTGTGGTTATCACATTCCCGACTCCGCTATAGATGAGATCAATGCCAAATATTGGTTTATTACTCAATCGCTTGAGCTTGTTAATTTTCCCATCCCCCTTCCCGGCACCAAAGTCTATAAAGCTATACAGGCTCGCAAGCTCGTTATGCGCTGGCTCGAGCTCGCCGCCAAGAAGAGCAAGATTGCTATGGGAGAGGGTGGCCGGCCAGAGTGTATGTTGGATGAATGGGTTTCCATCATGTCCGAACCAGGTTACAAAGGGAGGAAGGACTTTAGTGACTATGAGATGGCCCAGGTTATATTCTCGTTCCTCTTTGCTTCTCAAGATGCCATGAGCAGTGGTCTAATCTATGGCTTCCAACATCTTGCCGACAATCCTGAGGTTCTAGCCAAGGTCAAAACAGAGCAAGAGCGTATTCGCATGGGCAATTACGAGGATCTTATCACTCTCGATCAAATGGATGACATGGTCTACTTGCAAGCAGTGGTTAAGGAGAGTATGCGTGTTAAACCTCCCGTGACTATGGTACATATTTTGATTGTGAAAAGATCTCTCTTTGTGGTAATCTTGATTCCTTTTCGACAGGTCCCATACAAATGCAAAAAGGCTTTCCCAATCTCTGAGAATTACACCGTTCCTGCTGGTAGTATGGTTATCCCATCGTTCTACAACTCTCTCCATGATCCTCAAGTCTATGCTGATCCAGACGCTTTCAATCCTGAGCGGTGGATGGATCAGAAGGGTTCGGCTACCTTGAGCCCGAAAAATTATCTTGTCTTTGGTAGTGGCCCTCACAAATGCATCGGGCTGGAATATGCCCAGATGAACATTGCTCTCGTATTGGCTACCGCTGTTTCTATGATGAACTTTGAACACGAAATCACACCCCTCAGCAACCAAGTCGAGTGCGTCATGTGCTTTAGCCTGTGAATTGCAGTACTCAAGTTTTTTGTAGGATCATCGCGACGATATTCCCTAAGGATGGTTGTCACCTGAAACTATCTCCTCGTGCCCAAGCTTGAAATTTGCTTGAAATTTTAATTTTCTGTCATAGATCTATCTTCGTATCGTTTATTACAACTTTCGATGTTTCACTCACCAAGTTGAAAAACTCTTGTTCGCTTGGTTGTTTTTGGTTGACGTAATGATATGATACTACTTGTTATGGATAGATTTACCTGTAAGGCTTCCCACAGAAGGCTGTCATCTATTCTCAGGTAGAAATGTAATCTAGTCGGGGGCTAAAAGAACGCTAATAATAGTCTTCTAATGTCATAATCGACGAATAAGAAGGGGCAGTGAGCTTAGGCTCTGGCCGCTGATGCAAGGTCGGATGACAAAACTTTGGAATGCTTCAATCTCATACTGACAGCTAAACGAGAACTGCGGGAGGAGCGTGACCATCAAGACCTACTTGGCCGTTCAGCTTGGACCACCACCCAGGAATGCAGGACTCACTTTGATTTCGGCCAATGCAAAATTCCTGCCAATGCAGACTCGAGGGCTGCTCGATAGTTCACGTTAGCTAACCGATTTCTGGATAGTGTTAGGCTCTCACCCCTCGCTAAATGTGAGAAGCTCGTGCTTGTGATGGATCTGGCTCTTCTTTCTTTCTAACCAACGCTCAGGACGAAATATATGAGCATCAAGCCCCCAGACTTTGATATCTTGGTGTATAACATTGAGAGGTATCGTAAGGAGGGTGCCTTTCGGAATCATAATATGGGTATCCCTGGTGCCTGGTAACGGTTCTTCGAGAGGAATATTAATCATTTCTGAGGCCTGAGACATATTTTAAAAGCGATAGAACCAAAACGAGATGTTGACAGAAAGCCGAAACCTACCTCATGGTGATTCTCGAGGATAGCAGGATGGAGGCGAAGGGTCTCCTTCAGCGCACTGTCCAGGAGAGGACACCGGTTGTTTACTTCGTCGATGGAGTGATGCTGCACACATCGAACTTCTCTACGTATCTCTTCCTGTATCTGGGGGTGGCTGGCAAGCTCATAAAGCATCCACTGATCAACTAGTCAGCCACCGAAGCAGGAAACCCTAGTAGTATGGAAGACACACCGCTACAATTGCAGATACAGTTTCATACCCAGCAGAGATAACAGTTCGCATTTGTGCGATAACGTCGCCTTCGCCAGCTGGCGTGGCTGCCGCAGCATCTGCTTTTACTTACAGAAGAGTCGGTCGACTCAAATTACATACCGATGATGATATCATTTGTCACTTACGCATGAATGCCATCATGGTCCTGCCCTCATGATCGCCAACAGCTTTCGCGTCGTGCCACATCCTAGATCCGATAGAACCAAGCTCTTGCTTCGTACGCCTGATCATTTCACCTTTTTTCCCGATATTCAGGATGGGAGGGAATAGCCAAAACAAAGCACGCATATAAAAAGACGACTTCTTGTTTTCGTTGTTGGTGAGACCATCAAGCACATCTGCTAGCGAGTCAGGTTGAGTTTTCTCCTGAGACAGGAAGTCAAAGTCATAGGTAAAGGCGGCGCGGCCAATAGTATCCAGGCTGTCAGGTTGTTCGACTCAGGAGTGAATGAGCAGCGGCCAGCCACTTACGCAAAACGACCAGCCCAACCAGTGACTTCAATTTCGGCCGCCTCTGCATGTAATTTATCGAGGATCTTCGCCCATTGTGATGCTAGCTTAGACGACGTCTCGAAGAGGATCGGAGCCAAGTCGCGAACTGCCTGCGAGCTAAGTTCGCCAAAATATTAGACTCGGAATGACTTGGTCATCCTCACCATACCTAAGAGCTGGCGCCAATAGCTTCCGCTGTCGTTCATGTGCTTCCTTCCCTGAGTCAAGTTGAGAGAGATACTCGAGTTCTTGACCGAAGACTTACCTTCGACCCAAAGAATACCCTCCCCCAACGTAGCCTTGAACCAGGCACGAACACCTTTGGCCTTCGGGAATAGGTATGCATTCTCTCCGAGAATGAATGAAATAGCCCGGTGGTCGGTGATAGATACGACTTGGTGCTAGATACACGGGCGTTGGAACAAAAGCGAACCGGTAACTAATGCAAACATACTCCGAAGGCTCCTCTGAACCTCACTATAGAACCGTACTGTTTGTGCCAATCGGTGTAAGGTTGACCAGGGGCATGACTATAAAGTTTCCATTCCTCTCCCCAGATGAGAGAAGATAGCTTGGGTCCAGGGATTGAGTGAAGAATTCGTCTTGAAACAACCAAGTCATGAACGAAACGAGCGAGTACGACGAGCACGATTCCGCAAGAGAATAAGAAAAGCTTATAGATGAGAGTGGTCAGCATTGACATGTTAGAGGATCTCAATGTCAGGGCCTCAGATTTATAGCCACTTCAGCCATCAGGCATATTCCAATTGAGACGTTCCAGCCATTGTGACATGCAGCGGCGCGATCTGGTCCGTTCGAGGCGAGATAAATGGCCAGGAGGTCATGTTTAAGCTTGAGAGAGAAGCTTAAGGGACTGGAAGTTCTGGCAAACGGAGTGACCTGAAAGCAGAACCATCCTTTTCAAGAACTAGTGTACAGGCGCCGCATTGAGGTGTCATATCACCTACTGAGCCTGAGTTTCACTGTTGACCATTTCCTGGCACCCATATTCGTACGTGTTCGTAGGCAGGAGAAGCGTAAGATGGCATTTGAGTTAAACCCTTACAGATGCATACTCTGACCGCCACAAAGGACAGGACGCAACGCTCACCGAGGAAAGAAATTTTTACTATGTCAGTTCATCCGTTCAGAAAATAATTCAGTGCATCATCAGGTACATTGTCAGTAAGATGAATGCCACACAGCGTGCTGGAAATGATATGGCTCCTGTGTTGCTGGCGATTTTACGAGAGATGCATTACAAAAAGTCGCTGCCACGTGGTCACCTATTTTTCTTCAGTACTCCCACCTCGTAAGCACTCGAAGCGCTTTGATGCCTGGAAAATGGAAAGAGAAAAAAGAATCCGGTACAACTTTCTATTCGAATGGTATTTCAGACAAAACAATAAGAGGCAAGTCCTCGAAGGAGACTATGGCGGTCTCTTCATCGCTACACAACAACCATATCTCGCCACGTACATTTAAATCTCCTCGAGACTATGTCGATGGCAGTGAAGACGATGTTGAACTTAGTTTGCTAGGGGAAGCAGACAGACAACAAGCTCTACCAGGTTTAGAAGATGACATCTTACCTCCCCGTAGTTCAGAGAAAAGGCCTATGTCAACGAAGGATAAGCAAGCGATGGTGCTATTGTGTGTACTTTGTGAGTCTCATACCACTGGCTGGCTTCAGACGGTCTGATGTCAACAGATCTAATTCAAGGCGTTCCGGTATGTAGTTTGCAAGATTTTCTGATTATCCTCTTACAAATTATGTTGCTACCTAAGCTTGGACTTGCTCTTGGTATGCCTCATGACATCATCACCATCTCGCTGCATTCTGAGTTTCTCTTTCAGGTTCAGTTCCTTTCCTTCTTAAAGAACATCTATCTTATTCTCAACTCGCAACTTTCGCTTTGTCGAGCTATCCTTACTCACTTAAATTACTGTGGTCACCGATCGTAGACTCGGTATTTGTCAAGTCCATTGGACGGAGGAAATCATGGATCATTCCAATGCAGTTGATTGTTGGAACGCTCATGCTATACATCTCGTTGAACGTACAGAAACTAATGAATGATGTGAGTTTATATTATATCCATCCTTCTGATACCTTATTTATCATGCCCGTCCAGCCCTCTAACAACGTGACAGAGCTTACTGTTGTATTCACGTCACTTGTCTTGTTCTCTGCAACCCAAGGTATGCAGTTTCTATCGCTTTTTATTCTTGGTTCTGACAGGACAATAGACATCGCAGTTGACGGTTAGGCTGCTTCCTCTGATCATGCGTTGTAAGCTCATATTTTCAGGCTGGGCTCTCACTCTCCTATCCCAGGATAGTTTGTCTTATGCATCAACATGCCAAACGATTGGTCTGAATACCGGTTTCTTCGCTTCTTTTACGGTATTCCTGGCGCTCAATAGCCAGTCGTTCGCAGAGAAATGGGGAATTCCGCAGCTGACATTGAGCGTTTATTTAAAATTTGGAGCGTCGTTTGTTATATGGTAACTTTCTGGTTACTTTTTTTCAAAAACGAGGTTTGTCTTTCGCCCACTCAAATATCACACCTTCTGAGTCTGTTCTAGGAGAAAGAGGCAGTAAACCATACCAGCATGAGCATTTCGGGCGTCTATAAAACTATTTGGTCAATTTGCAAGCTCAGACGTACGTCATTCTTGTTTGACTGCAGGACTTGTTTGACCCGATATCAGATGTACAATTGCTTATCGTCATGCATTTTTTTGCGAAAATTGGTTTCGCCGCTAATGACGCCGTGACTTCGCTGAAAATGATAGAGTCAGGATTCAAGAGGGAAGACCTTGCTGCCGCTGTCCTTATAGATTTTCCATTTCAGATACTGGGTGGTTGGTTGACAGCAAGTTGGTCAAGAGGAGACAGACCTCTCAAGCCGTGGATTTGGGCTTTTTGGCCGCGATTGGGCCTAGGAATGATTGCTACATTGATTGTGTACTGGTTCCCCACGCCCCCATACTCATTTGGATTCTTTGTGTTCATTGTCGTCCATACTGTACTATCATCATTTTCTTCGTAAGGAAATTTCTAACTCCCGCCCCTTCTTGACTGACGCCTGATAGAACAGTACAATTTGTCGGGATATCAGCATTCCACACTCGTATTTCTGATCCGCTGATTGGTGGGACCTACATGACAGCAAGTAATATCATACTTCTAGCTGACTCGCTCACTGACCGTCTCAAAGCTTCTGAATACATTTACAAACATGGGAGGAACTTGGCCCAAATGGTTTGTTCTCAAAGGTACAGCCAGACTTATCCTTTTGTTACTCCCAACATCTGAAAAATCGAAAGGCGTCGATCTCTTCAGCATCGCAACCTGCCAAGTCACTGGAAACGGTACGGAGTTCGCCGTGCGAGGTTAATTTTTCAGGTCTCTAGGTTGCTCTTGTTCTGATCCTAATTTGATTCACAGCTGCTGAATGTGTCTCGGAGCATGGTAAAAACCTTTGCAAAGAGATCAATGGCGAGTGTATTACGGAGACGGATGGATACTACGTCGTGTCTGCAATTTGTATGCTGTTTGGGGTCCTCTTTCTGGTGGCATTTATCATTCCGACCGCGAGGAGACTGCAAGGTAGGTTTTTCTTCTTGTCTAATTTTCCTCGTTGATGGTTTCCTAGCACTTCCTATGTCGGCATGGCGCATCAAGTTGGATTGAATGACTTGGGTCCCAAGGCAGTCGTTACTTGTGAACTTGTTTGTAGAGTAGTGGGTATCTTTCCACGTGGGATTGCGGCGAACATATGGGACAGTGAGCCACGTGTTATGACAATGGGCCGGTCGGCGAGTCGGTAATCCCTGTAGATTATCAAATTCTTATTAACTATATTTGGTACTACATACCATGTTAGGATATCATAACCCACAAGGGAATTAATAAAATGCCGGGATGATCCACCGTTGTACAGCCTTTCCGATTTGAAGAATTTTCGACTTGTTGATACACTCTATATCTCTTGTGCAAGACGCTCTACAAAATGTCGACTAGTAACATGCACTTTTCTCCTGAATGGATGCGCTCCAAACAACAATCTGTGTCTCGTCCACAGCAACCGCCTTTACCACCTCCTGTGAATCCCCCTTCTACTGTGTCCACTTATTCTGCTCTTGTATCCCCAGCCCCTCCAAACCAAGCTGACCCACATGACGAGGTTCATCCCTTCAGATATTCCAAGAAGGATCTATTTAAAATTTACAAAGATGGAGGCAAGGCCGGTTTGGGCCTGGAGGTCGAGCGTTGGGAAGGCGTCGTACGAGAACACGGAAGTGATCCTATAGGACTTCGGGAGATGGGTGAAGCTGAAAAGAAGGTTAGATGTCTTGGTTCTGATTCATGAAATTTGACCGACGTATATTGAAAACCAACATTTCTCTCCCTCAGCTTTTCGCTGGCCCTCTGAATTCTGATATTCGTAGACGCCAATCCACCGATTATCTTTTGCCGTTATCAACGACAAGTCTAGGCTCAAGTGGGTCTAGGTTGAATTCTCATGCTACTGTGGTTGGGAGTCCTTTGAGGGAACGGTTTGGGAGTATCAAACGACGCGATAGCAATGCAGGTCAATAATATCTTGCCTCTTCATTTCGCCGTAATTTCTTATTGTGTCTGTCATCTTCAGATTCCCCCAACTCCACTCTACTGAAAAAGCAGTCTTTGTCAAGCTTACAAGTTCCTCCACGTGAGGCGGGGCAGCCTTCGCCCCGTACTCGGGTTAGTTATACATTAGGCTTCGATGGCGTATTGAATGGGGGAGATTCGTGGGTAGCAAAAAGGCGCCCCTCGGAGGCATCGCAGAAATCCGTAACCAACTTGGGTGCTGGAGGGGATGGCAATCTTGGTGACAGGACGGAGGGAATCAAGGAAGAAAAAGAGGAAGAGAACGGTGAAAGTAGGCTTGTCCAGAGCTCCCTACCTGGGATGCATGATAATAGTCCCTTCTCGAGTAATGGAGTGGACGGGTCGCAAATTGATGTGGGCAGCCTAGCTGGTGGTGTAGGCCAGTTGTCATTGAACACGAATGTCTCGAATCCCGTAGACGATGTACAGAACCACTCGAGTATTGGTGCTCCACCTGGTCTAGTGAATGTGGAATGGTCATATAAGGACCCTACAGGAACAATACAAGGTGAGCATTCACTAGGTCTGCCTGGGATTCCACCGATGTGATTATCTACTAAGGACCCTTTTCTGCCGAACTAATGCAACAATGGTTCGATGGGGGATATTTCCTGCCTGACCTTCCGGTGAAACGAACACACCTGGATTCAGGATGGTTCACTCCCCAAGAGCTTCGTCGACGTTGTGGAAATGATAGGATATTTCTTGCACCCCTTCAACCCACTCCTCCAGGTTTGCCTCTAAGTACTGGCTCACCATTACAGTACAATCCACCCGATCAGATACCGAATGGACCATATCAACCTGCTCCCATCCGATCTCTGCGTTCATCCACACTAGAATCTTATATAAGCACTAGTTCCAACCACTCTGAATCACCTTCCTCTTCCCTTGGTGGTGGTCGATTTGGTGATTCTTCTCCTGAATCCAGTGCCTTCGGAGGCAGGGTGGCTAGTGGGCAACTTCTCAACGGTGATCCATCCGGAAGCGCCCGTGGTTCTGGTTTTCGAACAACTCCTGATATTCCTACGTCCTTCTCTAGTCGAAGAATTCCATACTCAGATTCACCTATTGATGGATCTTTAGGAACGAGATCCAGTACTCTCGGGGGGTATGGCTTTTCTAGCGCTTTTGGCTCGTCCCAAAGCCCATGGAGTGTGCCTTCGAGCAATTTTGGTTCAGCATATGAAGGCATTGGACCCAGTCGTGATAGTCAAGAACACCTCGGTTTGCAAAACCTTGCGAATCAAGGCCTCGGCATTAACTATGGTACCTTGCGTAGCTCTCAGGAACCTATTGTTGATTCTTCGCTTCCAACTTCTCTGAATTATGGTCCTGACACCCGTATGTTAGTCGGAGATCATCAGTATGGTACATTCGACATTGCTACCGGTGCCGGAGATCCGCTCTTTCCTCATGAGGCTCCGCAAGTGAACAATCAGAATCAGCAAGTCCTATCGATTGACTCCCTGTACACACGAAACGGGGGGTTTACTTCCAGCCAAAACAACGATCCTTCTCAGCAGCTATCATGGCCTGATACAACAGAAAAAAACGTGCCAAGGAATGTTCCAATCAATGATCACCCACTAGCAACTGCCAACACCACTGTTCAGACACTTCCTACTCTCCCAGAAAGCTTAGCTTGGGATCGACCAACTCAACCGTTACCCCCCATTCCAAGAGATGCCTCACCATGGGTCGTTGCTACACATGGTCCTGTGGACAAAGCATGGGGGGAAGATGCTGAGTCGGGATCTATGGCAGATAAAACCGAAGCTGAAGTTGAGCCTCAGCCAAGCCCAGTTGATCCAGTTTCAGTAGCGAGTACTGGTTCTGATGTGCTGGAAGAGGCCAAACCCAAGTCAGAAATAGTTGAGCTTCCTGCTCCCACTATAGCTGCAAAACCCTCGGGAAAATCTCGCAAACAGAAGGAACTCAAGGTCTCAGCGCTAGCCTCGCAACCTCTGCAGCCCCCGCAACCTGAAATAGCTTCACCTGAGGTATCTGCTTCAAAGCCTGTTTGGCAGAAGGAGGATGAGGCGAAGAAAACCATTAGCTTACGTGAAATCCAGGAAGCAGAAGTCCAGAAGGCAGGGGTCAAGAAAGCGGTAGAGAGGGAGCGAGAACGTGTTGCACGAGTCGCCACACAAGACAAGGAGCCTCAAACTTTTACTACTTCCTGGGGACTACCGACCTCTCAAGCTGGTTCGCGCAGTATTGCACTGCCTGTGAAGGAAACGGCACCAGCATCAGTGTCTCCAGCTGCTGCTCCTGTTTGGACTAACGTATCCAAGCTTGTCCCAGCCAAGAAAACCATGAAGGAAATTCTAGAGGAAGAGGAGAAACGTAAAAAGGCTGTATCTCAAACTACTGCTGCAGCTACACTTGCATTGTCAGGTTCACGACGTGCTGAATCGAGTGCTAAGGTGCTTTGCTTGGTATTAGCTCAATGACTGCTGGTTGGCTAATATATGGTGTGTAGCCTCCTGTCTCAGCTTCTGGGGGTGCTTGGACAACGGTCGGACCCAATGGTAAATCAAATCCAGGAGTTATTGCTCCTTCGTCTGCACGACCTGTCGGTGTGACCGCTTCTGCAACTTCTGGGCCCATTCCCGTCCGACCTGTATCAGTACCTGTTGCGAAACCCGTACTGCCACCTGCACCACGCCTGGAAGATGCTACACCTTCCCGTGAATTCCTTAGTTGGTTGAACGACTCTTTGAAGGGACTCAACCATTCCGTCAGTAGTATGTCCACGTTCAGTCACATCTCAATGTATCGTTTTCACCTCTTAACTCCTACAGTGGAAGAGATCATGCACATGCTTCTCTCTTTTCCCGTAGATGCAGATGCAGCTATCCGCGAAATCATTTCAGAAACCATTTACACAAATAGTACGACTATGGATGGTCGTCGTTTCGCAGATGACTTCGTGTCAAGGCGTAAAGCCGATGTGATTGCTCATGCGAAGAGCGGTGGTGCATCTAAGAGTCCCGCGAAACCCGTGTCGATCGCAGATGTAGTCAAGGCTGCGCCCAAGACTACCCAACCGGAATGGGGGTTCAAGGTTGTAAACAAGAAAAAAAAGGGAAACAGGTCTTAACATGTGGATCATCATGATTACCCTGGTCCAGAGGTATTACGCTCGCTCCTTTAACGATGTACTGATTTCCTTATGTTTTTAAAAAATCACGCTCTTTCCCCTTTTGACCCATTAACATGCTCCATGTGAATTTCGTCACACAAGCAGACTGGTTCGTAGAACAAGATGATTACTTCACAATAGATAGCTGCATTGAAACATTAAGGTACAAAAGCAATTTAACTGTACAATATGATCCTACTGGAATATAACATGCGACAAAAAACAATGAATGAGCGGTGATGCTGAACTAGTTCAAACGAGAAACAACGCCGTCAACTTCCGACCATTCGCTCGATGTTGACTCGTTGTCAGCAATGTCATGGCTTGCCTCCACAACTCCGTTCTCTAGCGATAGGCCCTCGACTTCTGTTTCACTGAAATCTGGCGACTCCGAAGCAGCATTTGAATGACTGATTGATCCGATGGTGGCTGAACTTAATGGGCGTTCGAGCAAGGAAGCCGAGGAGGGACGATCGGCGGGATCCTTTGACTTGGCCGGTTGTGGAAAGAGAGGGATGTTGTCCGATGGGGGAGGCGAAGGCTGGACTGTTGGTACTGTGATCCGATGTTCTACCTCAAACCCGGTATTGGTAAGAGATTCAGAGACTCTGGAATGTTCCTCCGCTGGCCCAGAAACCGGCACTCCATCAGGGAGTTTGTCCTGTATGAGTTGCTTTTGTTCAAGAGCAAGTTGATCAATGGTTGCATAATTGAAATCAAGCACGGTAGACTCCGCTCCAACGGTGTGTTCTTCGACTACAGAAGCAGGCCGTTCTGATAGTCCAGAGAGTGCGAATGGCTCAGGTATATCCTCAACAGTTTGTGTATTCCCAGAAAGCAGGGGAACCGGAGCGTGCTCTGGAGTCATGAGATGCTCGTCGGGTGCGGTCACGTCCTCGATGGTAACACTATGCCTCTTATTCGTTTTCCATCTGGCTTCGACTCGTTGCTCCAAATCTTCAAGTGCAGTTTCCACCCTCCTGACGACGTCCTTTCTCTTGTTCCTTAACTCTGCATTTCCAGAACTCTCTGTGGAGTCCAGTTGCATGAGAAGACTGCTCAAGGCCTGTTCATAGTAGCGGATGGGCTGATTCGTAGCGGTGTACGCAAGCTTGGATGTTATGGGACTAGATTGAGGGGCAGCAGAGGTAGATACTTGGGAGTTGAATTCAAGCTTTTTGGGGAACTCAAACTCGTTTTCAAGCACATGAAAACGGGATTCAATCTCCAGAATACGGTCCATGGCGTTCTTCACGTCAACCGTAATTGATGATACGGGTTCTATATCAGGTTCAGGCGCTTTGGCCTTCCGCCTATCGGAAGAGATGGATGTTTGTAGATCGGAAGAACGGGAAGCACCAGAAATAAATTTGGTGTCACTGAGAGAGTTCAAGAGCGCCAGGATAGTATCGCGGACTTCGTTGGAATATTCCCCCTGCAACCGCCTCTCTAATTGTTCCTTTACGGTGACCTCAGGAGATGGCAAGACTGAAGCCCCAGGAGGCGAAGACGGCTGAAAAGTACCGTATTTAGTGAACAAGTCATTAACTCCGAACCGAATGATCTTACCTTTTCCTCGGCAATCGATTCTACAGAAGCAGGATTTCTTACGCTCGCGTAGGGTTGCGGTAGCTAGATTTGGCTCAGTAACCTACAAAAGAATATGGTTGCAAAGAACGTACATAAGTTGAAGGAACAGGTTGGTGAGCTGGTTGTTTTTCTCCTCCCTTCTTTGTAGCTGATTGTCCCTCATTTGTTAAGAGGCCCAGTCGTTGTAGCAGGTTGATTGGTTCGATGGTTTGAAGACTTGCAGATGGCACTAAACGTCGTTCATCGCCAGACCGAGAGGATGAATCCAGGTTACCTTCCTCCTTTGGCGGCATAGCAGAGGCAGGTACAGTCTCGGCCAGTTCTACAACAACCACCTCTGGCGCATCCTGAGGCTACAAGAAAACTCATTAACATACATAATTCCCATGAGATCCGAACCTGGAACTCACTCTATGATATGTATTATGTGCGCGGGGATGGACTGACGGGACGGTCGACTGCAGTGAATTTTCCGCCTAAAAAATTCATGATTATTAATGCATCTGAGACTAAAATGATCAAGGAAATACCTTTTGAAGCCCCTGCCCTTGGATCAAGTGCTTTATCTCTTCCTCAGCGATGGCAAGTTCACGCAATCTCTTTGCCTCCTCATATCGTGCAAGATCCTGTACAAGTTTCCAGTCCCTGAGCTCTGCAGCTGTCTTGAGCCTCCCTTCCAGCTCAAGTTTCCGGCGTCTCTGACGCAATGCCTCTAGTTGGGCAATCTGTTCTTCTTCAGCCATTTGAAGCCGAAGGACCTCTAAGCGTGTATCCGGTGGGTAGTCGGACCAATCATCAAGAAGACGGTCCTGATCAAACGCAATGTCATAGGAGCAAGGTATGGCACGAGGTCGACGAAGCTCTTGCAGCCGACGTTCAAGACGAGCCTGAGCTAACATCTCCGATTCAATAGCGTGAACCTTCTTGAGAGTATCATAGTAGCTATGCTGCTGATAGTTGACAGGGTACAAGGCTTGAGGCTGGTAGAGGTTATAGCCGAAGCCTCTGGCATGGATATCAGATGCAGGGGCGAACATGATACAATAGCGTCGAGCAGAGAAAAATGATGCTAAGCCTCGAAGAGACAGACCAGTATTTATATCGCGAGAGAGAAAATTACGCGTACAGAGTCAGCACACATAGTCAACCTGACGAGCAAGCACTCGCTGTGTCACGAATCTTCTAGATATATATCCTATTTTGGAATGACTTATACTTTTTATGGCCGGTACATCGCCACACCATCACACAATCTTGGTCATCGATTAGTCATTGTATAAATGCGATATCCGCGTAGATTAGGCTAGCTGGTATATCTTAACACTTTTCACCTCCCAGTCTAGAGACAGGGATCGGTCATGGTCATCATGGTAAAGCGTATGTGCAACTTACATGCTTCTTTTAATGCGGATCCGCTAGCTCTCACAAAGTCCTCACAGCTGGCGAAACCGGTCCTCTGGGCGCAACTCTGTTCTTGTCCGGGTACACCCGACGAAGACCAGACACCAGAAGCCCAGTCGCCGCTCATAAATGGGTCATTGCCAGTGTAAACGGAGAAAGAGTAGTAGCAGCTACATACCATAGTGTAGTATCAAAAATAGTGCTATGGTTCTTAAAAAATTGGAAAGGATCACAAGAGGTCGCCGGCCATCGTGCCATTGCAAGCCCCCAGGAGTCGGGTTGTGGTTTCTGGGTAACAATATCCGCCGGTTCGGATCCTCGAGAGAAGAAGTAAATCGCTATCCCGGTGGTGTCCCATCTCACTAATGCTGGTTTGGCCTGAGAACACATAGCCACACAACAGTACTCACTAGCATAGGTCCCTCCCTTGTTAGCATTGAACGCCGCCCCAAAAGAGTTGGACTGAGATGCACGGATACCGCACCCTTGATTTCCGGTGTTCGCAGCAGCACAGTCCGTAAGACCGATTACACTGCCTGATATTGACAATACGCTCTTGTCTGTGGTTGAGATTGAACATCCAGGGGCGGTGTGTATCGTGGCCTGATTATTTGTGTAATCATTCACTCCTTCTACAATGTCGATTTCTCCCCCGACAGGCCAATTCGGTCCGTTGGACCAGAAAGCACTGCATTTAACATCAATTTTTTGATAATGATTTGTGCAAACCCAAAAACTCACGGCCAAGTACCACATCCGGTCGGCATATGAATGGAATCCATGATGATCAACCCCCCACTATATTGATGCTTGGTCGTGATACGCACGCTATTTCGCGTATTGGACACTTTCGACGTAGTCTCAACCCTCATGACAGCATTTCCATTACTATTCACTTCCAGGAGGCCACTGGATTGCTGCGCGGTGTCATTATCAAGACTTGATAGACGCACGAAATTATATCATTAATTGACTCACAGCAGTGTTCCAGTCAATATAGTTCACGATTCCTGTACAAGTCAAATAATTTCAAACACTGCACAGGCACGAACCACTGCGAAAATGCACCATTTGTCGGATCGCCACCTTGAAAGAAATCCCACCCATCAAAGAAGCTATTACCAGACTAAGACCATTCATCAAAGATTATACCACCTCGAGCACGAAACCCCTTCAAGAAGGAACGCACATAAGACTGAGAAAGCTTCCAAGGCGAGTCTGGTAAGGATGTCGTCGAAGTAGGGTTGGGACCAGTGGTTGTCTTGGTTCCTGAAGCCGTTGGATAACTACTCGAGCCACTACCCATACTGGTATTCGTCTCATTATTGCCTCCGGCCCCTGGATTGATGCCGAACGGGACTTGCTTGGGTTTGCAGTACACCACACGGTGTGACGTCGTACTAGACGACGTGTTAGCCCCAGACACGGATCCTCCGCCAAATGCGACTCGAAGGTCCTGTGCGAAACTATGAGTATGTCTTAAAGCAAAGTGGTGCGCCTTGTAAAAGGCACGTGGGATGAGATCAGCTTCAGCTGAGGTCGTGTAGTACACTAGGAAAAAGGATAGTGTTGTGAATAGGTGCATAATAGTTGGACGTCGCAAGTCGTGTGATCCTTCGAGAAACGAATAGATATGTAACGAAGAACAGATCTAGGGTGATCCGTACAGAGAGAACAGCAGCGTGCGTCAAGCAGCAGCTGAGTTAGGCAAGAGGGCTGAAAAACCGTGTTAAGAAGAGAATAAACAAGGCTCAGCCTTGACGAAGCAAGTCAGAATGAAGTGAATACAAGACGACGGCCTGAGGTAATGGAACA
>Ga0157367_1000678_pt1 | contig 15943 bp, 19 predicted proteins | sample AttbisABBM2_FD_113142 | JGI IMG/M metagenome (GOLD analysis project Ga0157367, IMG submission 113142) | Fungus gardens microbial communities from leaf cutter ant in Botucatu, State of São Paulo, Brazil - Atta bisphaerica ABBM2 | ecosystem: Host-associated > Fungi > Mycelium > Unclassified ...
CCTCCTCCTCCTCCTCCTCCGTCGAGTGTACTCGAAACGACGCCAAACGAATCGACAGCACCCTCAGATTCAGGAGAGAAAAGATACACGAGAGCTGAGTTTGTCAAGGCACCTAGCCAGGTAAGAAAAGAAAGAGCATCAAGCCATGGACCCATCGTGTCTGTTCGGATGGGAATAGGCCGGCGATGGTGGACCGTCAATTTGAAAGCATCGGACTCGGACTCGAAGATGTTGTTTAAAAGTGCCATAACTAAAAAAATTTAAAAAAAGGGGAGGGGAACAGGTTTCGAGCACGCTCAAGTTGGAACCAAAAAAGATAAAACTCACCAGGTGCCAAAGGCCAAATTGTCGACCAAAGTGTTACATACCCAAATTGAATGACCATCTCACTATAATCTCCAAATAAATCATATTCCGGTAATTCCACCTCCTCTCGAACTTGGTCCAAGTATCCTTCTTCCTTGTTTTCTTCCTCGTTCGTATTGATATTAGCCTTCTTTTCGATAGGATCTGGTCTGGGTTTTCCATTCCACAATTTGACCGCGAAACGCATGACGAACGGGAGTCCGATCTCATTGAAGGTATCTATGATTTGATTGGTAACGGTGTAAGCGAACATCTGGTCTTTCAGTCTCGCAGGTTTGAGTTTTTGTCTTGCACTGTTGACGTCCACATCCCAAATACCAGCGCTTCCACTAAGAATAGAGCTCGTGGCAGTATTCAATCCATCCGTGGGGACAGTAGCAGCAGTAGTAGTGTCATTGAGCAGCGAGAAAATGCTAGACATCAAATTTCCACCACATTTGAGCTTCAAAGCGAAGAGCCCACGTTGTACATAACGCATGACACCTTCACCAAAAGGCACATAAACGAATGCACTCAGACCTAGGGGCATGTAAGCCACAATGGCACTGAGTGCGAACGTTTTGAGAGTTAGGGAGGTGTTGTAGGAGGATTGATGGAAATGATTCTCCCACGAAGTGAAACGAACCGCGAATGTTTGATAAAACGACAAGAGTTGAGGAACCAAAGCAGAGAAAAGAATGGTGGGTGAGAAAGCCTACACAAAGATTCAGATCACAGATTGTTCAGTCAAAGAAGAGTTTTTTTTTCCAACATACGACTAATTGCTTTCCAGGGCCTTGGTAGAGTTCCGTCACAAAGGCCTCAGTGACGAATATAAATGTCATTATCGCGATTAAGACACTTGCGAATAGCAATATCACGGGTAAACTTGCAAGAATGCGGATTTCGCGTCCCCACCAGGTCCCTCCCGGTTTATAATTTGCACGACGTTTCTCGACGGAGAAGGATCCGCGCGTACCGAAGCGCAACGAAAGAATTCTCTCTTGTACCGTCCACCACTCAACAAATGCCACAGACCATATACATAAGAGGATCGAGTACACCGGAGAATAAGGGGCAAGGAAGAAGTAAGAGAAGAGTCCAAGAGCAGCAGGAAACAATAAGAATTGCGTGTAGCCATTCAGGAAAGCAAAATAGAGTCCAACCGATTCGCCAAACTGCAGGTAGTAGTAATAAATGATCAGGCGTAGAAAGAAACGAAGACTAGTGTTACAAACCTGCTCTCTGATGCCGTTCAGTTCAACAGAACCCATTTTGCGCGGTTTCCATGACCGCACCCACATTTCGTTGAAGTTGCGGTCATGCAAGGGAGTGATAGACTCAACTAGATCCCATTCGGAGCTCCCAGGTGATACTCCCAGACCACCCTCACTGGAGCAGGAGGAGATAAAACCATATACAAGACGTATGCTGTCTGCAGGCGACAGCTGCTCAATGAAACTATCTCTCGACACAGGGGTAATGGGAAGGCCAGATAGAAAATCAGTTTGCCTGGAGGCACGTGCCAGATAAGAACACGTTCCAAAAACAAAAACAAAAACGATCGGTACGGCGTACCTCTCCCTCCTTATCAAGTTCTCCAAGTGTTCTTGCGCCCATGTCACAAACACTAAAATTTGCCCAGCAGATCTGCCTTTTTTACCAACTGCCTTCAATCCGGCATTTGTCAATGTATCAATTAAACAAACGTATTGATGTTCGGCTTTGTTCGCTTCCTCCTTGCTACATAGCCCAGAGCCTGCGCGGAATGTGATTACGAGATTGACTTCCGGGCGTAGTGCTGCTGTGTCCAGCATTGTCACCGGAAGAAGGAGAGAGAGCACTCAGAAAAGAGAAAAGAAGAGCCGAAGAGTCCATTTAAAACGACAGCACGTGCCAACAGTGCCTACCCCCGTATAAGTACATGTAACGCAAACAAATGGTCCAGAGCGTATGAATTCAACACCGGGTTATCACCCACACCATCATCATTATCAGTAACAAGAGCCTCTGGCCTAACGGGCTTTATCTTTCTTTCCTTCACGAATCTTGAGACAACCAACTCAGACTGGTTTGGACCGGACAAACTTGAGCAATATCCACCTGTCATTCAGGAAGCAGTGCACTCGAGACAAACCATTTCGGGTGAATGTGCCTGCACCAAAGTCATTTCGAGTATCATACAGGTCTTGGAGAAGTTCTCAATTATGAATCAGTATCACAAGCCCCTGGCCTCAACGCACACCACTGAGGCTGCAGCGCAACCGCTTTCACACCTCTTTGTACAAAGCGATACGCTACATCATGTAGTCTTGGAAGTGCTGTCCTCACATCACCTCCTGGACCTGACCAGAAAACTTCGGCGGAGGCTGCAGCACGTGGCCAGACAATGGAATCGAGATTGGATGGGCCAGACTGTTCAGTCCATAGTAATTGTTCACCTATTTTACAATGACATAAAGATGTCTAATTTTTCAAAATATTAGCACGTACCACCAACGACTAGCTTAGCCTGAGCCACCGTCAAACCGTTAGTCGGATTAAATGAATAAGACTTCTGCCATGTTTTGAAAGGATCACACCAGCTGTTGGCATTAATATCGTTGTTAATCCATTCTCCGGCCCCACAATCAAGGTAGAAAAAGTCAGAAGCAGCGTGAATCAATCTGAACCCTTTCTGTGCGACTGATGCTACATGTTGTGAGGAAACCCAAACCCTATACAAGTTGAGAAATCAATCTGGAAAAAGACTTATTTTACGTACAAGACTAGTGTCTGGTTGTCAAGTTTGACCTGGTGTTCAAGCGCCATTTCTTGTTGCCGAAGTCAAACACACGAGGAAGAAACGATAATAAGAGCAACGTACCTTCCCAAACCACCGGTGTCTTTGCTGCATTCAAGAGGGCAGAATGAGTGGCTTGTATGAAGGTATTTAGTGCTTGTTCAAAAGTTTTCCCTTGTGATCCTACGCACGCATTTTTGAGTATCTTCACATAACTATTCCTAACTGAAGGACCTACTGAGATCTTCCTGTGTTGGACTATCGTTTGCATAACAATTCGTATTCAACTCATCACCTCCTGTACTGAATAGCTTCGATGGAAACATAGATGAAACTTCTTTCACTAAATTGGCCGTGAATTGTGTCGTTGCAGCATTAGCAAAACGAAGTTGGCCAGCAGGAGGTTCTGCAATCCCAGGGATCATGAATATATGATATATTGACGGACATTTTTATGGAGCAGCCTACCAGCGGCAAAATCAGACCAGGGTGAAGCCTCGGGACATGCAATATGTTCTGGATGAGATTTCGAGATGATAGCAGTGTGTCCTGGTATGTCTATCTCGACCATAACGTCAATACCTCGCTACAATAGAAACATCAGAACAAGGGAAGACAAATGTATATGATCTCCAAATGTACCGCAGCAGCATAAGCAACGATATCTTGAACATTTTCAGGGGTATAAATTTGGCTAGAAGAATATGCCCCTTTCTGCGATATTTCCTCGAAGCCGGGAACGACGAGGGGGAATGATTGGGCATCTACGACGTGCCAGTGAAGATGGTTGATCTTAACCCAGCTCATTGCGTCCAAGGTCCGTTTGATGTCCTCAACAGGGAAACTAAAGAGAACTTGAATATACACACGCCCTTTGTCGCAGGGATAACGGTGGTACTTACTAATTCCTAGAGGTATCGAGCATGAATCCTCGATAAGGCTGGACATTTGGTCTGTATTAGTACGATCGAGGAAAAGTCCTCACGAACTCACATAAGCTGGAGAATCTCTAATATGAATCGGGGCACCGAGCGTGTAAGTTGTCCCATCTAAATCATACCATAACTGTCCGAATGTAGTCAATCCTCTGAACAACCCTAAGGCGGTATTTGCTGTCAAGATTGCGTTTCCACCATTTGCAGGAACTTGCAGAGTATAACTCTCGTCCGAGGCTCCCAAACCAGCAACTGCATCTTCACTGATACTCTTTACCGATCCCGAATGTTGAGATAGTTTGACCATGAGTGACTGTAAAATGGCGGCCGAGTTGACTGCACCAGAAGAAGAGGCACCCCTATCTGGAACAAGAGCCTTTAGTTTGTCTGTCTTGAGGAAATGGGACGTGCGTTGTATGGCGTCGGAGAGGTCCTGCGGTACTTGGCCGATCCCGGACAGCTGAATAGAAAAATCGGCTGTGAGACGAAGAGGCGTATTGCCAGTCGTCAGATTATACGGCCTGGGCCATATTGCAAAGGCAGGAGCGAACAATAGAAACACGCTAAAGAGAGTGAGAATGTGCATGCCAGGGGTTGAGCTTGGTGCCCCAGTTTAGGTGTGTTCGGGGGCTGGAGCAAGAAGCTCTGATGTGGGAATGTGTATATATATGTTTCGGTTCAAATTAATGCAATAGTGGATGCCTGCAGGGGAAGGAGATATTTGTAAGTAGCACTCCACCTTGAAGTCAAGAACCTCACATTCGCAGAGCTGAGTCACTGTAGTGGAATGGGCTGATCAAGACCAGTTAGGGTGAATTAGCTATGGCTTGAGGGCTAAGAAATAGCTAGTCTTGAGACAAAGAAGGCGTCGGGATATCTGTGAAGCCTTTCTCTCAGCGGTCCAGCAACTATAGACACAAGAATTCGCCCACACTCGATCTGCATTCTTTTTCCAGGACGGAGTACCGTCACCGGGGAAGTCTGATCGAGATGGTGTTGATCACCAATGAATACTATCATACCTTGTATGACATTATTTAGGATTGGCTTTCATGGACGTTGATTGATTAATCAATCATGTGATACAAAAGGACATATCTTTCTCTATCCTGCCATGTTTTCCCTCCGTAAGGGTACTAAACCGCAAATTTCAACTCAGATATTTTCCCCATTTTCAGAGTATCTACTACGAGCTTCCGAATTCGGAATTCCTTGCAGGGCTCCCATTGGCTGGTAGGATCAAAGCCTGTTCTTTGGGCCCGAGTCATTTTGTTCCACTGTGCCCATCTTGACCCAGTAATGCCGTTCTCTGCCTTAGTTCAGAGGTACTTCGCTCTTGGCGCTCTTAACAAAGGCCATAAAATGGTTTCTATTGGATCAACTCGAAAAGTAGCCACGGATTCGATTAAAAAGCGACGCACTCAGGGAGCTTCTGGATTCGAAAAAATCTTTGCAAATAGTCGTCTCGTGTTCTGTCGAGCAAATGTGCCAGCATGGGCGAGCCACATCGAGTCCTTCCGCCATCGTTCACACGGTTCCACCACCATCTCTCAGCCGTTGATTTTGTTAGGGTCGGCCAAACGCTCTGCAACTCATCATCAGCTTCTGCACGAATTCGCAAGAAAGAATGGTTTGCCTATGGTTCAGGCTCGTCACTGCAAGACATCTGCCCAATATATTTCCGATATCGAAGAACTCGTCAAAGGAAATAAAACTTTCAGGAGTAATACGTTGACCGCCTATCCCATGTTTTTCGAAGAGTCGTCAAAAGGACAGAGTATGTGATACATGATGAAATTCACAATCCCATGCTCACCACAATGCTGGATCAGAACCCCCGTACATGTTGATTGACTGCTCTGACAGTCGGTGAGTTTCCAAGCACCTGGAAGTGAATTGATATCGATGACAGTCCCAGAGTCGCCGAACAGGCGATTTTCGACGCTCAACCTGGTACCATGTTTACATCGGGATCAATCGCAAACCAATTTCACGAGTGGGATCTTAATTCGTAAGTGTGTCTGCCTTTGCCACTTGGCATGCAGCTGGTTCATGGCCGCAGGAACTCTGTCCTTTCATATGCCATCGAAACCCTTGGGGTCAGACATGTCATTGTAATGGGCCACTATGGTTGTGGTGGAGTCGCTGCTTCAATGTTGCCTGTATCATTGCCACTGGCACATCCAGCACATATTGCAGTCCAGACCTGGATCCAACCTATACGTGAAATTTATCAGTCTTCGACTCGGTGCGCCCACTGTTGATGTATTGCCATTTTGATTGTGACTTGTATTTTGACCAGACCAGAAATTGTCGCCCACCGAAATAAGAGTAAATACATTCCTCTGACCGAACTCCCTGATCTCCATGATCGTACGTTTTGACTCGTCTAGGAAACCGTGCGTTGAGTAACTTGTTTGTTTTTGAAAAGCTGCATTACGCGCACTCGTTGAAGAGAATGTTAAAGCAAATGTGAACCGAATTGCCGGATCTTATGTTATGCGTGACGTGCGCTGCCCCCCTCCTTTCTTTATGCCTTCACTTCATTGTGTTTACCCATACATTCGCAGCATTACGCATCACTACCACCTCCAACATCTCCTTCATCGTCGGAACCGCCTCCAGGGTCGGGCAAAAATGGACTGCAAGGCACTTACGTCTTTATCCATGGATGGGTTTATGACCTTGAGAATGGGGAAGTTACTGATCTGAATGTCAGCCTTGGACCTCCTGGAAGGGAGATCCCGAAAAGTCCATGGCCAGCCACAGAAGAGAGGGAGAGACAAAAGACAATTGAACGAGAAGCGAAAGAAAAGGCGAGGCCTTGAATTCCATCCTAGCCAGTGCTTGATTGTCGAAACTTTTATCCTTGTTATAAGCATGTGTTATGCATAACATATTTTGCACGCTAGGAAAACAACTGAATGAATGCACGCTTGCGGAAACTGATTCAACATTCTAGATATCACAATCAGACGTTGGCGCTTCCCATGTTCGAAAAGATTGGGAGAATTTCTTCAGAATTTCTTCTCAGTCTCATCAGGGGCAACTCACGGAATAAGGAGTCAGACCTTCATCATCATTGTTTTGAACTCGCCGGAAATCACCAACTTGCAGGGCTTGGGACAGAGGTGCTTCTGGGACGACGACGGCATTGGTTCAGTCAACTCGGTGAGAATCTTAGATGATGTCATATTATCTCACCGGTCTTGAGATATCGTCGTTTGCTACTTAGAATTATGTCGGATCATCTCGTCAACTGGTTCAAGGACAGCCTTACTTCGTTGTACCAGTCGGCATTAGACTCAGCGCAGGGGGAAATATCAAGCACAGTTGAAAGCTTATTTGAGGGAGATGCACACATAATCTACAACCATGAGCAGATTGACTTGGCCAAGCTCAATGAAGCCCTTGGCATTTCATCAGCCCTAGCTATTCGGGCCGAGGTCGAATGGAAAGAAGTCATGTCTTCGACAGTCGGAGGGAACAATGAAACACAGCAGGTGGGAAAACACTTATTTTATTTCTAATTCACCACTTTTATGGACGATTTGAGCTAGCATGCCATTGTTACTGGGTACTTCATTGTCACACGTTCAATGAAATTTCGAATAAGAGCTACGCCTGCTCAAACGTTGCAGCATTGTTTCTTTAGTGCAAAGTATTGTTGCGTCTCGCTTTTTGACTCGGATAACTCATTGGGCACTTCTCAGAATCAAAGGTGACTTGGGGAATAAAGAAGGAGCCCCAGCCATATCCGAGCTTTTCATCACTTCGATCAGTAAACAAGCACCTATTCGATTCCTCCAGTAAAACTTTCCTTGTTTATTTACGGCTGCTTTAGCAGGTGAAACCATGAGGTCACGACTTATTGAATAGACACGAAAAACTATGTAAAATCACGTAGTCCCGACTGCTTGCTTTTTTGAACTGGAATTTCAACAGAATGCGGAGTTGCAGTTCATTTTCGGTCGTCGATTTTAAAACCGTTGGTTATTATGCCCTGCCAATAAACTTCTAGAGTCTGACAGGAGTTATGTTATGGTGACTTCTGTTAGCCCCTATTCTCATCTGAGTGACAGTGACCATTTCTTTCCCGTACCTTTGGACAGCCAGACATTCTGTTATACGATATCTAGCACGGTCCCTAGTAGTTTGTACAAACTGCTACAGACACTGCCTGGTTGTTTCCAGAGTGACGACTTTTCCGCAGCCTCTCCACCATAACTCAGGCACGCTCCCACCACGTTCACGAGACATATAATTTGCTGCTGAATCACTACGCACAAGCCCCACTGTCTTCCCCCCATCACTGAAGAGTGATATGTCCTTTTTGAACCTAATAGGTGGTAGTCGGAGACTTGTTACGCCTTCGAAGCCCATCATAGCCTCTGCAGACCCCGAGGCGGTTCATGCCCAGTTATCTAAACCTTCGCTACAGGCTTCCATGGACTCTTTAGTGCCTGCTGTGCGCGGCAGAAAGCGTCCTTCTTATTCACAGACTGACTCAGTTTCATCCACAACCCACCTACCAACCGATTCTTCTCGACCATCTGCAGTTAACAACGTTGTGAGACCATCCAGTCGCAGCTTATCTCCAGCTGAATCACAGCTTTCACTTGTCGAGTCCCTGGATGATGAGACAATTTCGAAAGAGGTTCCATCTCACTCGATGTCTTCTGTCATTTTTCTGAAGACGCCTACATTACTAGAGCAAGAATGGATGGACGTTGGGAAAGATTCCAGCGACGAAGATAGTTTCTTGGGTGGCAATGACCATGATACGAAGGACCCGCGCAAGGATAATCAAAAGTAAGGCATTTCATGGTCACTCATAGCATATGGAATTCTGAAGCGATTATTTACTTCTAAGACCCTCTAAACAGCTCAATGGGTCGCTCATACTGGTTGAAGACGAGCAGGTTAAAGTTCACCGACTCACCAAAGAGCTTGCCACTACACAGGAGAAATTATCTGATCTTACGAAGCAGCATGCAAAATTACAAGCACAGCTGGACAATCTTGAGAAAGAGAACGCGGCCAAGACTGATCAACTAGAGCTGATGAAAGAAATGAATGATGCCGATAAAATTGGACTGGTACAAGAACATGCAGATGCAATGGAGACGAAACGGCGTGAACTTCATGAAATTCAACGATCACTTGAGGCCTTGCAACACAAATTAAAGGTATGGGAAGAAAAAGTAGAGATGTTGGTCAAGGAGAACGAAGTCCTCCGAAAAGAAGTCAGCGGTCTGGAAGACCAAAGCACTCGTGCGGAGAAGGAAATTGATGCTATGAAAAGAGAGGTCGAGGCTGCCAACGCTGCTTTGCGAACATTTAAAGAAAAGAGTAAAACTGTGATAGCATCAGAAAGAGAAGAGAACACGAAGTCCAAAGATAAAGTAAGTGAACTTCGGCACCGGCTCGAAACATTGGAGAAACATTCAAGAGAGCGCGAGGAGGAACTTAATGATCTTCGTGCAGCCTCCAAATCCACAGAAGTTGCACTCCGTGCCACTCAGTCAAACGTCAGCGAGAAGGCCATAGCACTACTAGATGCCCAGCGTCAGATAGAGGTGTTTGAAAAGCAGCTGGGAAGCCTCCGAGATAAGCAGGAAATCTCAATGGGCAATGATCGTATACAATCACTCGAGAATGAGCTCGTTGCCTATTCTTCCAATATAAAACACCTTCGATCTTCCCTCCTAGCTTCACATGCGGAGACTGAAGAAGCCGGAAAGCTCGCCGAGGGTCGTGCTACTGAGATAGAAAACCTTCAGCAGCAAATTTCTGTCCTCGAGGACGAATTGCACTCCAAGGAGCAAGAACTCATCGACACTAAAGCCCTCCGCTCATCCCAGCCCCACTTAGAAGGAAGGATCCGCAGTCTGAACAGTGTCATTGAACGACTCAGGTCCGACCGTGCTGTGGAGAACCACCATCTCGACGTTCAAGTCACTAAGGAGCGAGCTCGTGTCTCTCAGCTAGAGAAAGAAGTCTCAACTTCCCACGAGCGATCTCAAGAACTGCGTAGTCGTCTAGAAATAAGCGAGCAGTCCCGACGAATGCTGCGCGATCAGCTCACCAGATACGAAGGGGGAGGCCACAAGGATTGTCGTGACAGTATGGGAAGTGGTATTGGCTTGAGCCTCTCTTCCAGCATAATACAAGATTCCACCCAAACTCCCAACGATCAGGTGCTCCATCTCCTTCGCAATCTTAATTACGAAATCTTTCAAACTGCAGCCCTCCTTACCGACTCCCTTTGCAGCATCCCACGCCCATCTAGCAGCGCTGGTCCAAGTGGTTCGATCGATGAAGATACCACGTCTCTTCTTGGATCTTACCTTCTCGCCCTCCTCCGCTCCCAGTCAGACACTCCTTTGGATACATATGATCCATATCCTCTACAAACAGCCATCCAAGCTACCCTCGTCTGTTGTACTACTCGTGTCATGACCGCGTGGTATCCAGGACACTGGGACCACAGCGACTTCCTCGCAGCTACATACGCCCGCATTCGTGAAGCCGAAGGCATCGCTGCATCTGATACGTGGAAAGCCATGGCGCGTGCAAGGCTCAGGCCTACAACAACTACTGTAATTCGTGTAGTTGACTTTTTGGCCGAATATTTGGATGCGATCTTTCGATACGCTGGTTGGCATACATCGTCTTCCTCTTCGGGTAAAGTTGCCGGGGTTGAGTCTCTTCTCCGGGACCGCAAAGAGAAACTCTCTGCACTCTCTCGCCATTCTCTCCGTCTCAATGTTCTTCTAGATAGCGTCAGCCCCCCGCTCGAACCTGCGTTTGTAGAACCTGGATCTGTCTTTGATCCTTATATAATGGATCGCGATGATGGCTGCACTGGAAGGTCAACTGACGACGAAGTTGTATCTACTAGTGAGATTGGGTTACGTAAGGTTGCAGTTGAAGGAAGAGGTAGTGGCAACACCGGGCAAAGGATTTTTTTGAGGCCGAAAGTTGTCTTAAGATCGTCTTTCGAAACTTGAGTCTGGATCTCTTAACATCTTTGGAGCTTGTATTTGTATCAGATTATGACTTGAAATACGCACTTGATGTATTGCCCCAACCACTTGTTTGTTGTAATGTAAGCGGCCCATACAAATAGTCATCTAGCAAATGAAATCATAAACACATCACATCACTGCATTGCCCTACGACAAATCGAATCCAGCATTAGAAGTAATGGCTTGCAGAAGTTTTGCCCTCAATGTCTGCTCCATAGTGTACCTCGGTAACTAGACAATTCAGACTGATGTAGTGGCATGACAAGATTAACATACTTTCAGCAGGTTGACACAGGTACTGGCGGTGGGGAGTCGAAGTTGATCAGATCCAGCATCGCGAATAGAGAAGTTGGGAACCAGCTCCTTGAACCCAAGAAGTGGCGGTCGGCTACAACTTGACACAAAGCGTAGAAGGAGACGTTTTTGATCCTCCGAGAACGAGCTGACAACCTGTAATACAAACAGGTCAAGTCTGATTGAAACTTCAAACCAGGAGCGTACCTTCCAGAACAACAGTATCGTAGGATGCCTGGCGTCAAATAGTCCTCCATAGTTCGTGTTGTTTTTCAAATCTTGGACATCAATGGGCGTATTGACTCCTCCAAGAAGAATTTGTACCTCCTGCTGGTTGAACATCCTATAAGGTTGACCACATCTAACAACGTTCAACAAGGACTGGCGTCACACGAATACATACCTAAGCCACTTGGGATCAATCATCTCCGACAAACCCTCGAAAAACGCATTACTCTGCAACCTAATCTGCTTGCTCAACCGATAATGTGAGATCATATAAATGTAAGTCAGGCGGTTCTCCTTCATTACTGGCGTTTCGCTGCCGTTCGGCATCAGGTCTATAGATTTGGTAATACCAAACTCTGTTTAACAATCGTCAAATAACTCAGATCGGAATGAGATCATCAGTAAGAGTCAGCGCACCATCCACAGCAACAGTGAAGTTGAGCGAAAGATCCTCAGCGTTTCCGGAGTAATGTTTGAGAAATATTAGGCCATTATAAAGTTCTGGGTCAAGAGACGCGAGGTCGTCCAAAAAGCTTTGCTTTCCAAGCCACTGGAAGTGTCCATGAGCCCCCAAATGTGTAGATAGATATAATGCCAACGCACTTTTGAAAGGAAGAACCCGGCAAATGCAACATCTATCAAAATACCCTCATACATCGCTTTACCAAGAATTCTACCAATGAAGCGATACCAATTCAGACTATAAGCTGAAATCCACAAAATATCAGAAGCGATATTGGAGCGATCAAGAATGGACACGTACATTCAGTTGCATAAGAATGTGGATTGGGATAAAGTTCATTCTTCTTGTTTGCCAACCAAAGGCCACGATCTGTGTCAAAGACTTCTTTGGACAACGACGTCAGAAACTCCTTAAATACACCTCCACCATCGATCCCCGCCCTTGAAAATAGCAATTAGTCCTAGTCAACAAGAAACAGCAACAAAACCTGCTCTTCCTGCCCGAATCGATCAATAAATGTAATCTCAATCGGTTGTTTCAAATCCGCGTCCGCAAGTCTATCAAAACCATCTTGAGACACCATTTCTCTCCTTACTTTGACCTTCGTTTTATGCATGAAACCCATCGCTCGTATCGCCGAAGACCTCGATTCAGATTCCAAACTTGTTCCATGGGCAACCTTATCATTATATATGAATTCACGAAAAATACGAACTCGAGTTTCGAATGGGATGGCAAAGGGTATATTATTAAGAATGCCAAGACGAGGGGAGATTTGGGCAAGTTGAAATTTGGTGAGTTGGCGTGTGTGGACGCCGCTCTCAGAGAGCATCTGGCGATCATCGAGGCTGAAATGAAATCAGTGGACACACCGAACTCTAGTAAGGCGTGCACTTACATCGCTGCTTCGACAAATGATTGAAGGTCAATCTCAGACTCCACTAACCAATGGTCGCGTGAAACAAATGATTTTCTCGAGCTACATAGACATTCATCAGCGTCATCGTAATGATTCACAAAAGTGAAACAACTCACTCCCGAGCATGTATCGCAACCAAACAGCGCGTAACTTTATCCCTCAATGTCTCCCATGGACACCTTAAGTCTGGTGTGATAAGCTGCTTCCCGGACATTGTATACTCTTCTCGCCAGTATAAAGTTACTGCGATGTTGAGAAGCTGCTTGCTAAATCGCAGCAGATCATCCAATGATAGTGGGTTACGAGCAATTCCGGTCTCGCTGAAGAACTCATCGTCACCCATTGTAAGCAGAGCCTGTGAATATAACTCCGTGAGTAATATCAAGGGGGGCCAATACATCCGATTAATCGGATCTAAGGAAATGGGGTCAGCAGAAATGATACTCTAAAGAGCTGCAGACGACAAACCGTTGAAGTCTGTACCTGGCTGTCCAATCTGACTCCTCAAAACATATTGCCGATATAATATCCGTATAATGCCTCCACTGCCAAGTCCGGCAACAGTGTTCAGTAGAGCATCCTTTTGCGAAGGCCATGCAAAGATAAGGGCCAGAAGAAAGATAACAAATTCAAAAAGAACAGTATCATGTTTGTTTGCTGTAGCGAAGAGGGATGCGATATGGCTAATGTTCAAAGTAGATTTAAGGCGCTTGGTGGTTCGATCGTCGAATTTGGGGAGGGACGGAGGTTCATCAAACGAGCTAACAGCGACTACAGAGATTTCCCGCTCGTAATCAGATTCAGAGTCTATATCACCCTGATCGACCAATGGCTGTGTAAAACGCTTCTTTGCAGCGGCTTCAGGGTCAAGAGCATTAATTGGAAGGTCTTTCATAAGGGTGGCAAGGAGTTTGAGATAAGTGCCGACAGCCTGATAGGGTAGTCGGGAAATGCGGGGAGAGGCAAACATATATACATTCGCGAGTAAATGTATGCGTGCTTCGATGGAGAGTGGTTGTACAAGGTCAGGTATGGACGCGTGTAACACAGAAAAGTGTGTCCAAGGTAAATGTGATGCGAGAAAGGTGACAGATGAAATGGGTAGACGATTCGGTAATAAAGGTATCGTGAGGATCTGCTGGGTCATTGATGCAGTTATAAGCGGGAATTGTGGGAAATTGGGTGAGATATCGAGTGGAAGAGTAGACAGTTGGATTATCAAAGGCAATGAAGGGGTGGACTTGGAGTTGATCGGCTGTGAAGAGTTGATTAGAATCAGGAAAACATCAGCTGAGATACATACAATAGATTCGATAGCCTGTGCAAGCAGAGAATAGAAGCTGCGTCGGAGGAGGTAGTCGACGATGGAGCGCTTGAATTGAGCGTCTTCAGTCTGATGTTTCAAAAGAGTGTTTAAAACTGTCAGATGAGCAACAGCATTTTGCGACCTGTGAAGAAATGTTAATATGGTCTGAGGTCAAAAGTTTTGACTTAACTTACATCGGATAGCGAGCAACGGAACCCAAGAGACAAAATGCGGTTTGCCTCAGCAATACTAACCAGCTTTCAGCTTCAGTTCCATGTAGTGGGCTGAAGAGAGAATCTATATGAAGTTAGTGTAATATCATAAACTAGTTTAGTTTGAGATTCACCTTCATTCATCGCACATGACCAAGACTTAAGGACCTCCTCATCGTGTCGGATGAGAACAAGACACCTGAGCCCAGTCAGACTTGTCGGATCAGCCTCAAAAGTTCTCCTCAACTCTCTGTCTGTCCTCCTCGACTCCCTAATTCCTCGCCACCATGCCTGAAGTTTAATTGCATTTTCCTGTCTGCGTCTGACCTCGCGCCGCTCCTCGCGCTCTTGACGCGCATTTCGCAGTACATTGCGATCGGTTGCAGCAGTGGATGCACCGCCAAGATTAATTCGTCTTCTGGTCTCGTCTCCAAAAACTGGGATCATGGAGACTGGTAAGAAGGCAGATATGCAGTCACGTGTCTATCCTGTTATCTTACATGTACAAGTAGTTGTCCATACTGCACTATGCTGCTGTACATTCTGTTCTTCTAACAGGTTATGGACTCTAGTCACCTTGATCTCTAGTTCTTGTTGCTTCTAGGCCTGTTATAGATTGAGCTGATCTCTGAAGTTCTCTATGCTTACAAGATTCTCTTACACTTTACATATGCTATGGCTTATCACTGGTTATATTGAATATTTGCACTTTTGCTAGCTATATTTGCTTCCTAATTCATGTGGACTTCTACTGCAAACACCCAGATGCTCCAAGATATGTCTGCCACTTCAACCTTAACACCATCAACTTTAAGCCTACCGCAATCACTTCAAGTTGCAGCAATCTTGAGGGAGAAATGGATGTAAGGGAAACTCTCCTTAATGCACATCCATACCATCAAACATGGATAATAAATATTGTCAGAGTTGAAGACAGTGAACTTCATTTCTTTTTATTTTTCTCTCTCATTTTCATTTATTTTTCATTTTTGTTATCCTTATTTGGACTTAGTTAAAGGGCAGTGATGTAATGCATAGTTACACATGTTATTACTTCTTTCTCTTATACCACCATCTCATATAGTAGTGCCTAACAGAGAATTAGTGAATACACTTGTTCCATTTGATCTTAGACTACTCCCCAATTCACAAACTCAACATAATGTGAATATGAACGTGGAGCTGAGAGGTAGATCAACCAACTCAAGCTCTAATGGTTCTAGTGTTGTGGCAACCACTAGTCACAAAGACCAATAGTGACTTCAAGCAATAAATCTCACAGGAGGATATTTATGTGAAGATCACAAGAGAACTCAACAAGAAGTCTCTGCTATATTCTTATACTATTTATACAAAAGTCTCATGGTTTGTGCTAGCAATAAATAACCCTATCCTAATGCCCATATGTTGTCCATGCTTCTACTATGC
>Ga0157367_1000682_pt1 | contig 15909 bp, 7 predicted proteins | sample AttbisABBM2_FD_113142 | JGI IMG/M metagenome (GOLD analysis project Ga0157367, IMG submission 113142) | Fungus gardens microbial communities from leaf cutter ant in Botucatu, State of São Paulo, Brazil - Atta bisphaerica ABBM2 | ecosystem: Host-associated > Fungi > Mycelium > Unclassified ...
CTATATATGGATTGCAAAATTGTTTTCAGTTACCTGTCATTTTAGACACTGACATCAGCGTCCGAACCCTGCACACTTGGCCTTCAATAAAAAGAAAGAAGCGCGAGGGACGTGTGAAAATATTTTCGACCAACACCTGTCCGGTACCGGACGATCTTGGATCAGTCATTCACCACAAAGATGAAGTGCCCGCTGAATTGGGTGGAATGAATAAACATCAGGTTCAAAAAATCTGGAAAAGTATTGAGTCGTTATATAAAACCGGGAACTATCCACTCATTACTTTTTGTCTACGCAGACAAGGCAAAATTTTATTAAACCGAAGCATTGGCTATGCTCAAGGCAACTCTCTGGCAGGTCTAGAAAAAAATGCATTAATTGCAACACCAGACACACCCGTTTGCTTATTTTCAGCATCAAAAATGATAACTGCCATGTTAATTCATCTTTTAGATGAGCAAGGCGAAATCAATTTACTTGACCCCGTTAGTTATTATATTCCTGAATATGGAGTGAACGGTAAGCGCCGTGCAACGATCTTTCATCTATTATCACATCGTGGCGGTATTCCTTATGTTGATGGAGATGTCACACCAGAGCTGCTTTTTGATAAAGATGAAATTTTAAAACGTTTATATGCCGCACGCCCCGTTTCTCCAGCAGGTAATCATCTTGCCTATCATGCAGTCACCGCGGGTTATATTTTGGGTGAAATCATAGAACGGGTGACCGGACAAGACCTACGCAAATTTATGCATGAGACAATCGAGAAACCGATGGACATGCCTTATTTTAACTATGGGCTTAGACCAGAATATCGTGCTGAAATTGCTCTCAATTGCGCAACGGGGTTACATCCACGTTTAGGTACAGATCATTACCTCAATCATGTACTTGGTGGCGGCTTACAACTTGCGGTTGATGTCACCAATGATAGCCGCTTTATGGATACCATCTGCCCTGCCGGCAACATTTATACCAGTGCCGAACAGGCAGGACGCTTCTTTGAAATGCTTTTAAGTGGTGGAAACTACCAAGGCAAACAAATTTTAAGTGAAAAAACAATTTTTAGAGCAACGCTTCCCACTACAGGCGTAAATATTGACCGAACATTATTAATACCCATGCGTTATGCCTTAGGACCCATGCTAGGCAGTAATCCAGTAGGTTTATTTGGTCCTATGACTGGACAAGCTTTTGGTCATCTCGGTTTCTCTAATATTTTATGTTGGGCCGACCCAGAGCGCGATATTAGCGTTTCATTATTAACCACTGGAAAATCTGTAGTAGGCACTCATCTACCTGCCCTAGCAAATTTGCTCTATCAAATTTCTAGCCAATGTCCTCGAATTCCTAGAGATCAGCGCCGTTCATTGTTTGGTAGCGATTCACATGAAACAGATCTAGTCTAAATAGTTATACTTAGCGATAAAATAAAAAACCCAAGCATTTCTGCTTGGGTTTTTGGCGCTGTAGTTCTTGTTTATCGTGTTTATCTCTGTTTTTCTTGTTATATGTGAGATGCTTTCTGCATCTTTCTTCTTGTTTTATTCACTTCCGTTGTTTTTATTTCTATTTCCTTATGTGATGTATTTTGTCATATCTAATTATGAAGAAAAGTAGTATTTTTCTTATCATCATGTAAGCGAAAACGTACAGGTCTGTCTAATATTTAGCGTTTATCTGCAACAGCTAAATAACGTACGGTTCTGTATAACATTTAACTTAACAATTCACGCGAAAAATGCTTATTTAAGAATCATATTATAAATAAATATATTAATATGAGTGGCTTAGAATATTGATAATTTGAGCATCAAATAAAGTCAGATAAATGAATATTTGTTTAGCATTTTTGAAGACGTTAAAAACTCTAAATATAAAAAAGCCCTGTAGTCTCTCCCAAAACTACAAGGCTTAGCGGCTGTAAGTTTCCTCTTTATACACCTACATCATTGTAAGTTCGCAGTCTCTCGACTTAAGTTGTTATTATTGTGCGATTTTGCCCGACATTCCTTGCCAAGCTCGTTGTGCGTTTATAATCTCAAAAACATAGGCTGTTCTCTAGCAGCAAATATCTCGAATCGCTGTAAGCTTTTTCTTACAAAGGCGAAAATATTAAGTTTGTCTTAACGAACTAAGCGATTAACTTTTTCAACTAAACCACTTCTCCTTGTGGTCCGAACTGTAAAAGATTGTAATAATGCATCTTGATGAACCAAAAGGCTCACTACTTTTTTTGCCCGTGTAATCGCGGTATAAATCAACTCTTGGCTTAACAAATTCTTTGCTGCCTGATCAAGCACAACAGCAGTATGTGTAAATTCAGAACCTTGCGATTTGTGAATGGTTAAAGCAAATGCACTTTGAATACTTTTAGGCAACCGATTTGCAGCAACCCACTTATTTAAACTTGGAAAATAAACTTCAAACTGCTCCGGTTGGGTTCTGTGTTCAAAACATAAACCAATGTCACCATTTGAAATACCAAGCTGGTAATCGTTATAAGTCATCATGACTGGACGGCCGATATACCATCCACCTAAAGTCACGATACCTAGCTGCTGTTGTAACCAGCGCTCTGCATATTGATTAAGTTGCTGCAAGCCAAATGGTCCATGACGTACAGCTGTCAAAATACGATAGTCATCAAATGCTTTTACTATCTTTTCAATGTGCTCAAGTGAGCGATCGTCTTGTAAATAATTTTTTAGGCTATGCACATAGCCTTGAAAGCCCGCCATTAATTTTTGATAGTAAGGCTCTAATGCTATAGGTGAACCTTCAGGTAAATACTCAAGCTGAACCACATCGGGCATATCAGTTTGTAAAGGTATTGAACGCAGCTCTGAAACCTGAACAATATCGATTTCAAATTGCTGCAAAACTTGCTCATGTTCCATTTGACCAGTTTGCATTTGAATAAATCGTGCCACTTGCCCAATTAACGCACCTTCTGCAAAACGGCGGCTGGTTTGAAGGTGAACACGGTTTTCAGACAAAGCATCAATTTGCTGTAAATCAGCAAGTACAGCTCCGACATCTACAGAAGCAAGCTGGTTGGCATCACCTAATAAAATAATTCGGCAAGACTCAGGAACTGCTTCAAATAACAACGTTGCCAGATTTAAATCCAGCATAGAAGCTTCATCCACCACAATGACATCGTAAGGCAAAGGTTGTTTTTGATGAAACCGTGGTGTTTGGCTATGCCCCATTCCTAATAATCGATGAATAGTCTGGGTGCTTTGGTTTCTTAGTTCATCACTCACCAATCCCGACTCAAGAAGCTTGGGGTCATTAAACGAATTTTGTAAGGCTTCTTGCATACGCTGTGCAGCTTTACCCGTCGGAGCTGCCATGGCTACACGAATATTAGGAATTGCTTGGCTCAGCACCGCAATAATACGTGCAAGCGTATAGGTTTTCCCCGTACCTGGCCCACCTGTAATAATACTCAAGCTCTGCTGAGTCACCATTTGTAGTGCAGCTTGCTGATGCGGGTCTGTTAGTAGCTCCAAATATCCTTCACAAGAAATGGGCTGAATTGGTTGTTGCTTTAATCGACGAATTTGTTCAGCTAGGCGTTGCTCTAGATTCCAATATCGGTATAATGCCAACCCCTGCCCGTCGTGGACACAAGGTGCAACCTGAGATATCGCTTGTTCAGCCGATATAACCAGTTGACCAAGTGCTTCGATTTGCTCTGGGCTAATCTCAATACAACTGTCACCCTGCAAACTTGCTTCAATAAGCTGCTGTAAAAAACTAGCCGCTTCTGGCGTTTGTTTCTGTGCAGTAAACGGAGCTTGATTTAGAAAGGTACTCCAAGTCGTTAACCAGCTTAAATCGCTTTGTTCAGGGCTGTTTAGATTGTCCACACACTTATCCACCTAGTTTTCCACACGCTTGTCCACATGGTTATAGACAGGCCTATCAACAACCCACGTATTTGTTTATTCTAAAATTAGAACATTTATCAGCATTTTTTATGCAATTTTATCCTCAGCAAAGTACCCCAAAATAGCATCAAGTCTTAGAACAAATTCTGTACTTGGCTGCCAATAATAATAACCTTGCTCGACCTCTCCATTCATACCACGCAAATAAAGATACGTCGCTCCACCTAAGTGTTGCTCGATATCATAATTGTGCATTTTGACTTTCAAATAACGATGTAACGCAACCAAATACAGGCCCGCCTGAAGCCAATAACTGGCTAGAGACATGCTTTGTGCAATGCTTTGCGCACTATAATCAGCAAGATCTTCACCTAAATAATTACTTTTATAATCAGCAATGTGATAACGCTGCCCATCAAAGTAAACCAAGTCTATCGAACCATTTAAGTACCGCGCAGAGCGAGCCTCTAATAATTCCGGCATTTCCATTCCATATTCAGCAAAAAGCTGCTGAATACGTTTCATTGCTAATACTCGATCTGAGAGTGCCAAATAAAAAGGACATTCTGATAAATAGTGCTCTGGCTGTAACTGATTTAAGCGAAAACCTTGATATAACGGCGTGTCCAAAATCTCTTGTAACCATTGGGCTACAGATTGATAAAGCACATATTCGGCTTCTTGTTCTTCCGGAAAACTTTCTTGATACTTAGTGAATAGATCTTGCCACAAGCTACTGTAATCATTTTTAAAACGACGGCGTATTTCACTCACCCAGTCATCTGAACATTGAAAATCAATATGTTCAAAAATTTCATGTAAAAAATTACCCGCAAGTGTACCTCTAGGAAAATTGCTTTTGATCCAGCTTAGTGGCTGAGCCTTTGTCGTTTCAACAGAAATAACTTGATCGAGTTCATCTTCGGCTAAAACAGTTTCATTGCTCTGGTTCGCGAGTAAATCGGTACCTACTTTATGTCTTAAGTGCTGTGCCAGATAACTAAAACTGGTTTTGCCTCTCGAATAGAAGCGCTGATCTGGAAAATGTTGTGCCTGTATTTCAACAATATTGAGCTGTTTAGTTAAATGCATGGCAACAGGAAGTTGCTCCAAAATCATTTCATCAGAATAACAACGGTGCTGAAACGGCTCTGCCCTATTTTTCCAAAATGCCAAGCCTGAAACAGACTTACCATCTGTATCTTGTAAGAGCGCATAAACACGATGACTCGCACGGGTTAAAGCCACATACCAAAGGCGGTTTTGTTCAGCTAAAGCTCGTTCTTCATGCTGCTTGAGCTCAGTTTCATTTAAATATGTTTTATCGGCAATCGCAACGACTCGTTGTGTTACGGTTTGAGCCGATTCCGGAACTGTTACATCTTGCGTCGAGAAGTTAAGTGTCTTGTTATTTTCTCGAAATGGCTTATCAGCCCCAAGCAAAAAGACAATTTTAAACTCCAGTCCTTTTGACTGGTGTATGGTCATGAGCTGCACGCCAGCTTCACTCGACAATTTCCGCTCTAATTCCCATTCACGGTCAAGCGGTGACTGTAGTTGCTTGAGATACCAGTGATAAAGATTTTGTGCACCTTGATATTTTTCGCTATGTTGACTCAAAATTTCAGTCAAATGACGCAAATTCACCACAACTCGTTCATTATCTTTACTCTGAGCAGCAACTAAATTTTTCCAAATACCAAACTGGTTTAAGCATTGTTGCCAAGCTACTAAAAAGCCTTGAGCCGACCACAACTCACGAATAACGTCAAAGCCTGTCATAAACTGGCTTAAACCTTCAGCAGTTTGCTCAAGTTGCAGTAGCTGTTTCAGGTCCATTGCAAATAGACGGCTAATTAAAGCTCGCTTTACTTTTGCCTCATCGTAAGGATGAAGAATCGCAGTGAGTAAAGCCCCCACATCTTGGGCAATTGAGCAATCAAAAACACTTCGTTTTGATGGGCGGTTAACGCGTATTCCCAAGCGCTCTAACTCAAACTGAACTTTATCCAGACCATCATGATTACGTGACAAGACCGCAATATCGTCTTCATTTAAAGCTTGAGTCTGAGCATCTTTTTGAAAAAATAATGCTCCAGCATGCGACTGGTTAAGCAAATCACGGATTTTCCACGCAACTTGCTGCGCTTCTGTTTCTTTGTCTTTTAGCATAAGCCAGCGCAACGGATGTGGGTTAGGCTGGTCTTGATCGACTAAAACTGGATGAGGCCGTGTACCTGCCCGAATTGGGTCATATTGAACCTGTTCACCAAAGTCGATTTGCCTTTGAAATAACGCGTCCACCACTTCAACCAAGTCGGCAACGGAACGGTGGTTGTGTATTAATTTATATTCACGACCATGCTTTGCTTGAATGTCTTTATAGGCATTTAAGAAGGTGAGCATATCGCCACCACGGAAACCGTAAATTGCCTGTTTACGGTCACCCACCATAATCATGCAACCCTTTTGGTAACGCTCTGGATGGCGCCAAATGCTGGCCAACATATCGTCTTGGTCTTGGTTAGTATCTTGAAATTCATCGACTAAAATTAAGGGGTATCGAGCCTGCACAAATACCGCAAAACGTTGCCCCTGCTCGCCTTTTAGCGCTTCTGACAAAGTGCGAATTTGCTGAGAAAAAGTCGTCTCACCCTTATTTTGTAAAACCTGCGGTAGACGTTTTTTTACTTCTACACATAAATAGGCTTTTAAATAAATATGAAGCTGATCGAACTGTTCAGCATAGTTTTTCAACGTACCAAACAGCTTTTGAAGCTGCTGAATACAAGGATGCTGATAGAATCCATCCGAAATTTCAGCGGGACATTTTTTAAAAACTTTCTGATCGGCAAGCTGACCTAAAAACTTAAAAACAAGTTCACGCTGCGCTGTCAAAGATCCATCAAAAACTAAAATACTGTCGCTTTGAGTAAGAACTTGCAGAAGCTGTGGTAAGCACTCACTAAATAATTTGTTAAATGCCCCATTACGAAATATCGTGCCGCTTACATGTTTATAGTGCTCACCATCAAGCAAGTAATACGGCTCTAAAAGGCTGATATCAATTTCTGTCGCTAGCTGTTTGAGCTGTGCAAGTTGTTCAAACTGAATGGTAGGTTTTTCGGGAAGCTTAAAATGAGCCGAACTAAAATTCAGTGAGTCTTCAACCAGTTTGACAAAACTATCAACACTCTTTAACTCACCTGCCAGATACAACGCATCAATCACGGTTTGAGGCTGAGATTGTATCCATTCACGTAAAACATCATGAATGAGTTGGCGGCTATAGGTTTTGGCATCATCAGTAATTTGAGCACGTTCAATTTTGCCGCTTTCAAAAGCAAACTCACGTAACAGCTTTTGGCTAAAGCTATCGAGTGTTCCAACAAACAACTCATCGAGCTGATCGATGACCAGCTTTAAACGCTCGCAGGCATAAGCTATACGTGTCGCAAAATGCTTTAGTACATGTTGGAGTAATAAGTCAGATTCTTGCTCAGCCTGCAAAAGGATCTCTTTTTCGGTCAAGCTCCGCTTAGCATCTAAATAACGATAGGTTTCAACAAGCCGCGCACGAATTCGACTTTTTAACTCAGCAGCAGCAGCACGGGTAAAAGTGGTCGCAATGATTTGGCGGGGTAGATATTTCTCAAGAAAAATACGCACCATTAAGCTCGACAGGGTATAGGTTTTTCCTGTGCCTGCCGAGGCTTCAATTAAATGTAATCCACTAAATTCAATATCAATAATAGGTTGATAAGACACCTGTACTCTTGAGTTCATGCCTTACTCCGAATGTTGAAATTGAAAAACCGGATGATACAGGTCATAGGCAAACTCATCACAAGCATGCTGAAGCAATGCTTGAGCATCTTGTTCTTGCAAAATGAAACGCCAGTCCTTATGCAACTTACACGCTTCATTTTGAGTCATATCGATAGAGGTAAATGACCCAGTTTCATTCCAGTATTTTAACAGCTCGGCATAGCTCTTCTCGTCCAGTTTTACTTTTTCTGTCTGATTTATTGTGTCCCATTGATATGCCTTAGCTTTTTCTAGAGGCTTTAACATTAAAGCTGCTGGTAGCACGAGTGGCTGCTGCTGGGCATAACGCCAGATTTTAAACCACGGCTGCAAATACTGCCGAGCCTGCTCTGAGCTAATGCCTTTACAAATCACGGTCTGATCACTAAAAACCACAATACGACGTTTTTCAGTGCCCGCACTTCCCTCATTTAAATAGGCCAACCAAAGCAGATACTCTAACCAGACTTTTGCACGTCTTTTGGCCCGAGCACTTGATGCTTCCATACTTACCCAATCCTGAGTTTCAGATTTAGGCACTGTAATATTCATATGTAGCTGTTTGGCAATTCGCCAAACTCGCTGCGTGGTTTGGGTAACGGCTGGTGCATAGTGATGAAGACGCTCAAGCAGACATTCCTGTTCAAAAATGCCCTGTTGCCATGCACTGTATTGAACTTTGCCTACAGGTAACTGATCAAGTAGAGCCTCTGGCTGTGCCTGCTGTTCGTTTTGCTGTAAAAAATGTCGAATGGTATAACGGCCTAAACCATCTAAAAGTAAAGGTTCATTTTGGTCTAACTCACCCACACTTCCCAAGTTTTCGACACCCAAAGTTTTTAAATAGAGGCGTGCAGGGAAAGTTACATCTTGTATCCACTGATGGCTGTCTAAAACCAGCATGTCAGGTATTTCTAAAGGATAGGATGTATTTGCCCAAGGCTTAAGAACACCAGATGCTTGCTGAATTTGCATCGCCACGTTAAACCAATGATCTTGATAGCGAATATAGCTGTTATCCGCCATGAAACCTTTAGGGTCAAACGGCTGTAAATAATGTAAATGATAGAGCTGCTTTAATTGAGATGGAATTTCAATGCCTTCAATGACTTCCCGTTCAGGTGCATCTGGCGCTGGTTTTACAATAAGAGCAAGGTGCTCACGGAACTCTTGAAGAATACTTGAAGGATCTCTCACTTCACCATCATTGACATCAAAACCGTTATAAAACAGCCATAGATTTTCTTGAGCTAAAAGTAAGGCATCTAAGAAAGCACCTTGGTCATCCTCAAGACGGGAACGATCACCGAGTTGTTGACGTAAGGCATCCATCAAATCAAATGGTACATGCGTATCACGGTTGGGAAACTGCCCTGCATCCAGATTCAACATCACTATTAAGCGATAAGGTAAGGGGCGAATTTGTCCAATTTGGGCAAAGGTAATCTGTCCAGTAGGTTCAGCTTGAGCTGTCTGGTTTTCTAAAGTTCGCTGAATCTCATCCAGAATATAAGGTAAAGGCAAGGTGATTTTACGTAAAGTACCTGTTTCTGTCTCGGCATAGTAACTCGCAAGCGTTAACATACGCTCTTGTTTTTTCACAATTTCCCGAGCAGTTTTTAAAGCAGCAACACCAGCCTGTTCAAACTCGGCAATATCTTGCGTCAGTACTTGCAGCCAGTATTCCACCGTATGAACTTTTCTTTGCTCGTGCATAATGAGCCAGTCACGACGCGCATTTAAATCTTGATAAATCTGAATGAGCGTACCAATCAGCTCAAAATCGCTCGGTTGAACCTTAGCGTAACTGAGGACCTGATTAAATGTAGCGTGTTCGGGAATTGCAATGCCGAGCGCTAATCGCTCTAAAGCAAATTTAAAGCTATAGCGATAATCTTCATCACCGTCACATAAGCTACGTTTCAGGTGCTCTGCATCAAGCCCACGTTTAAATCCGGCATCGGCCAGTAATGCCAAAATCCGTTCTACTTGAGCATATTCAAGTGAATAACACTGTTGAGTTGCATGCAAGCTTAACCAGTCAGCAAAATCATCAAAGCTAAACCGCCCTTGCATAAGGTCAATACGCCCAATCACGGCACGCCATGCATTGAGTGCATCGAGTGAAGCAATCCCTGCAATTTTGACAGGCAAATGTACGCCTTGCTCGGTTGGCGTAGCAGGGAAAACACTGCGGATTAAAGGTTCTACTTCTGCCAAATTAGGCACTAAAACCAAAATATCATTTGGACGGCGCGGCTGCTCATGTGGTTTCGCCAACCAACCAATCAATTGCTCTTTTAATACTTCAAGTTGGCGCAATGTTGAATGGCAAACATGAATCTGAATTGAGTCATCGGTTGGGGCAAGTTCATATTGCTTAGGCTCTGGTTCTACCAAATGCAAAATATCTGACTGAACTTTACCCAGTAAACTTTCAGGAAAATCATCGACAAAAGCATCGACCCATTTCCCTTCTTCGCCGGTAGACAAGTTTGAAAGTAAGGAGAAATGGTCGCGGGCTTGTTTACCCAGCCTAGTTAAAAGTGGATGTCTGGACTCACGTGCTTCAGCATTAAAGTTAAGCGTAAATTTATTAAAGAAATCGGTAATCTCAGCATCGGTTGCTTGAGGATTTTTTGCAATAAAACGCTCTTTCACTCCAAGGTCATAACGTTGTTTCCACAGGGGATCGACGCTATCGGCCCAATATTCTTGTGAAGGGTTATAGTGCAAAATCAAAACATCAATGTATTGCCCTAAACGGCGCAAAAACTGAAGCTGGCTAGGTGGCAAATCCAGTAAAGTAAAAATGACAATTTGCTGCGGCAAACGAGATAATGCTTTCTTCTGGCGCTCAGGATGGTCTAATTCCTGCCAAAACAACTCGTCAATTTGGCGCATTTGCATAAAATCATCATGAAAATGCTGCTGCCATAACCAGCGCTGCCAACGCTCTAATTCTTGTGTTTGCTGCAAAGTAAATGCGGAAATTTCTTTATCTTTCTGCGCAATATATTTTTCAATATCCAGCGCTCGGTCTTGTCCCCACGCTGCTAACCAGTTATTTGGACAGGTACAGGTGTTTTCACAACCACGTTCGCACTGTCCCCGATAGACCATGTAGTTACTAAATAAATCAGCAACCTGCTCGGCAACCCAATACAACATTTTTTGTTTTTTTAGCTGCTTCTCAATACCTTGTTCCAGTCGATCAGCACTGTCATAAATACGCTGAACAATAGAATGCAATGGATGTGAATTATCTATATCCATCACGTCAGGCTGAATAAATTCTTGTAATGCCTGATGGACACGCCATTTAAAAATCAGGCGTGGAATATTGGCTTTACGCACTTGTTCTTTATGCGAGGTCAGGACTTGTTGATAGGCATACCACTGAAAACCACGAACCCGTTGATGAAACTGGTAATTGGCACTCATGCCTTGTTGTTCTGCAAGTTTTTGTATCAGCCACTGCTCAACCGCAGGGCTTGGCACAATAAAATGCTGGGCTTTCAAAACCTGTAATGGATGCGTAGAAGGCTGGGACGTAGATGCCAGTACGCCCTGCAACAACACATCAATACGTTGACTTTGAATAACATGGATGCCCATTTATTTCATATCCTACTCGCATAATTTATGCACAAAATCATAAACATTCATTACTATACAACTGAATCTGACTATGTCACGTTGGTTTAAACACAGCATAATCTAACTTTAGGTGTCACTTGCCTTGTGGTTGGAAGGCACCCTTAAGGAACCCATTACAGGTAAACATTATGAAAATTGATAACATTCCTGACCATATTGATCCTAGCCTAAATCTGGAACAAATTCGCGATGAGTGCCACGAGCTCATTCAGAAAAGAGCCTACGTCTCTGCTGGTGCAGCAATTGTACCTATTCCTTTTTTTGACGTGGTCGTAGATTTGGGAATTTTGTCGCAGCTGATCCCCGATATCAACTCCCGCTTTGGTTTAGCGCCTGAACACGTCAGTGTTTATGATCCAAAAACAAAAACAATTCATTGGGATGAGTTGCGTAAAAGAGGCTTTCAATTTTCGGGCTTTGTCGTTGCTCGAACTACCGTTAAAAAAACTTTTAATGGTTTCTTTGGAAAAATCGTCACTAAACAAGTAACCAAATTTATACCGCTAGGCGGACAAATTGTAGCAGCAAGTTTAGGCTATTTTATGATGAAAAAAATAGCCCAAACTCATTTAAATGACAGCTACAACCTTGCTAAGCGCATTCAACAAAAAGGGCGTAACTCAACAGTACTTGAGAGTTGATAAATCCTAGCGTAATTTTTAAGGCACATCACTGTGCCTTATTTTTTGGTTTAAAATTTACACAATAAAACAAAAGATAGATTAAAAATTTTAATATTCACTTATTTTTTTAAGTTTTACTCAAGTTTAAAAGTCTATTATTCAGCTAACAATGCCAAATGAAATACGGAGATTCATTGTGGAATATGGACAACCGACATCCCGTTTACGGGCCATTTTTAATGTGACCAGTGGTAACTTCCTAGAGCAATATGACTTTTTTCTCTTCGGTCTATATGCAAAAGCGATAGGTGAAACTTTTTTCCATTCTGATAGCAGCTATGCTGCGCTAATGAAAACTTTTCTGGTATTTGCTGTCAGCTTTTTGATGCGACCAATTGGCGCACTAGTCTTAGGTCCATACGTCGATCGAATTGGTCGCCGCAAAGGCTTAATGGTCACCTTAAGTATTATGGCATTTGGCTCACTGTTAATTGCACTAACACCCGGATATGCCACCATCGGCTTTGCAGCCACTGTTTTAATATTTTTTGGTCGTCTAGCTCAAGGTTTCTCGGCTGGTGTTGAGTTAGGGGGTGTTTCGGTTTATTTATCTGAAATTGCTGAACCACATAACCGTGGGTTTATTACCAGTTGGCAATCTGCTAGCCAACAAGTCGCTGTAGTTTTTGCTGCCACATTAGGTTATTTAGTCAGTATAGCCTTTACGAAAGGTCAAGTTGATGCTTGGGCTTGGCGTATTCCATTTTTTGTCGGCTGTGCAATTATCCCATTTATATTCTGGTTACGTAAATCTTTGGCCGAAACCGAAGCTTTTGCCTCTCGAAAAGAACATCCAACCACTAGACAAATTATGTCAACGCTTGCAGCGAACTGGAAAATTGTAATCGTTGGAATGTGTATGGTTGCAACAACCACAACCATGTTCTATTTCATTACAGTTTATACCCCAACCTATGGAAAAGAAGTCCTACATTTAACAAGTACGGAAAGCTTACTTGCAACGGTGATGGTGGGGGCAAGTAATTTTATTTTATTACCTATAGGCGGTTATCTATCAGATAAAATTGGTCGAAAACCATTATTAATCACCACAACCGTTTTAATTTTTATAAGTGCATATCCTCTATTAAGCTGGCTGACTCAAAACATTAGTTTGGGACATATGTTAATTTCTTTACTTTGGCTATCTCTGCTCTATAGTTTTTATAACGGAGCATTGGTTGTTTCCCTCACTGAAATGATGCCAAGCTCTGTAAGAATTGCTGGTTTTTCTGTAGCGTATAGTCTTGCCACTTCTATATTTGGTGGTTTAACACCTATGATTGCCACTTATCTTGTACAAGAATCTGGCAGTAAAAGCATGCCTGCTTTCTGGTTAATGTTTGCCGCAATTATTAGTTTGATTGCAACTCTTATTGTATTTCGCAATCGACAAACTCTTGCTATAGAATCCCCATCAATCAGTGATCAACTTGCACAAACAACGACTCAATAATATTTAAACAGTTAAAGGAGACCTTAGTCTGCCTTTAACTGTTTTAAAATCGCTTTTAACACTTCTAAACGCGCCGTATATTTATCGTCAGTTGCCACAATATGCCAAGGCGCATATTCGGTACTGGTTCGTTCAAACATATCGGCCGCGGCCTTTAAATAATCATCCCACTTATCACGGTTACGCCAATCTTCCGCAGTAATTTTAAAGCGTTTATGTGGAGTCTCTTCTCGAGCTTTAAAACGCTGTTCTTGCTCATCTTTACTAATCGCTAACCAAATTTTTACAACAATCGTTTCACTATCAAATAAATCTTTTTCAAAGCGATTAATTTCATCATATGCCCTCTGCCACTCTAAAGGCGAGGCGAAATCTTCAACACGTTCTACCAACACTCGGCCATACCAAGTACGGTCAAAAATCGTAATTTTTTCGGCTTCATTAATACGATTCCAAAAACGCCACAAGTACGGATGTCTTGCTTCAAAGCGTTCGGGAGCACCAATACAATGAATATCATATTCACGTGGGTCTAAGTTTTTCACAATTCGTTTAATGGCACCGCCTTTGCCCGAAGCATCCATTCCTTCAAAAGCAATCACAAAATTTCGTTTATCAAACCGCATGGTATCGGCAATTTTTTTACTGAGTTTATCAAGCTCTTTTTTATATGCAGCTTTATCAAGCTTTTCCTGAGCAGGTTTTAATAAACTCTCTGGAATTTTTGCCTGCTGCCATTTGCCTTTGACTTCAGTTTTATGTTCAGGCAATTCACGCATGTGTTGCAAAAGGTACTGAGCAAAAAATTGATCACGCTGAGCTTCATCTTCGCCATCAATAATGTACCAATCATCGGTAAAACGGCGGCGTAGCTTTTGCAAAGTGTCATATTGTTTTTTATTACGCCAGTCTAAGCCATGAAGTTTATGCCAATGCTGTTCAGATGGGTCAATTTTATCTAAGCGTTTTTGCAGCGACTTCCACGAAAGATCGAACCAAACTTTAATCACATCCACATAGTTATTTTTTAGGTCTTGTTCAAATGAACGCATATTTTCCACATATGCATCAAAACGTGCCTCATCCAAAGGCTCTGACACATGTGTCGCGGTAACTAACAAGTCGCTATACCAATTGCCAAACATCACCACAATTTGACCTTCAGTTGGAATAAACTCTGAATATGACTGCCAAAAAGCTTCTGTATCGTTTAGCACACGTGGAGCATCGGCTTTTACCCGTAAATATCTTGGATCTAGCCACTCTCGAAGCTGCTTAACAGCCTCACCTTTTCCAGCCAGTTCAATTCCGCTCATTAAAATAAGTGTACTTTTGGCATTTTTTTTGCCCCGACTGTCTTTTAAAGCATATTGTGCTTCAATCAAATCGACCGAAAGCTGTTCTTTATCTCGAATTTCAAATTTTGGCTGTTGTTCACTCATGGTCCACTGCTCTAATCTTTTATTGTTTAATTTCGATGTTATTTAACTTATGCGCTTAAATGATGAATTGCTATACAAATTATGTCATTGCAATACAATTTCACTTAAAAATTGACGCATAAATCATTTTTTTTACATCTACTCGCCATAGTACAAGGTTACAATGCCTCTTATGATTTTTTGTAAATAGCCCAATATTAGAGCCTTACATGTCTAAACTCGCTGCTTTTGATGATCTTTTACAACAATATAAAAAATTTAATTATCACGACAATCCTGTACTTGCCCAACGTTTGCAAGATGTACAAATCTGGCTAAAAGAACGGATGAAAGATACACATCACGACTTTTTTAATTTGCCAGAGCATAAGCTCATGTCCGCATATTTTTTAAACCGTTTATATGGTGGCCCAGAGTTTGATGGTCTTGCAGCACAAATTGAACGCTTATTAAACTACGCACATAAAGCTGAAAAAGTATTGCCTGACAATGCCATTAAAACAGGAACTAAGTCAGTAAGCCTTGCCGTGCTTGCCACTCAACTTGATGAACAAGTTGCAATGCAACTTCTTGAAGACTATCCAGCAAATACCGTACTCACCGATGAAATTATGCGTTTGACTTTACTCAAACTCGATCAGGCAGAAGCTCGTTATCAGCAACTTGCCCTTCTTGACGATTTAGGATTGGCGCTGGATAAATACATGCGTTCATTTATGATGTTTACTGCGTTTAAAATGTGTAAAGGTATTGCTCAAAAATATCACTTTGAATTGATGTATGATTTTATTCAAGATGGTTTTAGCGCAATGAAACCATTAAAATCGGCAGAAGCCTTTATTAAGACTTTTACGGAAAAAGAACGTCAGATTGTTGAAAAAGTACATTCAGGACATCCGAATCCGTTTAGAGTGTGATAAGGTCGGCACAGAGAAGAAACTCAACCTTACGAAGTTGAG
>Ga0157367_1000684_pt1 | contig 15867 bp, 7 predicted proteins | sample AttbisABBM2_FD_113142 | JGI IMG/M metagenome (GOLD analysis project Ga0157367, IMG submission 113142) | Fungus gardens microbial communities from leaf cutter ant in Botucatu, State of São Paulo, Brazil - Atta bisphaerica ABBM2 | ecosystem: Host-associated > Fungi > Mycelium > Unclassified ...
AATGGAACGTGTTCACTTGCAGGAGTAACACGCGGCGTAAGTGAGGCAGGAGCTTGTGGTGGATCCATGCTCCAGTCCATGTCCGAATCCTCCTGAGGCCTCTGGAAGCCAGGGCTTAGGAGTAGATTGACGAAGATCAACGACTGTTTCTTGTTGTTGGTTTGTTTTGGTGCCATGCTTAACTTGCTCGTAGTAGTGAAAGAAAATGAAGACAGTGTAAATCGCTACTATTTCCTATGAGCACTAACCACACAAGATGGTGGTAGGAGGAAAGAAGCATTAATGACATTAACCCTAATCCTAAGTCCCCAAAAACAAAAATAAAATAAAAGAAAATAATAAATGAGAAAAGAAAAAAGAAAATAGTTAGAGTCCACTGTCTTGAACTTTGACAGTAATCTTTGAATGTTAGAGATAGAGATTTACAGAGTAGCAAGGGTCTAGTGAGTGTATTCAAGATGAAATAGAGATAAGTAATCTACATTGAAAGAGATTAAGAAGTGTGGATAAGAAAGAAGCATGTTATGACTTATGACTTAGTAACTAGTCAAAAGAAGCATCTTGTATAAAGTTTATACAAGAGAACTCAATAGAGTTCCTAAGTATAATTATTAACATATAATATAATATCATTATTCTAAAACCTTCAATGTTCTTCTGTGATATGTGATTGTGTAACTGTGACTTGTGACTTGTGACAGATGTGTAACACTGTGTCACATTGTGTGACAGTTTGTGACAGTCATGTGTGACATCATGCTAAACCCTAACCTTTAAGTTAAATAAAATTAAAAATAAAATTAAAAATAAAAAGGAAAATAAAATAGAGTTCATCATCCACAACTCTGGCAGGACATTATCTATGAGTTGGGACAAATGTGGCCAGATTGGGATATGACAACTCTACATATTTTATAAACTTTGTCTAACTATATCAAGTATAGTTCTTACTTCAAGCAGATATCTATGGTTAGTTATGCGAAAGAGATTGGATTAAGTATGAAAACTTATCTGGAAATAGGTGTGGTTATCCATAAGAGTGAGTGAAGTACTCAGGTTACAAATCAAGCTAAAGTACTTATCCATAGAATTGTGATAGAATCACAGATAATGACTTTTGTCTCAACTTATGTATTGTACTATTATTTGCTACATAGTTGTAATTTTAGACAGAATATTGAGAAAAAAGTGGTTTTGCTCAGGGTTGAGCTCAAGAAAAGAAGTGAATCACTTAGGTTTAATTTCTAGACTAAAGAATTACAGAGTATCTACTTTTAAATACTAAGTTCTGTAGTCAGAACTATGGCTAAGGGAATAGTAGTATAGGAAATGACTAAGTAGACATTATAGAGACAGTTTTTGGAAGATAGGATGACTTGAAGTCTAGATGATAAATTGCTAGAAGATGAAACACAAATAACTAATCTGTGTCATAGTATACTTTTTTATTTTTTTTAATATTCAACAATTCATTATATGGGATACAGTGGTATATCATTGTAATTACAATGTAACTACTTAAATAAGGAGAAAATAGAAAAAAAAGAAAGAAAAAGCAAAAATAAATAAGATAAAAAGCTAAAAGAAACTAATGTCAAAAAGAAAAGACCACTCTTTTAAGTAATGCCTTTTAAAAAGCAAAATGCTTCAGGATTGAATTTTAGGAAAGTCATAATATCTTTAAACAATTCTCTCTTTGGATTCCAAGACTTCTTATACTGTTGACACTTTAAAATAATATGCCTTCTTTTCTCAATAGAATAATTACTATATGGACATGCAATAGATTCTTTAGGAAGGAATCTAATCCTATATTCACTGATTGGTGTATTATTTGTAACCAGTCTAGTAATGTGTACACACAATGAATTTGAACAACCAAAATATTTTAGCCAAGCTCCACCTTTGGTGTATATTGGACAAATCAGAGTATTGTTGTTGTCATTTAGCTCAAGGAAATTTTTCCCTTTATATTCTGATGCTTGAAAATACATTTGTCATTTATACACAATGAAATTGCACTTCTCTTCTCTGCTGAACTCTCATAATGATTTACTTGGAAGTATTTGGTCAATTTTAAAATATTTTGACTCTTTGTTAACTAGCAAGTGTGGAGACCATGGGGGAGAGATGGCATAGTAGAAGAGCCCTCTGTCCATGTGTATTATGCCTATCTCAAACCTACTTGAGGTTATGGGTTCAATTCCTTAGTAGTCTTTTGTGTTGGATAACTGCATAAAAAGGTTAGGATATTGATATTTCATACATAATTCCTCCTGTAGGCATGGACTGCCATTGTGCCCTATGTAATAAATTGTTGACTTAAAAAAAAAGTATGGAGACCACTTGATGCTTTCTGGACAATTCCAAAAATTGATAGAGTTATTGGGACTCTGTTTATAATATTAGAACAACATTTAACATCATTTAATACATTTTTGAGATGATTCCATGAGATATGGTCTAGGCCTGAAGTAGATAAACTACCACACTTGTTGATAGCATCTTTGAGTTTCACTTTGGAGAATAGAGACTACTCCACTTATTGGTATGATGTTATATGCCAAGTCCACTCATCTAGAAAACACATCTCCATAGTACATTCCTTATCAACAAATAAAGCCTGTCTTCCATGGCAGCCATCTTACTCACAACACACCTAATGATGATAATGCAATCATCTGGGTATTCCATCTTCCATGATAGAGATACTCCTATTCAACTCTGTCTACTGCATAGTCACAATTTCAAATAATAGAAAGAAGTCTGAGATAGAAGTGAGTGCTGATTCAACCTATGGCAGAGTCACTCCTGTCAGTGTCTCAACACTGAAACCTCCACTTGGGGTAATAAAAGCTATACTACTGAAACCCCAAGCATCTCCTATAGTAGAAACTTGTATATAAGACTAGTAGTTACACTGTAGTTCACTAGTCTAATAATCAACAAGATAAACTCTTATTGAACTCAATCCCCAGTGTTCAATGGTGACACACCAAATCAGCACTCACTTCCATCTCAGACTTCTTCCTATTATTTGAAATTGTGACTATGCAGTAGACAGGCAGTACAGCACATAAGCTGAAGCCAAGGTTGTTCTACTAGTCCACACATCTCCAAGCCCATCTCATGGACTTTCACCCTCAGTGTGAACTGCACCTGACATATGAAGGAATTTTATTGAGAAGTTATGAGTCAATAAATTTATTTTGAGCTAAGTTGTACAATTAGTATAGAGCTTGCCACAGGTTATTTAATTCATTGCATGGAAGACTGTTGAATTTGATAGCTTCCATGGCTGGTAGCTTGCATTTCTTGATCTAGTTCATAAGGTTCTATGATCTCTTGTTAGATATTGTTATTTCTTGAATTCTGTTGTCAAAGAATACTCTTTTAGCTGGTTTAACTATTTTTTATACTTATTCCAATCAGTTAAGCTTTTGGAATTTCAATATGTAGCTGAGTCTTTATTGCATTCTTTATTCCATCATGCTTTAGATCTTTTAGTGATGTTGACAAATATTAGAAATTTATTCCAAAGATCTTTAACAATAAAAGCAAATTCTTAAGTTATGTATTTGAGTATTTCACAGCTAGTGATGTTAGAAGTCACCATGGAACCTATCCTACATCTAAGCTTGTTGACAAATTCTTTTTCTTTGTCACTATTCCTAATGATAAATTGTTTCTTCTCTCAAATAAATTCTTTCTCCAAAATAATAACTACTAATAAGAGAGTGTAATCCAACAGACTTTGAAGATTTGGTGATATAGTGTGATTGTTAAATTTCTCTGACCCTGTTCTAAGGAATATTAGATTCAGTACTGAGTTCAAATCTTGAGAGTTGTTTGAATATCACAGAGGTACTTGAGTGATAAATGTTGATAGTTTTTAACCAAAGTTGTCTGCCACTTTCTAGACTATGTTAGTACATAATAAATGGTAGGGGTATGATATGTTCCAGTTATTATCTCTAATACTAAAGTCTCCTGTTATAATTAGGATATTATTTAAGTTTACCTCATTATCTTTCAGATATTTTAAGGCATTCTGTTAGTTATCTGAATGAACATTGAGAATGAAACATATAATACTCTGATTAAGAAAAGAAACAAGATTAATATTGTGATAATTAAAAATATCTTTCCTTAATGAAAATCTCAAGCTGACCAACTTAATGTTGATATATGTAATAACTCTTGGATAATTCTGCAAACATGATCCAAGATAGATGATGTGGAGCACTGATAATATCTTCTCCTTCTTCAGTCATGGAGCTTGGAATTTGGTAAGTAATTGACCAGGAAGGTCTAAATAAAATGTTGAATTTTTTGTTGTTTTCTAGAATGGTATTAGTAAGAAGTCTGCTCTTTCTGACATTTGTGAAAAAATATGAAGGGTTTTAAAAATCATACTTTATCCCTGCTCATAGCTGAGCAAATTGAATTAGCTCTGATTTCTTAAAGCTTCTATACTTTTTTGTTATGCTAACCCCTATTAAACCTGTGTTTTCAAAATGGACATAAATTGTTGTCTACCTAATGATCACCTTTACAATTCATGTACTTGAAAGAGTGAGTATATGGTTCACCTTTCTTTGTTTCTAGTCTGGGAGAGTTAGTCTTGAAATTTATCTTATAGTACCAAGCTATTTCTCTCTAGTGTTTGAGTTTGTAAGGGCTATTATATTTTTAACATTTTGACTTATGAATGCAATATACAAATGTTAAGTGACCACATTTCCAGCAATTCTTATATTACAGAACATCTTGGTTTATGTTTATATCTCTGATTGTAGTGATATATCATTCTATATTTAAGCACCTATTGATGAGTAATTTTGCTTTTGTACTATTTTGGGAATTCCAAATATCTACCCAGACTACAGCTATATTTAATTTGAGAGAAGCTTTAATAATACAAGGTTGAAATGCTAGAATAATACCATCAAAAATATAGAAGGTTTTGATTATTCTTTTAATAATATTAGAAAGATTAGTATCTTCAATAAAGTATAGAATACCTAGTATTTTCAAGTATGACTTTGATTGAGAGAGCTTAGGGCTCATAATGTCACTTGTATTGACATCATTCAGTTCCTTCATATACTTTTCCACTATATTCAAGTCTGAAGATATAGCCACTTTTTTAGTCATGACAATAATATCTTTACTGTTGAGTCAAGTAGATACTTCAGATTTGATGTCTTTGAAAAGTCAATTAATGTTAGCAACATTTATATTTAATTGTGCTATCACTCTTTTCACATTGTTTGTCTCCATTGGTATAATAATCTGTTTTCTGGAGAGGCCTTTAGTTGTCATACTAAGCTTAGGTTTACTTTTTTGTAACAATTTGTTGATAACATTGTAAATCTCTAAGACCTTATTAAGAGAGAGCTTAGGAAAAGCATCTCTAATTTTGAAAATCTCTTTGATGTTGCCTTTTAACACTTGAGCATATGACTTATTATCTGCTTTTTTTTTAAAAAAAAATCAACAATTTATTATATAGAGCACAATAGCAGACTGTGATAGCTACTTTGTAACTATATTAAATAGAACTAAAGAAAAAGAAAAAGAAAAAATATATATATACAATGCTATAGCTACAAAACTATTGCAAGCTCATATAATACTTTCTCTGAAAGAGAGAGCATTCAGATTATACTTCAAAAAGAATATAAATTGAAAGAGCATTTCTTTTCCTGGATTCCAGCCCTTGTTAAATCTTTTGCAGTTATAAAGAACATGATGTCTTGTTTCAATTGGATATAATTCACATAAACAACTGAATTCTTCTTTTGGGAAAAAGCAAAGTCAGTATTCTCCTATTAGAGCATGACCAGTGATAGCTTAGGTAGCCCAAGTACAAAATGAATTGGATAATTCAAAGCTCTTGATCTACAGTTCCCCTTCTATATAGAAAAACTCAATGTCTAAAAGATCATTATTAAGAAGATTAAGAAAAAATTTCCTCTCGAGACTTGATGTTTTGAATTTATCATGCCATTCTTTAATAATATCATTATATTTCTTCTTTTTGCTAAAGTTCCATGACATCTTGCTAGAATAAAGCAGAATAAGGTTTAATTTCTTTGTATCTTTATCCACTTGAGTATGTAGGTGCCAGTTTTTATCACTAGAGCAGGTCCAGAATTTTACTGAGTTGTTCAAATGTTTGTTGAAGAAATTTTGAAGATTTTTAGATATTGTTATCAATTGAATTTGATACAGGTGAATAGTTGAATTGAATATTATTTGTACCACATGAAGAGTATCAGTGATAATAATAATATGAGAGGTACCAAGTATTTGAATTGCTTGATTAATCCTACATCTGATAGCAAATAATTCTATTTTCATTGTTATAACATTGCTAGTGTGATGGAGAGTTTTCTTTAATGAACTGTTGAACAAATAAATGTGAGCAATTGATATGGTGATGTTATTCTTTATGCTAGCATCAGAGACAATGATGACTATTGATAGGTCAGATGATACATTGAGCATGATATTGTTGAGGCAACTAAAGTGATGAGATTTTCTCTCTCCTAAGCTGTGATTAGCTTTGTGAAAAGAGAAACAACTGCAAAAAGAATTAATTAATCTATTTCTAGATGGAATTCAGTGTTAAGAAGATTGAAAGATGGAAATATTCCATTAAGATGACTGTTGGCATCAACTATGAAGCTTTTGATGGCAGCTTACTGTTGAATATCATGTGTTCCAAAGAGAAATAGTGGTGTGACAATAGAAAAGAGAATCTTTTTTCCAATAACTTTTTTAACATATGATTATAAGGAAGAGAGGCAGTTTGTAGTCAATTTATACCACTCAGCTTTTGTAGATGATGAATAATAGGAATGAGTCCAACAATAGCTTCAATTCCCAAGGATGGTGAAGTGCAAAAAGCCCCTAGAATCCATATTGCAACTCTTTATTGCATTTTGCTAAGCCTGCTAAGTAGATATGATAGTGGTGTCTTGTTATAAAACCACAAAGAGAACCCATAAAGCACAATGGAAAGAATGCAAGTTCTGTATAGAAGGCATTTTTGATAGGACAAGAGTCCACAAGTAGAATTGCTAAGCATTTTCATACTTTTAACTATGGATAGAGCTTTGTTGGTGTAAAAATCAATATGTTGGCAAAATGTGAGCTTTCTGTTGAAAATAAAAACCAAGTATTGCCATATAGTTCTTGGAGTTAATGTTGGACCTCCAATAGATGAGAGATATAGTGGAAAAAGATTAAAATCCCTATGAGATGTGGAAAAGTAAAATACTTTAGTTTTCTCATGTTTGATAGCCAAGCCAAATTGGTCTAAAAGAGAAGATACAATATTGTAGCTACAAAATGGAAATGAATTAGTTTTTTCAAAAGAATTTTCTTGAGAAATAAGGAGACCATTATCAATAAAAGACAAGAAAATAGGAATTTTTAGATTTTTAACACATTTTTCAAAAATATAGAAAAGAGATGAAAGATAAAGAGCCAAATAAATAGGAGAAAGGGCTGAACCTTGTCTGACACCAATGTTAACCACAAAAAAAGGAGAAAAAAGATGATTCCACATATACTGTGTTTTCCTACCAATTAAATAATTAGAAAAGAACTTCAAAACTTTAGAATTGAACCCCACCTTGTCTAGAATAAGAGAGAGGAGAAGACGATTGAGTGATGGAAATAACTGGACAATATCAAATGCCAAAGTACTAGTTTGAGTACTCTTTACTCATCCCAATCAAATTATATATTAGAAAAGTGCCCACATCAGAGGTAGACCATTGTTTAAGTCCTTCAAATTGATAAGAATGTACAAAATTGTTGGAGATAGTATGGAATTGCATTCTTTCTCCAATGACTTTTTCAATCAATTTGCCAAGTATATATTTAACAGCACAATAGGTCAAAAGAATTTGAAGAAGTCATACAATGACTTGTTCAGTTTCAGAATGATAATTGATGTCAAAGTTTTGAAATGAGAAGACCAATGCCCTAGATTAGTACAGACATTAGTGATGTTGATTATAGAATTTAAGCAAAACTTGTCATTGATAAATCATTTGAGGAGTCTCCATGAAATTTTGTCCAGTATAGGAGCTGAAAAGTTGTTATATTTGTTAATAATACTCTTGAATTCTTCTTTTAAAAAGGGTGTTTATTCAGAGACAGGTTTAGACAGGATCTCATCTAAAATGTCAGTGTTGACTTGATAATTATGAGCAGAGTTAAAAGACTGATGTAGAGCTTGCCACAGATCATCAAGCTCAATATATAGTCTACCATTATATTTAATTGCTTCTATGACCAGTAATTTTTGTTTTTGGACTCAGTTCATTAAGTCTCATAGTTTGTGATTTCTTAATGTGATTTCTTGAATCTTATCATCAAAAAATGTTCTTTTGGTTTTCTTGACAGTGCATTTGAATGTCTTCCAATCCTCTAGCCATTTAGAAGATCTATAGTTCATTAGACTTGACTGGCATTCTTTGTTCCACCAATGGTAATTTCCTGGACTGCAACCTCAAGCAACTCCTTACTTGTTAAGTGTGGAGTATTAATTTTCTTGAAGTTTTTTATGATGTCTGAAGTAAATTGACTGCTAGGGGAGCATAGTCCAATAAATATCATAATCCAGAGAAGATAAAGTAATTGTCAAGTTCCAAAGAATTAGATCTAAAAAACATTAAATCAATGACAGAATTCAAATCTTTGCTGTTGTCTGAGTATCTGGTAGGAACAGGATGAGTAGGATGTGAAAAGGACAAATTAAAACTATCAGCAATGTTAAAAAGTAAATTGCTATGAACTAGATGGTAAGGATAGTCCAAATTTCAATAACTATCTCTAACATTAAAATTGCCAGTCATAATTAAAACATTACAAATGTTAGCTTTAGTATCCTTAAGATACTTTAAAGTGGATTAGTTCAAATCAGAATAAATGTTAAGAAAAAAGAAAATTTTGCTGTTATTGAAGAAGGAACAACAGCAAATGTCTCTATGATTAAAAATATCTTTTCAAAGAGAAAATTGCAAGCTAGTTAAACAGATATTGATGAACAAAATGACATGAGGGTAATCATTGTTGTTAGAAGAGTTTCTGGAAAAAGTAACCCAATTTGGATGATTTAGAGCTTCTACAATTATTTTACCTCCCTTACTTAATGAGCTTGGAATAGAATGAATGGTTGACCATAGAGGTTTTTGGATGAAGATGATGTCAAAATCTTTATTCATCTTCAACAGAGTGCTGGTGAGAGATTTGTTTTTTCAAACATTTTGTGAAAATACTCTGAGATTCTTCAGAATCATGCTTGTTCACTATTTACAACTGAAAAAATTGATTTGCTCCTATTCTCATAGAGCTCTTGATATTTCCTAGGGTACTACTCTCTATTGAAGCAATGCTTCCAAAATAAACATGAGTTTGAATCAGCTTAATGATCTTCTTTGTAGTTGATGCATTTGAATGTATAAGAGCAAGGTGTACCCTATTCTATCTCAAGTCTTAGCAGGTTAATTTTGAAGTTTGCCTTGCAGCACCAGGCAAATTGACAGTGGTGTTTGGACTTGTAGGAAATGTTACACTTAATACATTTGGATCCCTGTACTTTGTATGAAAACATAGCATAGCCCCATTTCCAGCAATTCTTATATTGTGGTACTCCAGGGTTCATGTTTTCACCTCTAATTGTGGCAATATATCTTCCTATATTAAAGCACCTGTTAATAAGGCCTCTCATTTGAACATCCCAAATGTCCAACTAAATGATTGCCATATCAGATTTTGGGGAAATTTTGATAATACAAGGTCTTGAAACAATTGCAATATTGTTGAAAATGTGATTGTTCTTGATGATGGTTTTGACTACATTAGCCAAAATGGGAGTGTTAGTATTTTCCATTATATATGGAATATCTATGATCTTCAAATAAGATTTTGATTGAGGTAATTGTGGAACCTCAACATTCTCCACATCAATGTTAAAGTTCTTGACATATTTCTCAATAGTTTGAAGATCAAGAGAAGACTTTATTAGTGACAATTACAATTTCTACTTAGTTACTGCAAACAAAATCAGCCATTACTTCTAACTTGATATCTTTAAGTGCTCTATTAAGGTTTGTGATATGAGCACTTGACAATTTTTCCTTGATGCTTAAGCATATGATTTCCTATTATTCCTCATATTCTTTGGTAGGCTAAGTTGAAAGTTCTTAAAGAACTTGGAGATTTTATTGACTTCCTAAGGGTTTTTGTCAGAATAGGGGGAGTGTGTTTGATGAAACTTGCTGGTTTATCAGCAGGTTTGTTATTCTTGGATCTAATTTTGACTTCTTGAATTCTTAGAGTGAATTTTGACATAACTTTCTATCAAAAAAATCAGTTGTCTTTGTCAGAGACTAGTAAGTCTTATACAGAATTGTAAAGAGCTGAAACAAAATTCCAAGCCACTTCATCTATTCTCTTGAGGTCTGGAATATTATTCATGTCAGACTTATGAAGTTGGAACTCAAGTTTCTTTTGACTTTCCTTTTGACTCTATTTTCTTTTCTTTTCTTTTATTTTCTATCCTAGGAACTAGGGTTAGGGTTGGCGTGACATCACTGTCACACTGTCACGAGTCACATGACACAGTCCCAGTAATTGTCACAGGTTACAAGATAACAATAGAAAAAAGTAAAAAGTTCTAAAAAAGATATTATATAGTATATATAACATATGTTGATCTTAAGATGAACACATAGTCTTTAGGGTAGGCTAAAGTAGTAGTAGCATAGACTATTATGTTTTAGTATATAAGATAGACAATTTTGTACAGAGTTCTCTATCAAGTTCTCTTATGTAAATCCTATACAAGGTTCTTTTTCTTGATCTACTTGCAGATTCTGAGATCATAACAATTTATCTTATTAGGTTCAATGCTCTTATTCCTGATATAATTAGTCATATATCTTAATAACTCCCTAATATTTTTCAAATACAAAAGAAGGTACTCAAGCATACCATAAAGTGAAATAGAGTGGAAACTATTATTCTAGAAGCTTTATTCAGTTGCCTGATTAATGTTGTAAGGCAACTGTATATTGATAACCTCCTGTGGAGGACATGTGTTAGTGCTAATATTAGAAGCACCCTCACCTCATATATTGAGTGCTTGGTTGAGGGCTGGAGCCTCATTGATTATATGTTATATCTTTCCTTGAAGACTATTATTAGATGCCTCACTAACCTGCTTACCTTTTTCAATCTCTAGATAGTTTAAAGTATAGAATAGTTGTGAACTATGGCTAAAGTCTGAGCTTCATTAGATAAAAAGTTGTTTATAACCTCTATTTGTTTATAATAGGCCATAAAAGATGTGTTCAAGAGAATGGATGATTCTTTAGATCTATTTCTAGTAAAGAAAGTAGACCTTTTTCTGACAATGTCATTGTCAATGTTCATGTCCATTGTGGATAGTTTTCAAGCCATTTTTGATGATTGTATAGCAGTATTGGTAGTGGAAAACAATTTATTCACTAATTCTCTTATAGATGCTACCATACAAGATGGTGGTAAGAGAGAAAGAAGCAATGTATCATAGTACACTTAAACTCTTATATTTATATTTTATTTATATTTTCCTTTTATCTATTTTCTTTAATTTGATTTTTTGTTTTCTTTTTTTTTAATTTCCTGGACAATAGAGAGGCATGTGAATACTATCATATGACATGTCACATGACATAATGTCATAAATCTAGAATATAAGAGAAAGAACTAGAAGAATGATATCAAGATGTATGTTGATAGTATGTTTACCTTATAGCAGATGTATAGATATTAAGACTATTTATTGCTAGCACAGATCACATGCTTATAGTATATATAGAATTGGAATATATTGGTATTCTTTGTTGAGTTCTCTTGTAATCTCCATAAAACTCTTGCTCTATAAGACTATTTAGTGTACTATTGATCATTCTAATTAGTAGTTAACACAACAATCTATGTACAGGAGTGTGTGAATATAAAAACACTAAATACTTCATTTAAGATAGTACCTAGAAAATATATAAGCAAATTACTCTGGATCTGAATAGTTCTTGGATGTTAGAAAGGAGTTCCATAGAGTTACTAGGAAGTCTAGCAAAGATATTTAAAAAGTAATCAATGTGGAATGAATAGAGTTGATTTACAACAGATAACAATTGGAAGTGTGGATAAGAGAATAAGTATTATCTATTTTTGGAATGAATGTGATTAGACCTACTAGAACTTTAGAAAATGACACATGTTATTTTGTACTCCAGAAATATGTAGAAAAGATAGCCTAAATATTTAAAATATAGCACTTGCATCAGTAACAATACTGAGAGTGAAGAGAGAAGAAGCTTCAGAGCAAAGACAGTTAAGAGACTCAAGATAGAATTTGTGATCACTAAGACTTGAGCAATTGCAAGAATGAAAGAAGATGTAATCAGGGAAGTTGTTTGGTAATCTATAACCAAGAATAGCCTTAGTATCTAAGAGGTTGAAGCATTTAGTGAAATTGAGTAGTGATTTTTCAGTATTTAAGAGAGAGCCCTTTAAACAAACACATTTGATATTACTTAGAACATGTTAGAGCTCTATCTATGATCAGAAAGTGGGTATCTCAGAAATCTTGGAAGTTGGTTTATGACAATATCCCCTCTTTAGAGACAAGCCCTTAAGAACAAAAGTGTGATTAGAACTAAGAATGTGGATGAGAACAAAGATCAAAAGAAAAGAAAAAAGAACAGAAACAGAAATAGATATAGTAGAATATAGATAAAATCAAGACAGCAGGAGTAAATCAAGCTTCAAAGAATATGTGATATAGAAGTTGTATATCAGTTTCAGAGTTAATGAGTTCAGTGGTAGGTAACCACTTGAATTTGTCTTCATATTCTAGTCAGATAACATTATAGAGAAGTTTGCAATCTTGTATACAGTCAATTTTTAAGTCAACAATCTATAATATTTGGTATTTGACCTCATCATTAATAGTGACTAATGTAGATAGGAGATTGAATCAGCCAGGAAAGTTGCTAAAAGTGGCAATTTTGAGCATAGAGATGTGGAAAAATGGATGAATAGAGTATATTAGATCAACTGAATGATGCCTATGGAATTATAGTGGAGTTTGTATCTCTAGGGAAATACTAAGAGAACATGATAGAGTTTTCTGGAGGTAATAGCTATTCTAAGTACCTATAAGTCCATTCTAATCAAGTGGGACATCAGGTAAAATATTTGGTAATTCAAATACAAAGTGATGAAGCTATATGATTGTTATAGTATGCTTAGACACTCACAATTTATTTTAATTTTCTTTTTCTTTTATTTATTTTTCTTGATTTGATTTGATTTTGATCTTGATTTCTTTTGGATGATAAAGAGGTATGTGATGTTATAAGGTCTAGAATAAAGTAGAGTGAGTTAGAACAAATAATGTCAAAAGGCATGTTTGTCTTGTGATAACAGTATAGTGGATTCATAAACAATATATAGACTTTAGGAAAGGCTTATTTATTGTTAGCACAGACTAACTATATATCCTATAAATAGTGTAGGAATACATCAAGGACTCTTTTTTGAGTTCTCTTGTGATCTCCATAAGATACTTTCTATTGAGTTTATTATAGTGATGCTATTGGTCATTGTGACTAGTAATTATCACAACAATGATCAGAAACTTCAGTCAAGTATTGCTAGATAGTAGGAGCTTATTAGTTGGTAGCTATAAAAGATAACTTGATAATTGTAAGAGAGTGTAGAAATTCATAGTAGTACTATGAAGGTTAAGAGAGTTCAACAATGTTATAGCAGAACATTATTGTAGGACTTAGAGAACAGAAGGACTACAGGGTTGACTCTGACTTTAGTAAGTGCTACAGACTTGAATTTTAGGTGAAGCAGAAAGTTTTCTTGTATCTATCCTTTCTTCTAGATTGTTGCAGCTTAAAGCAAGGGACACTGGTTGGAAATTGATGTTCTGGATATCCATCAAACAAATAAACTACAGAGCTGTAGAGTTGAGATGATGAAACTCAGCCACTTAATCAAGTATAAATATATTTGTAGTATTTTCCCATGAGTTTGCTTCCAGTCTGAAATCTTTCTACTTAATTAGATATTAGTATCTCTTACAGTGTTAGCAGCTGTTAAGAATCTTTTCTACCTTTTACTCTTCTTCTCCATTAATAATAACAGGGTTTGAAAGAGGACTAGAATATCTTTTAGAAATAAGGTCATAAGAGATAGTAGTGAGCTTGACAACTAGAAATACTAGATGTAGTTTTTGTGACATAGGGAAAAGCTTGAGGTGACACAACATGAGTCCAACTTGTTTCTTTACTATATAGGATTTAAGGTAGCAGTATAACAGTTTGGTAGAAGAGTACATTGTATGTATCCAAGGAGTCTAGAAACATCTTGTTACTAAGGTGGAATATTGTAATAGAGATACATTTTTGATTGTAATATCTTGCTATGTCTTCTTACAAATTATAAATAGTAAACTTTGCTTCTTTTAGTATAGACTTCATGCTATTGGTGAACTTTAAAATACTCTCGAATTTGGATTTCCTTTGATTGGGCTTAAATCTCATCTATGATAGATATCTGGTATTGAAAATAAATGGTGGTTGTTGTATGGAGAAGTGTACACGGTTATTATATTAAAATTCTACTAGTAGAAGAAGAACTTGCCAGTTGTTCTGTTATTCATTGATGAATATTTACGAGTACTACTTGAGCTTTTGGTTCACTTGCTCTGTCTGCCCATCAGTTTGGGAGTGCCAGGCTGTAGATGATACTATTTCAATACCAAGCAGTCAGTATAACTCTTTAGTGAAGAGTGCTACAAACTGCAGTCCTCAGTCTGAGACTATATAATTAGAAAGGATGTAAAGCTTCCAAGTGTAGTGTAGAAAGAACCTTGCAGCATCCTCTACAGTAACCATAGTGTGAGTAAGGATGAAGTGAGCTCTCTTAAAAACTGAGTCTACTACTATTATCACTGTATTGAACTCTATGGATTTAGGAAGTTTCACAACAAAGTCAGTGCTAATGATTTCCTATCTTGCATTTGGCATAAGTAGTGGATATAACTCTCTGAAAGGCAAGTGGTAAATAGGCTTGGTTTGCAGACATAGATCATAGGTACTGACATACTGACCAATATACCTAGACATTTATAGCCACCAATAGCTCTGCAATACCAAAGTCTTCTAATACCTAGCATGTCCATCTATCTTCATATCATGATGAAGGGACACAATATACTACTGTAAGTCTGAGACATTGGGAACATAGACCTTTCTCCAAAGAGAAACAACATATCTGTTTGAGATCATTCTGAAGATTGTATTGACTTGGAGACAGGTTGGTGAAGTTCTCTAGCTGCACAGGCCACTGATTTCTCTTGTTGACCTACTCTATTTCCTTTGCAAATGTTCACAAGAAGATTATGTTTCTTTCCTTTGAATACCAGTCCTTCCAGTGTACATCCTGCTAGATATTCTAGCTTGAATAGCACCACATCCTCATTATTACCTCCTAAAAGTGAGCACTTCTGGAAGAAATGGAATGTATAGCAGCATGGTGCAGTGTAGACAACTAACAATACCTTGCCTATAGTAAGTCTGTGATAGAAAGCTTAGGGAGTATGTACAACAATAAAGGACAAGTAGTAGTAGTAATTCAACCTATGCTAGATTTACATTGGCTACCTAATTAGTACTACTGATATGCTTAGTAAGTGGGATGCTTTGCAACAAGGACCACTTGTAACTTGTCTAAACAATATACTGAGGATTCTCCTGGAGATTATAGACTTCACATACCCTA
>Ga0157367_1000686_pt1 | contig 15840 bp, 14 predicted proteins | sample AttbisABBM2_FD_113142 | JGI IMG/M metagenome (GOLD analysis project Ga0157367, IMG submission 113142) | Fungus gardens microbial communities from leaf cutter ant in Botucatu, State of São Paulo, Brazil - Atta bisphaerica ABBM2 | ecosystem: Host-associated > Fungi > Mycelium > Unclassified ...
CAGCGTCAGTCCGAGCTTTTCCTCGAGCTGCGCGATCTGGCGGCTGAGCGGCGACTGCGAAATGTGCAGCCGTTCGGCGGCGCGGCCGACGTGTTCCTCTTCCGCGACCGCAATGAAATATTGAAGCTGACGGATGTCGAGCATATAAGACCTAGAAGGACTCAAGTTTGATGAATTATGTCTTGGACAGACATAACCATGCAACCTAGACTGGACGCACTTTTCCGTGACCTGTGGAGAAATGCATGCGTCTCGAAGACACGCTGCCGGCCGACAACACGCTCGGTTTCGGCGCCGCCCCGCTCGGCAACATGTTCCGCGACATCCCCGACGACGAAGCCGCCGCGACCGTCGAGGCCGCGTGGGCGCGCGGGATCCGCTACTTCGACACCGCGCCGTCGTACGGCGCGGGGCTGGCCGAGTTGCGCTTGGGCGACGTGCTCGCCGGCCATCGGCGCGACGACTACGTGATCAGTACGAAGGTCGGCCGCGTCGTGCTCGACGAAACGGAAGACGCGACCACGCGCGACTACGGCGACAAGACCGGGATCTTCGCGCATGGCCGCGCGAACCGGCTCGTCAGCGGCTACACGGCCGACGCGACGCTGCGCTCGATCGAGGGCAGCCTGAAGCGCCTGCGCACCGATCGCCTCGATATCGTATGGGTGCACGACATCGCGCAGGACATCTACGGCGACGAATGGCTCGCGCAGTTCGAAGTCGCGCGCAAGGGCGCGTTCCGCGTGCTGGGCAAGCTGCGCGAAGAAGGCGTGATCGGCGCGTGGGGCCTCGGCGTGAACCGCGTCGAGCCGATCGAACTCGTGCTCGACCTCGCCGCACCGCAGCCGGACGGCATGCTGCTGGCGGGCCGCTATACGCTGCTCGATCACGAGCGCGCGTTGCAGCGGGTGATGCCGGCGGCGATCGAGAAGAACGTCGGGATCGTCGTCGGCGGCCCGTACAGCTCGGGCGTGCTGGTCGGCGGCGCGCACTTCGAATACCGCAAGGCACCGCCGGCCATCGTCGCGAAGGTCGAGCGCATCACCGCGATCGCCGCGCGCTACGACGTGCCGGTCAAGGCCGCCGCGCTGCAGTTCGTGCTCGCGCATCCCGCGGTCGCGTCGGTGATTCCCGGTGCGAGCCGTCCGGTGCGCATCGCGGAAGATGTCGACGCGCTGAACGCGACGATTCCGGCCGACTTCTGGCGCGAGATGTGCGAGCAAGGGCTCGTCGCCGCGAACGCGCCGCTGCCGATCGATCGCTGATCGGGCCGGTCGACGCGAGTCGATAAAAAAAAACCGCGCAAGCGGGCATCGTCGTGACGGCGCGGTGCGGCGCGCCGTTCGGGCGCGGCTTGGCCGTGCACTTGGAAGCTCTAACAAAATGAACTGATGGGGCTGCTAACCTGCCGCACGCTCTGCTCACCTCTTCGTTGCTTCGCTGACGACGAGACGGCCGTGTCGCTACTCGCTACGACAAGCTCGCAGGGAACTATCTCGCCTTCGCTTTGCTTCGCTTGCGTGTGCCTTTGGACCGCTCGTGCGAATTTAAAGGACTATTGCCGCAATTCCGACAGCCCCCGCTGACCGTGAGCTTTATCGATGATCGCTATGCCCCTGAACAAGCCGCTTGACTTCCTCAATCACCTCGTCTGCCAGCGTCTCGGGTACGCCCCAGTAATCGAAGATACCGCCATCTGCGCAATTCTGTCCGCACGTCACAAATACACCGGTGCCAAATCGATTCTTGAGATGTGTAGCTAGCCAGCCAACGAAGCCGCTATTGTCTGCCCCTGCCGGGAAGTGGAATCGAAAGATGCCGAACTGTTCCTTGTGTGCATCGTCACTCGGCACAAGCTGACTCCACACGTTGTCGTCTCGCACCAAGGCAAGTGCATCAGCCCGCGCAGCACTTGGGAATTGATCCAGCGGAAATTCAATGAACATGTACGTTCCGGAGTATATCCGTAGGCGTGCCTCGGTGATTACGCGTCGCAGGCGACGCTCAGTTTGTTCGACGGTCTCACGTGAAATATCAACCATGTCTACTCCGAGAATGAGCCGGTTACAGCTCAGATCATCAAGGCAAGCAAGAACGAACTTCATCTTACCAGTCATGTAACGCAATCACCGGCGAATAGCCGCCCGAACCGATCGGACCGGATGACCAGACAACCCGCACAAATGCAAACAGACCCTGGAGCTTCTTGGAGCAGGCGTTTGGCGGACAAACAGGTCGCTCAACATCACCCTGCACTCAAAGCGTCGATCGCGGCCAGCGCCTGTCTTGTCATTCCGACTCCGATGGCGAGGCGACGAAGCGCATGCCAGCCAAGCAAGCCTTGTGGAGCCGGCTACTGCTGCATCACGGCGCCTGCGCTGGCACCGATGACAAGCAACGTACCGATGCTTTGCAGCAAGGTCATGGGCTGCCCGAGTACCGCAAATCCGATTGCTGAGGCAATCGCGGGCTCGACACTCATCAGGATGCCAAACGCCGACGCCGTCATGCGCCGTAACGCAATCATCTCCAGAACGTAAGGCAAGAGCGGGACGAGCACGGCGAGACAGGCGGCGTCGATCAATTGCCCGGCCGGCAAATGCCCGCCGCTTTCTGCGAGGCCGAAGGGCGCCGTCACGAGCGCCGCGACGATCAGCGACGTGGACAGGCCTTGCAGACCATCGAACAGCGACCCCACCCGCTTCATCATCAGGATGTAGGCAGCCCATCCGAGCGCCGAGCCGAGCGGGAAAACGAGCGCCGCAACGGGCGCGATCCACATGTCGTCCTGACGCGCGAGCAGCACGATTCCTGCCAGGGCGAGCGCCGGCCACGCGAGCATCCGGATCTTGCGTACGCCGATGGTCGCGACGCACAGCGGCCCCAAAAAATTGATCGCGACGGCGAGCCCGAGCGGCACGCGCTTGACCGCCTCGAAGAAGCACAGTGTCATGCACGCCATCGCGCAGCCGAGCGCGATGGCGGCGATCCAGCGCTGCCGGGAATAGCGTCGGAAAGGCGGGCGCACGATCACGGCCAGCGCGACGGCGGCGAAGCACAGGCGCAGCCAGGTCGTGCTGAACGTTCCGTACTCGAGCATCGCGGGCCGCGACAGCGCAGCGCCGAGCTGGACGCTGCACATCGACACCACGGCGAACCCGGGCGCCAGAGCCGCTCGGAAGAGTCGTGTCCGCGACGCGCCAAATGAGGCATCCGCCGTGAACGCGCCGCGCGCAACCGGTGTGGAATCGGTCGTGTGCCGGCCGGCCCGGATGCTTCCGATTTCTTCGTTCATGCAGTGCTCCATGATGGCGATGCGGCGATGTTAACCACGCATGTTCGTTTGGTATAAGCTCGAATTTTTTATGGGCGTTTCAAGAATATTTATGGCTCGAGATCTCGACAGCGGCTTGTTGCGCACCTTTCTGATCGTGGTCGAAACCGGTAGCGTGAGCGAGGCGGCGCAGGCTCTGCATCGCACGCAGGCCGCCGTCAGCATGGCATTGCGCCGGCTGGAAGAATCGGTCGGGCAGCGCCTGCTCGAACGTTCGCCACGCGGCATCAAGCCGACAGCGGCGGGCAGCGTGCTGCTGCCTTACGCGCAGCGCATGCTCGACATCGGTATCGCGGCGCGCGCTGCGCTGAATGCAGGTGAGATTTCCGGGACGGTCCGGCTCGGCCTCCTCGAGGACATCGCTGTTGGCCATCTGCCGCACACGCTGCGTGATTTTGGCGCGTCGTTCCCGAATGTCGCCGTGGAGATCGTCGTCGATTCGAGCAAGGCGCTGTCACAGGATTTCATGAATGGCTCGCTCGATTTCGCGATCATCGACCCGACGTTCATCCATGCGGAACCGCTCGTGCGGTGGCAGCATCCGCTATTCTGGGCGGCTGGCCTTGCGTATGACGGAGATGTCCGCCACGGTCCATTGCCGTTCGTTGCGTTCGGCGGTGCGTGCCCGTGGCAAGACAGGCTGTATGCGTCATTGCGCGATGCTCGGGTCGCATGGAAAGTCATCTGCACGAGCACGAGCCTGGCCGCCATTCAATCCGCAGTCGAAGCAGGGCTGGGAGTCACGGTCCTGCTCGAATGGAACGTCCGGCGCGATTCGATGCGCGTGCTCGATCCGGCTGCCACCGGATTGCCGCGCCCGCCATCGGCGGAATTCGGCTTGTTCAGCCATGCGGATGGCAGCGATCGCATGTCGGCGGTACAGGCCTTGCAGCGCTTCCTCCTTCGCGAGTTGCGCGATGCCGCAACTCTCCAGGAAGCTCTGACACAGTGAATCTTGAAGCTGTCGCCAGCAGATGATGCAAGCGGCGATTTTCATGAACGCTTCGTGGATCGCCGCGAGGTGTTCGAACCGGATGCGCAGTCGCCTGAAGTTGTGCAGCCAAGCGAAGGTACGCTCAACAACCCACCGGGTCTTGCCGAGGCCACCGCCGTGTGGCTCGCCACGGCAGGCGATCTGCGTGGCGATGCCGACAGCGTGAAGGTGATTGGCGTATTTGTCGTGATCGTAGCCGCGATCGGCTTGCATCACGACGGGCTTTGACAGAGGCCGCCCCCGCTTGCCACATCAGTTCATGTGATGGGGAGCTTCTTGGTCGTGCGCGCGCGGCCGGTAGTCGATCAGGCTGGAGAACACCGCGATCAGCACGGCCATCACGACGAAGAACAGCAGCGCCAGGAAGTACGAGCCCGACCACTGGACGATCAGCCCGATCAGGATCGGCACCACCACGCCGACCATGCTGCCGCAGAAGTTCATCGTGCCGCCGAGCACGCCCGCGCGCTCGGGGCCGCCGACGATCGCCGGCAGGCTCCAGTACATCCCGCAGAAGCGGATGAAGAACATCGCGATGCTGAGCAGCAGCACGACCGCATTTGCGTTCGCGATATAAGCGGCGGCCAGGATGCACGCTGCGGCGATCAGCGACGAGCCGCTGAACATCGTGCGCATCACGAGGTTCGGCGACGCGCCCGACGCTTTCCAGCGGTCGCCGATCGTTCCGCCGATCAGTTCGCCGACGAAGCCCGACATGAAGATCACGAACGTCGCGCCGCCCGTCGTCGCGATGTTGAAGCCGTAGGTCTTGTGCAGGTAGCTCGGCATCCACGTGAGCAGCCCGTAGAACACCGCGAGGATGCAGCTGTAGCCGGCGAACATCGCGAGCACCGAACGGTCCTTCACGAGTTCGCGCAGCGGCACGCGTTCGGCCGCGGCCTTCGCCGGCGGGTTCGCGCGCGTGATGTGCTCGAGCTCGGCCGCGTTGACGCCCGGATGCTCGGACGGGTGATTGCGGATATAGCGCCACACGAGCACGCCCACCAGCATCGTGCCGATACCGGCGATCACGAACGCGATGCGCCACGACCCGAACCACGCGATCAGCCCGGAGATCAGGATCGCGCCGAGCGCGCTGCCGAGCGGCGCGCCGCCGTCGACCAGCACGGCGCCGCGGCCGCGCTCGTGCGGCGTGAGCCACGAGCCGATCAGCTTCGCGCCGGCCGGAAACACCGGCGATTCCGAGAAGCCGAGGCCCATGCGCGTGAGCATCAGCAGCAGCCAGTTGTGCGAGGCCGCGCCGAGCGCCTGGAACGCACCCCACGCGAGCGTCGCGGTCGCGATGATGCCGCGCGTGTGATAGCGGTCGAGCATCACGCCGACCGGGATCTGCATCAGCGCGTACGACCAGAAGAACGCGCTCAGCATCAGCCCTTCGAGCGCGGGCGACAGGTTGAACTCCGGCGCGATCAGCGGCATCGCGACCGACAGCGATGCGCGATCGATGTAGTTGATCGCGACGAGCAGCAGCATGAGCAGAAAGATGCGCCAGCGCACGCTGGTCGGCCGGGCCGCCGCGTCGAGCGACGCCGATGTGGCCGATGCGGCAGGGGAATGCGAGGGGGGCATGGTTGTCTCCGTCGTTATGGTTGCGGGGCGATGACGCGTTCCGTGCAGCGACTGTAGGGCGGCCGCCGCGTCTTGCCTAATGACGCTTCGTGATCGCGTGATAACCAAACGGAACGGCATGCGGGGGAATAAGCGGCCGTTATCGGGCGATCCGGTTTTTTCATTACCGGCGGCGATCGGCCGCTTGTAGTGTCTGGTGCGGAGACTTCACACGGAGAAAGCACCATGAACCCATTCCAATACTTCTTTCCCACCACGCTGAAATTCGGCAACGGCCTCGCGCGTCAGGCCGGCGAACTGCTGAAGCCGCTGTTCAGCGGCAAGCTGCTGGTCGTGACCGACGAAGGCCTGATCAAGAGCGGCGTGCTCGAAGGCTTCTTCGCATCGCTGCGCGAGGCGGACGTTGCGTACGCAATCTTCTCGGGCGTCGAGGCGAACCCGAGCACCGCGGTGCTCGACAGCGCGCTGACGTTCCTGAAGGCGCACCGCTGCACCGCGGTGATCGGCGTCGGCGGCGGCAGCAGCATCGACACCGCGAAGGGCGTGGCCGCGATGGCGACCAATGGCGGCACGATCCTCGATTACGAGGGCTACAACAAGATCCCCGACGAACCGCTGCCGATCTTCGCGATCCCGACCACGTCGGGCACCGGCAGCGAGTGCACGGCATCGACGGTGTTCACGAACCAGGAAACGCTGTTCAAGACCGTGATCGTCAGCCACAAGATCTTCCCGAAGCTCGCGATCCTCGATGCGGAACTCACGCTGAAGCTGCCCGCGGCGATTACGGCAGCCACCGGGATGGACGCGCTGACCCACGCGATCGAATCGTACGTGTCGAAGCAGGCGAACCCGGTCAGCCAGTCGCTCGCGCTCGGCGCGATCCGCCTGATCGGGCGCAGCCTGCGCACCGCGTTCTACGTCGGGTCCGACCTGGCCGCGCGTGAGGACATGCTGCTCGGCTCGTTCCTCGCCGGCGTCGCGTTCTCGCAGTCGAAGCTCGGCAACGTGCACGCGATCTCGCACACGATGGGTGGCGTGTTCAACATTGCCCACGGCATCGCGAACGCGGCGCTGCTGCCGTACGTGATCGACTTCAACCGGCCGGCATGCCCGGCGCTGTTCCGCGACATCGCGGCGGCGCTCGGCGGCGACGTGACCGGCCTCGATGCGGCAACGGCCGCGCGTGCGCTGGTCGAGCAGATCGTCGAACTCAATCGCGCGCTCGCGATTCCGTCGACCATTCGCGAACTCGGCGTCGATCTCGCGCACCTGCCGCAGATGGTGGCCGACTCGATGCGCAGCGGCAACGTGCTCGTCAATCCGCGCTTGACGACCGCGCGTGACGTCGAGGCGATCATCCGCGCCGCGTATGCCGGCGAGATCTGATCGCGCGGCGCTTCACGCGCACGCCTCCGATTCCCCGATTCGATTCAACCAGGAGCAGTCATGTATTACGAAATGCGGACCTACACGGTCCAGATCGGCAAGATGAACGAATACCTGCGGCACTTCGAGAAGGAAGGCCTGCCGGTGATCTCCCGCTATGCGACGCTGGTCGGCTGGTGGTACACGGAAATCGGCGAGCTGAACCAGGTCGTCCACATCTGGGCGTACGAAAGCCTCGACGACCGCATCAAGCGGCGCACCGCGCTGTACGAGGATCCGGACTGGCTCGAGAAGTTCGTGCCGAAGGCGTTCCCGATGCTGGAAAAGATGGAGTCGAAGCTGCTGCGTCCGGCCGCGTTCTCGCCGATCAAGTAGGCTGGGGATGCTGTAGCGTCTCGACGAGCATGCGCGCACCGGGTGTCAGGTGCGCGAAGGTGCGGGCCACCACGCCGAACGGCTCGTCGAGCGCGGGGATCGCGACCGGCAGGCACGCGACGAGGCCGAAGCGTTCGCCGAACTCGGCGACTTCGCGCGGAATCACCGCGACCAGTTCCGGGTTCGCCTGCAGCAGCGTCAGCGTCGCGAACGTCGACGCCGTCTCGATCGGATAGCCCGGCACCTCGATGCCGGCATCCGCGAGCGCGCGCTCGAGCGCGAGCCGCATCGGCGTGTTGACCGGATACGCGACCCATTCCGCGTCGGCGAGATCGCGCAGCGTCAGCGCGTCGCGTTCGGCCAGCGCATGCGCGCGTGAGGTCACGACCGCGAGCGGCTCGGATTTCAGCGGCACGTAGTCGTACGCCCCTGGGCGCCGGCTGTTGCCGTTGCGGCAGATCGCGAGATCGATGCGGCCGTCGTCGATCAGGGCGAGCAGGCTCGCGCTGGTGCCTTCGACGATCTCGACCGACAGGTGCGGCTGGCGGCGGCGCAGCTCGGTCAGCGCGCGCGTGAGCAGCGGCACCGCGCCCATGATCACGCCCACGGCCAGATGGCCGCCATGCCCCTGCGTGATCGCGAGCACTTCGGTATGCAGGTGTTCGAGGTCGCTGTAGATGAGGCGCGCATAGCGCGTGACGCAGCGGCCGAGGTCGTTCGCGACGAGGCCTTTCGGTTGCCGCTCGAACAGCGGCATGCCGAGGATGTCCTCGATCTCGCGCAGCACCTTGGTGGCGCCGGGTTGCGAGATCGCGATTTCTTCGGCGGCCTTGTGCAGCGAGCCGTGGTTTTCGAGCGCGATCAGCAGCTTGAGCTGCTTCAGGCGAAGGCGCGACGCGATGTTCGCGAGAGAGGGAACGGCCAGCGGTTTCATGGCGACGACCAAACCGAAAGCGGCGATTATAGCCCTGCCGTGCCGAAATCGATCTTGAGGATCGCTAATGCAGAACCGGTGAGCGCGCGTGCGGCGAACCGGCCCCGCACGCGACGCGGCCCGTGATGTCCGCCGTCAATTCCCGTACATGTCGAAGTCGAGATATTTCGACTGGATCCTGTTGTACGTGCCGTCGCCGCGGATCTGCGCGATCGCGCGATTCAGTGCGTCGCGCAGGTCGGCATCGGCCTTGCGCACACCGGCCGCGTCGCCGTTGCCCATGATCTTCGGGTCGAACACGACCCCGCCCGCGAACGAGAAGCCCTTGCCGCGCGGCGTCGCCAGGAAGCCGAGCTGGCCCTGCACCGCATCCATCAGCACGCCGTCCACGCGCCCGGTCACGAGGTCCGCATAGGCCTGGTCGTAGCTCGGATACGGCACCACCTCGACCTTCGCGGCCGCCCATTTTTCGCGCGCATAGGTTTCCTGGATCGTCCCCTGCTCGACCGCGACCCGCTTGCCGGCGAGCTTCGCCGCGTCGGGCAGCAGGCCGGAGCCGGTGCGCGCAATCAGGCGCGTCTGGTTGCGGTACAGGCGATCGGTGAAGTCGATCTGCTGGCGGCGCTGGTCGGTCGCGGCCATCGACGACAGGATCACGTCGAACTTGCGCGCCTGCAGCCCGGGAATCAGCCCGTCGAAGCTGCTCGATACCCACACGCATTTCGCGTTGAGCTTCGCGCACAGCGCGTTGCCCAGGTCGATATCGAAGCCCTGCACGCTGCCGTCGGTCGCGGTCGATTCGAACGGCGGGTAGGTCGGGTCGACGCCGATGCGGATCGTCGTCCATTCCTTCGCCGAGGCGAGCGTCGCGAAGGCCATCGCGGCCGCGGACAGCAGGATCGTGATGCGCGTCTTGTTCTTCATGGTCAGGCTCCGTTCGTGTGGGGAAGCGTGGGCGCGCGCGGGCCGCGCTTCAGACCGGGAATTCGCCGCGCCGGAAATCGTTCGACAGTTCGAGGGCGTCGGCCATCTCGCCGACGGTGACCGGCTTGATCGGCGCGCGGATCCGGTAATGGCCCACGTCGCCGACGCCGCGCTGCCGCACGTCGGCAATCAGTTCGCCGACCGTCGTGCCGCACCAGCGTCCCTGGCACGGGCCCATCCCGCAGCGCGTGAACGCCTTCATCTGGTTCGGCCCCTGGCAGCCGAGCGCCGCGAGCGCGCGGATCTCGCCGGCCGTGACCTCCTCGCAGCGGCAGACGATCGTGTCGCCGTCGGGGCGGCGCAGCGCGGCCGGCGGCGTGTACAACGCATCGAGCAGCGGGCGCACCGCGAGATGGCGGCGCCACGCACGCAGCGCCGGGCCCTCGCGTTCGGCTTGCCGGCGACGCTCGAGCGCGCCGAGCGCGGCCGCGATGTCGAGCGCCGCCACTTCGCCCGCGCAGGCCGCGGCCTGCGCGCCGCCGATGCCCGCACCGTCGCCGGCGATCCATACCTGCGCGACGCTGCTGCGGCCGCGTGCATCGCAGGCCGGCCGCCAGCACGCCGCGGGTTCGTCCCATTCATGCGCGCAGCCGAGCGAGCGGGCGAGTTGGGTCGACGGAATCACGCCTTGATGCAGCAGCACCAGCGACGTATCGAGCGATTGCACGGTGCCGTCCGCGTCGCGAAAGCGGATGCGTTCCGCGCGGCCGTCGCCGTCGATGGCTACGTCGGTTGCCCCGCGATGGACGGGAATGCCCGCGTCGCGCACCGCGCGCAGCATGCGCCAGCCCTTGAGCAGATAGTCGGCGCCGCGCAGCGCCGGCAGCGCATGCGGGAGCGCGCGGCGCCACGCATCGCGCGGCGTCGTGTCGACCAGCGCGCGCACGCGCCGGCCCGCATTCAGCAATTGCGCGGCGAACAGCCACAGCAGCGGGCCGCTGCCCGCGAGCACGGTGTCGGCCGACGGCGCGAGCCCCGCCGATTTCAGCAAGGTCTGCGTGGCGCCGACGCCCATCACGCCCGGCAGCGTCCAGCCGCGCACCGGCCACGGGCGCTCCTGCGCGCCGGTGGCGATCAGCACCGCGCGTGCGCCGATGTCGAGCGTGCCGCCCGACGGACCGCTCTGCGTGAGCATCGCGACCGGCTCCGGTTCGAACGCGACCTGCCACACCGTGCTGCGCGGCAGATACTGCGCGCCGCTCGCGAGCAGGCCGTCGACGAGCGGGCGGCCGGCCGCGTAATCCTTGCCGAGCCAGCGCGCGAGATCCGCGGGCGCATCGGCGACATTGCGATAGATCTGGCCGCCGGGCGCGCGGCCCTCGTCGGCGACGACGACCGACAGCCCGGCCGTGCGCGCGGCCGCGGCCGCCGCCATTCCGGCCGGCCCGGCGCCGACGATCAGCAGGTCACACTGGCGGCGCGTCATGCGAGCCTCGCCTTGCCATGCATCGCCCGCACCTGCATGCCGTCGCGCACGGGCGTCATGCAGCCCTGCACGTTCGGCACGCCGTCGACTTCGACGAGACAGTCGAAGCACGCGCCCATCATGCAGAACGGGCCGCGCGGCGCGCCGCTCACGGCGCTCGCACGGCAGGCGAGGGCGCCGGCGGCGAGCAGCGCGGCCGCGACGCTGAAATGGGCGGGCACGTCGTGCGGCGCGCCGTCGATATGAATGCGGACGCGTTCGCGTGTCGCGGCGGCGGGGACGATGGATTCAAACATGCCGGGCATCCGTGGGCGCGGCGAAGCGCGCGGTGTTGAAGGCGGACAGGTCGGCCGGCGCGGCGTCGCCCGCGATCCACGGCGCGACGAGATCGGCATGCGCGGCCGCGAGCGTCACGCCGCTGTGGCAGATCGCGACGAACGCGCCGGGATGCGTGGTCGACGCTTCGTAGACGGGCAGGCCGTCGGGCGTCATGATGCGCAGCGCGCCCCACGCGCGCACGATGCGCGCATGCGCAAGCGCCGGGAACGCGGCGCGGGCGCGGCGCGCGATGTCGACCATCGCGGGGGGCGTCTGGCCGTCGTCGCAGCCGACGTCTTCCGCCGAGTCGCCGAGCAGTACCGAGCCTTCCGGCGTTTGCCGGACGACCAGCGTCGGATAGTCGAGAAACGGTGCAAGCCGCTCGGTGACCATGATCTGGCCGCGCAACGGCGAGATCGGCGCGTGCATGCCGACCATCGGCGCGAGCCGTGCGTTGTCGAGGCCGGCCGCGAGCACGACGCGCCCGGCCTCGAGGCGGCCTTCGCGCGTGTCGATCTCGAAGTGTCCGGCGCGCGGACGAATCTCGTCGACCGCGTGGCGCGGCAGATAGACGCCGCCGCGCAGCACGAACGCCTGCAGCATCGCGCGCAGCGTGTAGAGCGGATTCGCATGACCGTCGTTCGGCGACCACAGCGCGCCGGCCAGCGCCGGCGACGCGGCGGGAATCCGTTTGCGCAGCGCGGCCGGATCGAGCACTTCGTACGACAGCGCGGCATCCTGGCGATGCAGCGATGCGCGCAGATCGGTCGCGCTGGCCAGCTCGGCGTCGTGCTCGAACAGTTCGATGCCGCCCGGGCGTTCGAACCCGCAGTCCACACCGGTCTCGCGCCGCAGCTGCGCGGCGAACGCGCCCCAGCGCCCGGACGATTCGCGCGACCAGCGTGCGTAGGGCAGGCAGCGTCCGCCCTTGCCCTGCACCCACACCAGCCCGAAGTTGCCGCGTGCCGCGCGAAACGCGATGTCGTCGCCGTCGCACACGGCGACGCGCTTGCCGCGGCGCGCGATGCCCCACGCAAGGGCCATGCCGACGAGACCGCCGCCGGCCACGACGACGTCGAAGCCGCGCACGGTCATGTGCGGCTCCGGTGGCATCGGGTCGGTGTCTGCGTGTTATGGGGCATGGTGGCGCGGTTCCTTGCGTGTATGGCGTTGTTGAATCGATGTTCGGGCAGGCAAAATAGGCTGTCCAATACAGCTTGATCAACGCGCCATAATCCAGTGTTATGACCACGCCTTCACTCAGGATTCGTCAGATCGAAGCGTTCCGCGCGGTGATGCAGCGTCACACCGTCACGCGCGCGGCGCGCGATCTGCATATCTCGCAGCCGGCTGTGAGCCGGCTGATCGCCGACCTCGAGGCGCGCGTCGGCTTCGTGCTGTTCGAGCGCCAGCAGGGGCGCTTCGCGCCGACCGCGCAGGCGCGCGTGCTGTACGAGGAAGTCGAGCGCGCGTTCGTCGGGCTCGATCGCGTCGCCCAGGCCGCCGAGCAGATCCGCGCGATGCGGCGCGGCACGCTGCGCGTGGCCGGCTCGCCGGCGGTCGCACTCGACCTGCTGCCGGAGCTCGTCACCCGCTTCTCGGGCGCGCATCCGGGTGTCGACATCACGCTGCTCGCGCACAGCGCGTCGACGGTCGTCGACAAGGTTGCGTCGGGGCAGTGCGACGTCGGGCTGATTGCCGAGCCGGTGCCGCATCCGGCGGTGCGCGGCGAGCGGCTCGCGGAAAGCGCGATGTGCTGCATCGTGCCGCGCGGGCACCGGCTCGCGCGCAAGCGCGTGGTGCGGCCGGCCGACCTGCGCGACGAATCGTTCATCTCGTTTCCGCCGAGCTTCGAGGCGCGCAGCGCGATCGATCGCGTGTTCGTCGAGGCCGGTGTGTCGCGCGTGCTGTCGATCGAGGCGCAGCTGTCGCAGACGATCGTCGCGTTCGTCGCGAATGGTGCCGGCGTCGCGCTGATCGATCCGGTGACGGCCGCGTATGCGGGCCATCGCGTGGCCGTCAAGCCGTTCGAGCCGGCCGTGCCCGATCACTTCTATCTGGTGACGTCCGCGTCGCAGCCGCTGTCGATGATCGGCGATGCGTTCTGCACGGATTTGCGGGAGGCGTTCGCGCGGATGCGGGATCGGCGCGACGCATGAGCGGGGAGAGAGGGGGGGAGCGGATCGCGATCGCGCCGCACTGATTGGCCGTTACCCGTCGATCATGCTTGGCCCATATCGCAATGCAGCGCAATGCAGGCGGGTGTTTGCGGACACGTAGCGGGGTGTTCGGCATCTCGCGGTTGCCCTGGCGGGAACACAAGCGAGCGTAGGGTGCCACTACGCTCGCTTGAGCGCCCATTACGAGCGGCTTCATCGACGAGATAACGTGCATTGCCGAAGCACATGATCGGCGCTCGATGAGTGCGTAGCCGCTGATCGAGCCGCGGCGTCAGCCGGAATGGTTCACTCCTGAATCAGGAATCGATTCCGGTTCTTGGCATCCTTGATCCATGCGGGCGCGCGGCCACGGCCCGACCAGGTTGCGCCAGTCTTGGGATCGCGATACTTCGCATTCACCGGCGCCGCCTTTTTTGCCGCGGCTCGATCTCGACGAACACCGAAGATGTCTTTTTCGGTAATTCCGTACTCTACGACCTTGGTACGGATGTCTTCGATTACCGATTGGAGCTCGGTGAGGCGGGCGGTTTCCGCTTTCTCCGCCAGTGTCTCCATTTGAGCCTTCAGTTCCTTGTATGTGGCCATGCTTTCCTCCGCGGGTTGTACTGCAAACATGATATGCGGCTTTTGCCGAAATGATCGAGATAATGATTAATTATGCGTATTGGACCAAGTTTAAAGCAACTCGACCTTTGGATCCGAAGCCTGATCCGCATGACCGGCACGCCGAATTCAGCCTATTGTGCTGTGGATATCCCGCGCCTTCAACGCGAGGCGCTGTCTGGCTTCGGCTTCTATTTTCATATGATGTGAGTTTCGCTGCCGATTGCACTGCCTTCGACTGGAAATCGGCGATGAATCCGTTTGCCATCGCGTTCGGCGAGCGATTCACGCCATCGTCACGACAGGTTCGATGTCGCGTACTGCTTACTTTGGCGGCTCACTTCGCAAGTGTCATTTCCTCGGATATGGATTCCAACCGCACGTGAACAGCCGATTCGACGACCAGCCGGGTTCGCTTCATGCTTTTCTGCGACTCGTGCATTGCATCGACGCCGAGGTGGGGAGGAAACAGGCGAGCGCCGGATTCGCGACATCCTTTCAAATGAAGCGGACTTGCGATTATTCGGCGTGTGGCGGCAGCGCAGCAGGCTGAAATCGTAGACCAGCCAGTGTCCACGACAGTGATTGGCGCAATTGCGAGATTTGCTCTGGAATTCCGGATCGAGTTGAAGCGTTTAACGCAGGGTGCGGCGAAATTGTCCCGTACGAGGATCTTATGTTCCGCCGGCGGTTGATTATCTCGCTGTCAGACCGCGTGGTCAGCCGCTTTTCCCGTGCGTTTTCGCAGTCGCATCGCGGCGGATGATCGTCCGAGCGGGCGAGCACGTCCTGCATCCGGTAGCGGGACACGATCGGCGGAAAGCGCCCGCCGAGCCCGTCTTCGCCATTCATGCGCTCCGCGTACCCCGCGATCGAGCGCGCGGAACGCGCGGAGCATCCCGCGCGCGGGCGGGAAGATCGTGCGCGTTGCCGCTCGAGTTCGGCCTCGCGCTCGTGCTCGCGCAGACGCTCAGGCGAGCGCGGTGTCCGTGGTGCGGGAGCTCGACACGCCGGCCTCGTTGGACGAAGACGTATCCGCCAGCGCAGCGCCAGCCAGACGCCGATAGCGCGCGAGCGCCCACAGCGGGAAGTACGCGGTATAGCCGTGATACTTCAGGTAGAAAATGCGCGGAAAGCCCGGCGCATTATGCGAGCGGTGCCACCAGAAGCCGTCGTCCTGCTGCACCGATTGCAGATACGCGATGCCGCGTTTCACCGAGTCGGATTCGCAGTCGCCGAACGCCATCTGCGCGAGCAGCGCCCACGCGGTGAAGTTCGACGTGCTTTCGCCCGCATTGGTGCCGGCGAGCGCCGGGTCGATGTAGCTGTCGTTCGTCTCGCCCCAGCCGCCGTCCGCGTGCTGACGCGCGCGCAGCCAGGCGAGCGCGCGGGCGATGTACGGCTGCGCCGGGTCTTCGCCCGCGAGCGCGAGCCCGGCCAGCACGCTCCACGTGCCATAGATGTAGTTCGTGCCCCAGCGGCCCCACCAGCTGCCGTCGGGCTGCTGCGTGCGCTTCACGTAGTCGATCGCGCGCGCGAGCGACGCGCGGTCGGCCGCGCGCTTCGTGACGCCGAAGCACAGCAGCACGCGGCCCGATACATCCTCGGTCGGCGGATCGAGCAGCGCGCCGTGATCGGCGAACGGGATCGCGTTCAGGTACAGGCGGTCGCAGTCGGCGTCGAAGGCCGCGAAGCCGCCGTTGCGCGACTGCA
>Ga0157367_1000688_pt1 | contig 15819 bp, 15 predicted proteins | sample AttbisABBM2_FD_113142 | JGI IMG/M metagenome (GOLD analysis project Ga0157367, IMG submission 113142) | Fungus gardens microbial communities from leaf cutter ant in Botucatu, State of São Paulo, Brazil - Atta bisphaerica ABBM2 | ecosystem: Host-associated > Fungi > Mycelium > Unclassified ...
CTCGACGACGAAATGCACGCGGTCGCCCGGGATGTCGACGCGCGGCACCTTGTCGACGATGCGGTCGACCTGCGCGATCACGATGCCGTCCTTGAACGCGGTGGCCTCGACGACGGTCGGCGTGTCCTCGGTGTTCGGGCCCGTGTACAGGTTGCCGTCGGCGTCGGCGCTGACGGCGGCGATCAGCGCGACCTGCGGCGTGAGGTCGATGAAGTAGCGCGCGAACAGCTCGAGATAGGTATGCACCGCGCCGAGCGCGATCTTGCCGCCGAACAGCAGCTTCGCGATGCGCTGCGACTGCGGGCCCGAATACGCGAAGTCGAGGCGCTTCGCGATGCCGCGCTCGAACACGTCGAGGTGCTCGGGCAGCACGACGCCCGATTGCACCATGTGCAGATCGTGCACCTTCGTGTGGTCGACGTCGGCGAGCGCCACCGCGAGCAGGTCCGCCTGCTTCTGGTTGTCGCCCTCGAGGCAGACCCGGTCGCCGGGCCGCAGCACGGCTTCCAGCAATGCCACGGCGTCGCGCGCGTCGACCCGCTTGCCTTGCGCGAACGGCGCGCCGGCCGCGAGGCGTGCATCGCGCGCGCGTCGCGCGTGATTCCATCCCGTCATAGCGTTATCTCCTGCCAAGCATGCTCGTGATTCGGTTCAGCGGCATTCTAAGCCGGCCGCCGCCGGCGATTGATGACGATGTCCAATGCGACTCAGCGGCCCGCGCGATGGATGCGGCACAGGGCCTGTTCCCGCCAATTCCAGGGGCTGGCCGTTATCAGCGGGAACAGGCCCTATGCGCCGACCAGCGCGCGCGTCGCGAAGAACAGCAGCGACGGCCCGAGCAGGCAGCCGACGCCCGTGTGGAACGTGGCGACCAGCGCGCCGTACGGCACGAGCCGGCGATCGGTCGCGGCGAGGCCCGCGCTCACGCCGCTCACGGTGCCCGCGAGGCCGCCGAAGATCATCGCGGAGCGCGGCGTCTTCAGCCCCATGAAATTGGCCGCGAGCGGCGTGCCGACCATCACGATGATCGCCTTCACGAGCCCCGTCGCGATGCTGAGCGCGATCACGTCCGAGCTCGCGCCGATCGCGGCGCCCGTGACGGGCCCGACGATGTACGTGACCGCGCCCGCGCCGATCGTCGTCATGCTGACCGCATCGGTATAGCCGAACGCGCGCGCGACGCTCGCGCCGACGATGAACGGCAGCACGGTGCCGAGCAGCAGCGACAGCACGCCGACCAGCCCGGCCTTGCGCGCCTCGGTCGGCTGCACTTCGAACGCGGTCGCGACGATCGCGAAATCGCGCAGCATCGCGCCGCCCATCAGGCCGACGCCGGCGAACAGCGGCACGTCGGCGATCCCCTTCTGGCCGCCGGTGAACGCGCCGCCGACATAGGCGAGCGCGAGGCCGATCAGGATCGCGATCGCCGATCCGTGCACGCGGCCGAACGTCAGCTTGCGCGACGCGATCGACGACAGCCACATGATCAGGCCGACCAGCGCGAACGACGCGACGAGCCCGTTATGGGCGACGGTTTTTTCGAGCATCTGCAGCATGGCCGCCTCCCGTCACTGTTGTTCGAACTGGGGAACGACGGCGAACGCCGTGTCGTCGCGGCCGGTGCGCGCGAGCACCGCAATGCAGCCGGCGCACAGCACGGCCGCGCCGACCGCGGCGAGCAGCGCGACCGGCCCGCCCTTCAGCGCGGCGACGACGTTCTGGTTCGCGGCCATCGCGACCACGACCGGGATGTACATCGCGCCCCAGAAGCCGACGCCCGCCTCGGTCTCCTTCGGCAGCCAGCCGCGGCGGTGCAGGTAAAGGCGCAGGCAGATCAGCAGCAGCATCGCGATGCCGACGCCGCCGACATTGGTCTTCACGCCGATCGCGGCGCCCAGCAGGTCGCCGAGAAACAGCCCGGCCAGATGGCAGAACGCGAGCAGCGCGGTTCCGTAGATGATCATGAGTCGTCTCCAGTGTCTCCCGCGGCGGTGTGCCGCGGCCCCGGCGGCTCGTCGTGCGGGCGCGTTCTCGGGCGGTCGATGGGATGATGCGGTTTCGGGCGCGCGCCCGGATGCCGTAGACTGCCCGAAGCAGCCGCCGGCGCGATGCGGCGCGCTTCGAGTCGCGCGCCGCACCGGGGCGTGATCCGATACTAGCGCCGCAATATCCGGCCATTTATGAAGTTGTCGAAACCGATTCAGTGGGTTTAGCAATGCGTCCGTTACCGCCCGAGCTGCTGCGCAGCTTCGTCGCCGTCGCCCAGTCCGGCAGCTTCACCGCCGCGTCGGAGCGCGTGAACCTGTCGCAGTCCACCGTCAGCCAGCACATCCGCCGCCTCGAAGAGCTGCTCGACCGGCCGCTGTTCGAGCGCGACACCCGCAACGTGCGCCTGTCGCCGCACGGCGACGCGCTGTTCCGCTACGCGGTGCGCATCCTCGAGCTGATGGACGAGGCCGTCACGTCGGTATGCGGGCCGCCGCTGTCGGGCAAGGTGCGGCTCGCGATGTCGGAGGATTTCGCGTCGGCGCACCTGACCGCCGCGCTCGCGAGCTTCGTGCAGCGCAACCCCGACGTCGAGCTCGCGATCGCGACCGGGCTGTCCGGCGACCTGTTCGACGCGCTCGACGAAGGCCGGCACGACCTCGTGTTCGCGAAGCGGATCGCCGGCAGCCGGCGCGGCCGCGTGATCCGCAGCGAGCCGCTGTACTGGTGCACCGGCCCCGATTCCCGCATCACCGGCCATGAGTCCGTGCTGCCGCTCGCGCTGCATCCGGAGCCGAGCGTGTCGCGCCGCCGCGTGCTCGAAGCGCTCGAGGCCGCCGGGCGGCCGTACCGGATCGCGGTGGTGAGCAGCAGCGTCGCCGTGCTGCGCGCGGCCGCGAGCGCAGGGCTCGGCATCAGCGCGTTCGCGGGCTATGTGATCCCGGCCGGGCTCGCGCGGCTCGACGCGGGGCTGCCGGAGCTCGGCGAGCTCGAATACGTGATCGACCGCCCCGCCGCCGCGTCGCGTTCGACGCTCGCGCTCGAGGCGACGCTGATCACCGCGGCGGCCGAGCTGTAGCCCGCATTCGGGCCGCCCGCTCCGGCCCCGTCGGCTGCGTCTGACAATCCTGCCCGGATCGCGTCAGCGTCCGCGCAGCACCCGATCGCGACAATGGGCCCCATCGGCTGGCACGGCACGACGCCGCGCCGCCGTTCCCCTGTTCACGCTTTCGGAGCCCACCATGAACGTCATGCGATTCGCCGTCGCGGCCGCCGCGGCCGTGCTGCTGTCCCCCGCCTTCGCGCAGACCGATGCGACGCCGCCCGCGCCGGGCAAGACCCGCGCGGAAGTCCTCGCCGAACTGAAGCAGGCCTACCTGGAAGGCGACCTGCCGACCAGCGACGCCGACTACCCGCCGAGCGACGCCACCCGCGCGCGCAACCGCGAGCTGCTCGACGCGGTGCGGCCCGCGTGGGCGATGCAGGCGCAGCAGCCGGCGTCGCAGCAATAGGCGCCGCGCGCTGCCGCCGCTCAGGGCAGGAAGCTGCGCCGCCGCGCGTCGATCAACTCGACGAGCAGCCGGTCGCGCTCGGCGGCGAGTTCCTGCATCGAGCGCTCGCCCTGGATCGCGCGGAGTTCGTCGATCAGCTTGCGGTCGACGTCTGCGTCGAACGACGGCGTGCCGAGGTCGTCCCACCAGCTCGTCATCGGGCCGGACAGATGTTCGAGGAAGTGCGCGATCCCGCCCGCGCCGCCGCCGAGGTGATAGGTCAGGCACTGCCCCATCAGCGCCCAGCGCAGCCCGGGGCCCCACGCGACCGCCTTGTCCGCGTCGGCGACGCTGACGACGCCCTCGCCGACGAGGTGGTACACCTCGCGAAACAGCGCCGCCGCGAGCCGGTTCGCGACGTGGCCGGCCATCTCCTTGTTGAGGACGATCGTCTCCTTGCCGAGCGCGTCGTAGAAGGCCTTCACGCGGGCGATCACGTCCTGGCCGGTGGCCGCGCCGCCAACCAGCTCGACGAGCGGGATCAGGTGCGGCGGGTTGAACGGATGCGCGATCAGGCAGCGCTCCGGGTGATGCGCGCAGGCCGTCTGGATTTCGGACATCTTGAGGCCAGACGAGCTCGACGCGATCGGCACGCGCGCGGGCAGCACGTCGTCCATCCGGCGATACAGCGCGCGCTTCAGGTCGAGCCGCTCGGGGCCGTTCTCCTGCACGAAATCGACGCCGTCGAGCGCGCGGGCGAGATCGGCGTCGAACGCGAGCCGCTGCGTCAGCGCGTCGGCCTCGCCGCCGAGGAAAGCGCCGAGCGCGTCGCGCAGCCGCGTTTCGGCGTCCGGCGCCGGGTCGGTCGCAACCACGTCGAAGCCTTTCGACAGATAGAAAGCCGCCCAGCTCGCGCCGATCACGCCGGCGCCGACGATGGCGATGCGTCTGATGTCCGTGTCCATACCGGTTTGTCTCCGTTGATGTCGCGGCGATTGTCGCATCGAATCGGCAGCGCGCGCGGCGGGCGCGCCAATGCGACGCGCCCCGCCAGGCGCGCGGCCTGACGGGGCGTTTTCATGATTTCACGGCTTCGGGGCCGGCGCGCTCACTCGAAATCGAAGATGTCGAACACCGATTTCTTGCGGCGATACGGCTCGTGGCGGCGATCGTCGTCGCGCGGCGCGCGCTCGCGGCCCCACGCGTCGTCGTGGCCGCGCTGTACCGGTGCATCACGGTACGCGGGTGCGTCGGGGCGGCGGGCGGATGCGTCGTCGGCGCCGCGCGCGATCAGCTTGTCCAGCTCGCCGCGATCGAGCCACACCCCGCGGCATTCGGGGCAGTAGTCGATCTCGATCGACTGGCGCTCGGCGAGCAACAGGTCGGGTGTCTTGCAGACCGGGCATTTCATCGTGAAGCTCCTTGAGATTGACGGAGGAAATCGCGACGCGGGGCCGCGCTCAGTGGCCGGACGCCTGCGCCGCACGCTTCGCCTTCGCGCGCCGCGCCAGCATGTTCATGCCCTCGACGAACGCCGAGAACGCCATCGCCGCGTAGATATAGCCCTTCGGCACGTGCGAGCCGAAGCCTTCCGCGATCAGCGTCATGCCGATCACGACGAGGAACGCGAGCGCGAGCATCACGATCGTCGGGTTGCGGTCGATGAAGCGCGCGAGCGGCTGCGCGGCGAACATCATCACGGTCACGGCGACGATCACGGCGACGAACATGATCGGGATGTGCTCGGTCATGCCGATCGCGGTGACGATGCTGTCGATCGAGAACACGATGTCGAGCATCAGGATCTGGCCGACCGCCGCCCACATCGTCAGGCCGCCCGCGCCGCCCGACGCGCCGGCGTCGCCGCCGTCGTGCGACACGTGGTGATGCATTTCGGTGGTCGCCTTCCAGACCAGGAACAGGCCGCCCGCGAGCAGGATCATGTCGCGCCACGAGAACGCGTGCTCGAACAGCGTGAACACCGGCTCGGTCAGGCGCGCGATCCACGCGACGGTGCCGAGCAGCGCGAGCCGCATCACGAGCGCGAGGCCGATGCCGAGCCGCTGCGTGCGGGCGCGCTGCGCTTCCGGCAGCTTGTTGCTGAGGATCGAGATGAAGATCAGGTTGTCGATGCCGAGCACGACTTCCATCACGACGAGCGTCAGGAGCGCCGCCCAGACGGCGGGATCGGCGGCAAGCGTCAGCAGGTAGTCCATGGGGTTCGGGAAACGAAAGTGGAAAGCCCGATTATCGCCGCCCGCTGGCTTCGAAAAAATCAGCGACAATCTTATCTTTGGTTCGGTTTTTCCGAAGTCAGGCTCCGATGCTGAATTTTCGACATCTGTATTACTTCTGGGTCGTCGTGAAGGAAGGCGGCTTCGCGCGCGCGGCCGAGCGGCTCGACATGGCGGTGCAGACCATCAGCGCGCAGGTGCGCGAGCTGGAGAAGGCGCTCGGCCACCAGCTGCTCGGGCCGGCGGGGCGCGGCGTCGCGCTGACCGACGCCGGCCAGGCCGCGTTCGCGCGCGCCGAGGCGATCTTCGAGCTCGGCCGGCAAATTCCCGACGAGGTGCGCGCCGCCGCGAGCCGGCCGACGGTGCGGCTCGCGGTCGGCCTGTCGGACGGCATCTCGAAGCTGGCCGCGCACGCGATCCTCGCGCCGGTGCTCGACACGCCCGCGCTGCGCCTGCTGTGCCACGAAGGCGAGCACGACGCGCTGCTCGCGGAACTCGCGCTGCATCATCTCGACCTGGTGCTCGCGGGCCAGGCCGCGCCGCCCAACGCGAACCTGCGCGTGACGAGCGAGCGGCTCGTCGCGTCGCCGGTCGACTGGTACGGGCCCGCCGCGCTCGTCACGCAGGCCGCGCGGCAGCGCTATCCGCAGTGCCTCGCCGAGCTGCCGCTGCTGCTGCCGACTGCCCATTCCGCGCTGCGCGAGCGCCTCGACCGCTGGCTGGAAACGGCGCGCATCACGCCGCGCATCGTCGGCGAATTCGAGGACAGCGCGCTGATGGCGGTGTTCGCGGCGCGCGGCCTCGGCGTGTTTCCGTTGAGCGAACTGGGGGCGAACGATGCGTCGATGCTGAGGGGGTTGCGGCGGCTCGGGCGCGCCGGCGACGTGACCGAGGAGATCCACGCGATCCGTTCGCGGCGCGGCGAACATCATCCGCTGACCGCGCAATTGCTGGCGGTGGCGCGCGATGCGTCACGCACGTAACACGAGCGCGCCGGCAAACGAAACTATAATAGCGCCCCGGCCCTGCGAGTTTGCCTCGCGCCTTCCGCCGGCCGCGCCCGTGCGCGGCGGCGTCCATCCGACCTTCGCGCGATGCGCGCGCAGCCCGGCGCGGCACCGGGCCGCGCCTTTTGAAAGAGCCATGCACAACCGAATTCGCCTGTTCCCCGTTTCGTGCGCGCTCGCGGCCGCGGCCGTGCTGGCGGCGTGCTCGTCGCCGCCGAAGCCGATCTACCAGCAGGAGCAGTTCGACGCGACCACCAGCCCGTACTCCCGCGCGTTCCACGCGAAATCCGACGCGACCTGCGAAGCGGCGCGCCGCGCGCTGCTGAGCCAGGGCTACGTCGCGGTGTCGCCCCGCGCCGATTCGGTCGACGGCAGCAAGAATTTCCAGCCGAGCAACGACATGCACGTGGTGATCGAATTCCACGTCGTGTGCGCGGACGCGAACGCGGACGGCACGTCGAGCATCGCGTACGTGAACGCGGTGCAGGACCGCTACACGCTGAAGAAGTCGAACACGTCGGCAAGCGTCGGCCTCAGCGTGTTCGGCTCGCTGTCGCTGCCGATCGGCTCGAGCGACGACGCGCTCGTGAAGACCGCGAGCGAAACGATTCCGGCCGGGGTGTTCTACGAGCGCTATTTCAACCTCGTCGACCATTTCCTGAAGGTCGATCCGGCCCGCCGCGACCGCGCGACCGTCAAGGCTGCCGAGAAGGAGCCCGTCGCGCCGCTGCCGGAGCCCGCGCCGACGCCGCAGGGCGAGCCGATCAAGATGACGACGCCGGTCGTGCCGACGCCGGCCGCGCCGCCGGTGCCGGCCTCCGCCGTGGCGCCGGCTTCGGGCACGGCGGTGCCGCCGGGTTCGGCCGCGCCCGCGGTGACGGCGCCCGCCGCGCGGGCCGCGGTTGCGCCGGCGGCTTCCGTGGCCGTGACGGCGTCCGCGCCTGTTGCGGCGTCTACGCCGGCCGTCTCCGCGTCGGCTCCGGTTACTGCATCCGCTGCCGCGTCCGTGTCGGCCACCGCACCGGCATCCGCTGCCGTCTCCGCATCGGCTGCTACGCCCGCATCCGCGCCGGCCTCGACATCGGCGACTGCGCCGACCTCCGCATCGACCTCGACATCGGCGACTGCGCCGGCATCCACATCGGCCTCGACATCGGTGACTGCACCGACCTCCGCACCGGCCTCGACATCGGTGACTACGCCGGCCTCCGCATCGGCCTCGACACGGGCGACTGCGCCGGCATCCGCACCGGCATCGACATCGGCGACTGCGCCGGCATCTGCGCTGGCGTCGACATCAGCGACTGCGCCGGCCTCCGCACCGGCCTCGACACCGGCGACTGCGCCGGCATCCGCACCGGCCTCGACACCGGCGACTGCGCCGGCATCCGCACCGGCCGCCGCGCCGCATACCGCATCGGCGCCGCCCGCCGCCGCTTCGGCACCCGCTCGCACGCCGACCGCCGCGCCGGTGTCGACCACGCCGGCCGACAAGGCGCCGGCACCCGCCGCCATCACGACCATCGAGGCTGCCGCCCCCGCACCGTCGGGCACGCGCCGCGCCGGCTGAGCGCCGCTCGGCCGGCGGCCCGCGTTACCGCGTCCGGCCGGCCAGCGCGTGCAGCGTGTCGACGGTCGCCGTCACCCCGCCGCAGACGATCACCGCGAGGCGTGACGCGGCGGCCAGCACGGGCGCCAGCACCGGCGCATCGAGCGCGGCCAGTGCGGCCCCGCACGCCGGTTCCACGACGATCCGCTGCTCATCGACGAACCGCAGCGATGCGGCCACCGCCGCCGCATCGGACACGACGACCGTGTCGATCCGGTGCCGCTTCGCCCATTCGAGCGCCGCGTCGCACGGCCGCTTCGCGCCGAGCGACGTCGCGATACTGGTGATCTCCGCCAATTCGACGGGCCGCCCCTGCGCGACAGAACGTGCATAGGAATCCGCGCCGTCGGTTTCCACCGCGACCACCGGCACGTCGCGCCAGCCGTTGCGCGCGAGCCCTTCGAGCACCCCGCACAGCAGCCCGCCGCCGCCCACCGCAACCACCACCGCATCGGGCTTCGGGCCGGCCGCCGCCATCTCGTCGATCATCGTCGCGTGGCCCTGCCACAGCACCGGATCGTCGAACGGATGCACGAACGCGTCGTGCGGGCCGATCCCGGCCTGCGCGAACGCATGGGCCTCTGCCCAGGACGCGCCGTGCACGACCAGTTCCGCGCCTTCGAGACGGATCAGCTCGCGGGCCCGCGCGGACGCGCTTTCCGGCACCACGACGCGCACCGGCACGCCGAGCTCGCGGCCCGCATACGCGACCGCGATGCCCGCGTTGCCGCCCGACGACGACACGAAGCGGCGCGCGCCGGCCGCGCGCTGCGCCTCGCAGACGGCGCCGACGCCGCGCAGCTTGAACGAACCGGACGGCTGCAAGGCTTCGAGCTTCAGCAGGACATCCTTGCCGAGGCGGCGGGACGCGGCCTGCGAACGGAGATACGGGGTCGGGATATGGAGCGGCATGGAACGAGACTCGATGAAGCGGAAGAAGGCCGCGCGGCGCGCGCACAGAGGAGACGACGCCGCCCATCGTACGTCACGCGAGCCATGCCTCCCAATACCATCGAATGCAGTTTGCTATGCTCATCAGGCATATCCAACCACCGGACGGGAAATCGCATGCGACAAGTCGAATTGCGCCATCTCCGCTACTTCGTGGCGGTCGCCGAAGCCGGCAGCGTGATGGCGGGCGCCCGCGCGGTCGGGATCGTGCAGCCCGCGCTGTCCCGCCAGATCCGCGAACTCGAGGACGCGATCGGCACCCCGCTGCTGATCCGCCGCGCGACCGGCGTCGCGCTCACGGCCGCCGGCGCGAGCTTCCTGCGCGATGCGACGCGCCTGCTCGCCGACCTGCGCGACAGCCGCGAGCGCGCGCTGCGCAGCGCGGCCGGCGAGCTCGGCGAGCTGCGGCTCGGCGTGCTGCCGAACTATCTGCCGCTGCCGGTGGTGTCGAACGTGCTGAAGGCGTTCCGCGACGCCTGCCCGCAGGTGAAGCTGTCGATCGCGCCGATGCTGTCGGCCGACCAGGCGGCCGCGATCGCGCGCGGCGAACTCGACGGCGGCATCATGGCGTGGCGCCGGGACGAGGCGCCGCAGCTCGCGGGGGTGCGGCTGCTGAGCGACCGGTTCGTGCTCGCGATGCCGGCCGAGCCGGGCAGCCCCATCGACCCGCCGCGCGCGCTGGCCGACCTTGCGGACATGCCGTTCGTCTGGTTCGACCCGCAGCGCTCCGCCGCGCATCACCGGTTCGTGATCGACCAGTGCCGGCAAGCCGGCTTCACGCCGCGCATCGCGCAGGTCGGCAGCGACATCCCGACGTTGATCGGGCTCGTCGCGGCCGGCATGGGCTGCGCATTCGTGCCGGAAAGCGCGTCGGCGTCGTGCCCGCGCACGGTGCGGCTGGTCGCGCTCGACGCGCTCGCCGGCCGCTTCGACGTCGAGTTCGTGTACGACGGCCACGCGCCGTCGCCGGTCGTGCGGCAATTCCTCGCGGCGCTGCGCGCGGCGGGCGTCAGCTGAAGAACATCGCCACCAGACTGCGCAGCAGGTCCGGAATCTCCGAGACGACATGCCGGACGTCGACATCCGACAGGTAAAGCAGCACCGACAGGGGGCCAATCCACAGCGCTGCGACCACGAACTCCCTCATTGCCGTTCTCCCATCGGCCGGGCGGCGCATTGCCCGCGATCGCGCCGCCGCCGAATCTGCCCCGAATGCTGGAAATCCGCGATGCCTGCTCGCCTGCCACCGACCGGCATCCGCCTTCTTCCGGGCGGACTGCCGTCCCGACGGCGCCTCGTGTGCATCTACCGGTTCGTCGACCGGTATCCCCGTATGCCTCCTCGCACTGTGTCTGCGTTGCGCTACATTTTTTCATTTCGCTTAACGGCACGCAGGTTCCATGCCATCGGCACGGCGGCCGCGCCCCGCACGCAACGGCGCGGCCGCGCGCAGCGCGCGGCGCCGGCGGCGCACGCGATCCGTTTCCCGGATGAAACAGGCGGCCCGACAAGCACCGGGGGCGGCACGGCGCGCCATCGGACATGTGCGGCGGCATTCATGCAGGCAGGCGGAACGGCACGCGCGATCGCCGGTTCCGACATTTTCCTGACAGAAAGACCGCCTGTTCCCGGTTCGCCCTGTGGCGCCGAATGTTTCAAGATTGAAACGCGTGCCGGTGAATCCGCTCACGAAAACCCCTGCTGTGCCCGCGCGAAATTTTGCGTTTTTATGACGACTCCTCGCGAAATCGTCAGGAATTTGAAATTTTCCTCGAAATACAAACGTTTAACACTATTTAAAATTGTTACAACTCCAAATATACTGCGGTCGCATCCATTCCTCGTGCCTATGAGAGGATGCCTTCGCGCCTCGCTCACGGTCCACCCGTGATCGAGGCTTTTTTACGCGCGGCGCCGGGCCGGGCGTCCGTCGCGCGCGGCATCGATTGTTGATTTCGAATCAAGATTATTTCGCCCCTGGGCCGCTTTTTCGGCAACAACAAGCCCGGCACACTCCGTCCTGCCATCAACCGTCAGCCGCACCAGGACCCGACTCTTGAACCCTCCGATCTCCCCCACCTCACGCCCGAACGGCGGCGCCGCGCTGCCGCTGCTCGCGCTCGCCGCCGGCGCATTCGGCATCGGCACCACCGAGTTCTCGCCGATGGGCCTGCTGCCCGTGATCGCCGACGGCCTCCACGTGTCGATCCCCACCGCCGGCATGCTGATCAGCGCGTACGCGATCGGCGTGATGGCCGGCGCGCCGCTGATGACGCTGCTGCTCGCGCGCTGGCCGCGCCGCGCGGCGCTGATCGCGCTGATGGCGATCTTCACGCTGGGCAACCTGCTGTCGGCAATCGCGCCGAACTACACGACGCTGCTGCTCGCGCGGCTCGTCACGAGCCTCAACCACGGCGCGTTCTTCGGGCTCGGCTCGGTGGTCGCGGCGAGCCTCGTGCCGCGCGAACGCCAGGCGAGCGCGGTCGCGACCATGTTCATGGGCCTCACGATCGCCAACGTCGGCGGCGTGCCGGCGGCGACCTGGCTCGGCCAGGCGATCGGCTGGCGGATGTCGTTCGCGGCGACCGCGGGCCTCGGCCTGATCGCGATCGCGGGCCTGTTCGCCGCGCTGCCGAAGGGCGACGCGGGCCGCATGCCGAACCTGCGGGCCGAGCTCGCGGTGCTGACGCGCCCGGTCGTGCTCGGCGCGCTCGCGACGACCGTGCTCGGCGCCGGCGCGATGTTCACGCTCTATACGTACGTCGCGCCGACCCTCGCGCACCTGACCGGCGCGACGCCGGGCTTCGTGACCGCGATGCTGGTGCTGATCGGCATCGGCTTCTCGATCGGCAACGTCGCGGGCGGCCGTCTCGCCGACCGCTCGCTCGACGGCAGCCTGATCGGCTTCCTGCTGTTGCTGATCGCCGTGATGCTCGCGTTCCCGGCGCTCGCCGCGACGCATGCGGGCGCGGCCATCGCGCTGCTCGTATGGGGTGTCGCGACGTTCGCGGTGGTGCCGCCGCTGCAGATGCGCGTGATGCGCGCCGCGTCCGATGCGCCGGGGCTCGCGTCGTCGGTCAACGTCGGCGCGTTCAACCTCGGCAATGCGCTCGGCGCGGCGGCCGGCGGCGCGGCGATCTCGGCCGGCTTCAGCTACGCGGCGGTGCCGGTGGCCGGCGCGCTGATCGCGGCGGCCGGGCTCGCGCTGGTCGTGTTCCAGCTCGTGCAGCGCCGCCGCGCGCCGGCTGCGGTGAACGTGTGATCGTGTAATGCGGCGCCCGGCTTCGACCCGGCAGGACGCCAACCCGCTCGTGCCGATCGCGGGCCGCCTCACGGGGCGGCCCGTCGTTCGTTTACCGCCCCGCTCCGCGCGCGCCGCCGAAGCCGCCGAAGAACGCGCGCGCATTCGCGTCGAGACTCTCGAGGTGATAGCCGCCCTCCTGCACGATCACCGTCGGCAGCCCGAGCGCGCCGAGCGCGTCGCCGAGCCGCCGGAACCCGTCGGTCGTCACCGCGACCTGCGATTGCGGATCGTGCTGGTAGATGTCGAAGCCGAGCGCGAGCACGAGCGCATCGGGCTGATACCGCGCGAGTGCGCGCAGCGCGTCGTCGAGCCGCGCGAAGAACGCCGATTCCGGCGCGCCGTGCGGCATCGGCAGGTTCAGGTTGAAGCCGTCGCCCGCGCCCGTGCCGGTTTCCTCCTCGTAGCCCGCGACGACCGGATAGAAGTTGGTCGGATCGCCGTGGATCGACACGTACAGCACGTCGTCGCGGCCGTAGAAGATCTCCTGCACGCCCTGGCCGTGATGCATGTCGGTGTCGAGGATCGCCACCCGGCGATGGCGGCCGCGCAATGCCTGCGCGGCGATCGCCGCGTTGTTCAGGTAGCAGAAGCCGCCCGCCGCGTCGCGCCGCGCGTGATGGCCGGGCGGGCGGCACAACGCATACGCGTCACGCTCGCCGTCGTTGACGGCGGCGGCCGCCGCCAGCGCGCTCTGCGCCGACCAGTACGCGGCCCGCCACGTCTGCGCGCCGACCGGGCAGCTGCCGTCGGCGAGATAGCGCGCGGCCTTCGCGAGCACGCCGCGCAGCGGGTTCGGCTCGCGCACGTAGATGTTCGACATCACCTCGTCGCCCCAGTCGTCGGGCATCTGCTTCCAGTCGCGGTGCGCGTCCTCGAGAAAGCGCAGGTAGTTCATGCCGTGCACGGCCGCCAGCGGCGCGGTGCCGAAGTCGGCCGGCTCGCGCACGTCGAAATCCAGCGCGCGCACCGCCGCGACGAGCCGCGCCGCGCGCTCGGGCACTTCCTGCGGCGCGCGCATCCGGCCGCGCGACAGGTAGGTGCGCGGATGATGCAGCAGTTGTTCGGGGTGGAAGTAGGTTTTCATCTGTCGTCCTCGGTCGTTCTTTGCGTCATGCATCGTGCGCGGTCGGCGCCGCATCGGCCGTCGCCGCGACGCCCGCGCGCGCGAGCACCGCGTGGAGCAGCACGTTGGCGCCGCGCGTCACGTCGTCGGGCAGCGCATCCTCCGCTTCGTTGTGCGACAGGCCGTCGACGCACGGGATGAACACCATCGCCGTCGGGCAATGGCGCGCGAGCACGATCGCGTCGTGGCCCGCGCCGCTGACGATCCGTTCGTGCGTGTAGCCGAACGCGGCGGCCGCCTGCGCGACGTGCGCGACGCAATCGGCATCGAACGGCGTCGCCGGGCTGCGCCAGCAGGCGTCGACCGCGACCCGCACGCCGCGCGCGGCGGCCACGCGCGCGCACGCGTCGCGCAGGTCGCGCTCCATTGCATCGACCTCGCCGTCGTCGTGATGGCGCAGGTCGACCGTGAAGGTCACGTCGCCCGCGATCGTGTTGCGCGACGCGTTGCGGATGCCGACCTGCCCGATCGTCGCGAGCCCGCGCGGCGCATAGCCCGCGACGATGCGTTCCAGTTCGAGCGCGATCTGCGCGCTCGCGAACAACGCATCCTTGCGGTACGGCATCGGCGTCGTGCCCGCATGCGCGGCCACGCCCGCGACCGTCACGTCGAGCCAGCGGATCGCCTGCCCGCCGGTGACGACGCCGATCGTCGTGCCGTTCGCCTCCAGCACGGGCCCCTGTTCGATGTGCGCCTCGAAATAGGCGTCGACCGCGCCGCCCGTGCGGCGCGCGCCGCGACAGCCGCATGCGGCCAGCGCGTCGCCGAGCGTCACGCCGTCGGCATCCTGCTTCGCGAGCGCATCCGCGAGCGGCAGCGCGCCGGTGAACACGGCCGAGCCGAGCATCGCCGGCGCAAAGCGCGCGCCTTCCTCGTTGGTCCACGACACGATCTCGATCGGCTTCGCCGTCACGACACCCGCGTCGTTCAGCGTGCGCACGAGCTCGAGCGCGGCGAGCACGCCGTACACGCCGTCGAAGCGGCCGCCCTCAGGCTGCGTGTCGAGATGGCTGCCGATCAGCACGGGCGCCGCGTGCGCGTGCGTGCCGTCGCGCCGCGCGAACAGGTTGCCGATCTCGTCGACGCTCACCGTCATGCCCGCGTCGCGGCACCATTGCGCGAACCGGTCGCGGCCGCGGCGGTCGTCGTCGGTGAGCGCGAGACGGCGCACGCCGCCGCGCGGCGTCGCGCCGATGCGGGCCATGTCGGCAAGGCTTTGCCACAGGCGCGCGCCATCGATTTCCAACAACTGTTTCATCTGGACTCCGGATAAGTTCGTTCGATTGACGTCAACGCGAGCCGAGCGCTTCGGCGGCCGCGCCGCGCGCTTCGCGCCGTGCGTCGAGCGCGACGATGGAGAGCAGCGAGATGCCCGCGAGACCGGTGTAGAACACCGCGAGCGGCCACCACTGGCCCGCGAAGCGATGCGCGAGCCAGGTGCCGGCGAGCGGCGTCAGGCCGCCCGCGATCGCGCCGCACACCTGGTACGCGAGCGAGATCGCCGAATACCGGACGTGCGCGGGAAACACGTCGCTGACGAAGCCCGCGATCACCGAATAGAAGCCCGCCATGCACACCACCGCGAGCGCGATGCCGATCACGAGCGACACGCCGGTGCCGCCCTGCACGAGCACGAACATCGGGTACGGCGACAGCATCGCGAACAGCGCCGCAAGCTTCAGGAAGCGCGCGCCGCCGATCCGTTCCGCGACCCACGCGGCGATCGGCTGCGCGACGAACTGGATGATCGCGACCGCGAACAGGCTGTCGAGGATCAGCGTGCGCGACACGCCGACGTACTGCGTCGTGTAAGCGATCATGAACGTGTTGGTGAAATACACGCCCGCGATCCCGATCGTGTTCGCGCCGATGCACAGCAGCACGAGCGGCCACGCGGAGCGCAGCACCTCGGCCACCGGCAGCTTCACGGTACGGTTCGCCTCCTTCACGCGCGCGAATTCCGGCGACTCGTTCACGCCGAGCCGGATCAGGATGCCGACCACCAGCAGCACCGAACTCGCGAGGAACGGCAGGCGCCAGCCCCATGCGAGAAAGTCGGCCTTGTCCATCGACGTGACCGCGCGGAACGCGACCAGCGACAGGATCAGCCCGGCC
>Ga0157367_1000689_pt1 | contig 15771 bp, 11 predicted proteins | sample AttbisABBM2_FD_113142 | JGI IMG/M metagenome (GOLD analysis project Ga0157367, IMG submission 113142) | Fungus gardens microbial communities from leaf cutter ant in Botucatu, State of São Paulo, Brazil - Atta bisphaerica ABBM2 | ecosystem: Host-associated > Fungi > Mycelium > Unclassified ...
CTATTCTCTTTTCTTAGGTATATGAAGAATTGCTTTTTGGTCCCTTTCGTCCAGTGGTTAGGACATCGTCTTTTCATGTCGAAGACACGGGTTCGATTCCCGTAAGGGATAGGTACTGATTCCTGCCGGTCTGATTGCTGAGTTCACGCTGTCTATCTGTCTTTGGTCCGTCAGCTTCCTCTCTCGAAGCAAGACGAGATGAGATCACCACTGATCTAAGTAATGGACTGATTCCACTCTCTTTTCATGAAGAAGAAAAAATCTACTAATATAATATATAGAATAGATCCAGAAGTTATGGAAGATCAAAGCCAGAGTTACAGTACTATAAAAAATAAAAAGCAGGAATATCTGCTTCTTTCTTAACTAGTTAGGGCGAGCAGATCTATAGCTCCACCTTTTTCATTACTTTGTTTTAGTCCGGTCGTTCGCATATGTCACTGATAGTTAAGCTATTCGGCTAGCTCTCGAATTTTTGGATTTCCACCTCTTTCTCAGTCGATGGGAGATATGAAATAAAGGTTTCATCGCTTTGGTCTGGAGCCGAGTAAGTAAGGACTTTGTCTGGTTTTCACTCCAAAGTCATTTACGCCCTGCCCTCTCAAATCTTTTGTTATTTCTTATAGCCTTCGTGTCAAGGAGCGAAGCGAGCAGTCCAATTGCATCAATAGCAGCAGCTTTTATCTCCGCATTTCTATGCGGAACCCATGTTGTCCCTCAGTGCTCTACTGTCTTGAACTATGACGCTTTAGATGCGAGATGACATTCCTAGTGAGTATATCCTCTAAAGACCGCTTATTCTAAAGTATAGTAAAAAAAAGATAGGGTAGGGCCCTTTACTTTAGGTTCCCTACCCGCTCCCGCTCTTTTATATAAATCAGCGGTGCGAACGAGAGCAATTGCACCTTAGAAAGCAGGCCTAGCAGAGGTGCATTGATTTGATTCAAGCTCCATCAAGAGATTTATGGATTCCATTGCATAGATTAATTGATGGGCCAGCGCCTGGGCTTGCTACTAAAGCTTTTCCCGGCTACTTATACCAACCCGCCTACTTAGACTTGGGATCTCCTGGCTGCTTTGACTCCTTAATGCCCATAAGCGCAGCTGCTTGGCAAAGAAACTTCTACTTAAGCTTACTCATTTCATCTTTCCTGGGCACGCTATGCTTTATTTCCTTATCAGGGCATGATAAAATAGGTCAACCTTGCCAACTCACTACCTGTTTCATCCATCGGCAAGAGAGAACCTAGCGAACGGAAAGATCCTAGTAGCCGGAGGAAAAGAAAGCTATAACTCTATCCACATCCACCTAACTCCTACTCTTATTCTTATCCGCTTTTCCGCCTTCGGGATACTGAAATGGATTGATTTGGCCGCCTATCAACTCGAGAAAGTGAGTGATGAAGGAGTCAATTACTAGCATCATGCCAGTTACTAGTGAAGTTCTCTAATATTAGCTTTGGGAACTATATAAAGTGAAAAAGGCCCACTATCCCACTCTTCTTCTTGTGTCTAGTTTCCTTGTCTGCTCACTGACTTCTTGACCTAGTCTCTTCTGTTCATACCTAAACCATTCCTGGCGCATACTTGACCTATAACGTTGACCTATAGCCTGAATACCTACTTCGCTCCGCGCCTGTCTTTCCTAGCATGCATGCATCCTGTTAAGCTTATTCGGATACTTGACTGACCCTACGGCACTATTCACTCACAATGCATGGCAAGAAGCTACCTCTTATCATACCTATCTTGTGCTCTACGTTATGGTTCTCTATCTATTCTCATATCTGCCCACTTACAAAACCTATACACCAACTCCGATCTCTCACACATCTTGAAATAGTCCCTTTCCTCTCTATGCAAGGTTTTCCATACTACGGCAGCTCTCTCTTTAGACAAATTTGCCTATGCAAGCAATCAACCTCTATTATACGATCTATCCAGAGTTAGTCATCCTCGCCCTAATGCCAGTATCTAAAGCAACTTCAGAAATGATTGGATTGGCGTTATAAGCATCCTAAAACTAAGTCTATTAAGATAATAAATAGTGCTCTTCTCAACGTTGATAGTGCCATCCTGGTAGGCTGAGGTGAAGTGCAGGATTTGCTTAGTAAGCAAAGTAGCCAACTTATTCTCCTATTGGCAGGCCTATAACCAAAAAGTGCAAGTGAACGATGGCTTAGGGCAAGGTGATTTAGCTGCGCCCTTCGATCGAGAGTGGTGATACTTCCGCGAGAGTCTACTACTAGCTTCCTCACCAAGACCCATACTCTTTATTTATACAGAATGAATATGTGCTCATTTCCTTCGGAGAGGTAAGTCTTTCTACTGTATGAAAAAATGCCCAAAATAAAACCGCTTCGCGCCCAGTGAGTAACGTAGGCACGTTACGAACCAAAAGCTGGTACTAATTTTTCTGGTATTATATATACAAAAACCATGTTCTTCATTAGAGAAAGAAAGGGCACATTTATATTCTGTGCCAAAATCAGAGATCTTTAATATATTGAAACCAAAACGAAATCTCTTTTCTTTTCAAAGGTTGCGAGCCCATCCAACCTCACTGAACAAGAGCAAGTGCAAATTCAGTAGAGGAAACTACTATGATAATTGGAAAATGGGATGATGTGGAAAACTAAACAGAGAGGCGCGCAGCGTGGTATATGAAAACGAACTACCAGACCAGGTTGGAAAAGGGGAGTTTTACTTGGGTATGCCATCGTGCCGGTGAACCGCCACTTCAAACCCCGGAGGAACAAGAGCAGTTGGTTGGGAAGTAAGCTTAACAAAACTACCAGCTTCAGAAGAGAGGTATACCCTAATGAGAAGTTCGGAGCTTAGGCTTGCGTGCCAGTACTTTATGTTAATAGAATAGGACTGATGGTGCACTAAAAATCGTTGAAGAAGAGTATTTGTCCTGCCAGCGAGCATACCCATGGATCGAATTTATTATGGAAAAGAAAGAAAACTCGAAAAAGAGGCCAGCCTTAAAACAAAGTCTTGGGAGTCAGTTTACCAAACACTCGTAACGTTGGGATTGGGCATGTGTGAAGTCAACTTAAGTGAAAAAACCAATCCAACGAGTCCCTTTCGAGGCCATCGAACTCTACGCTTAATAGAGCCTGTATAAGGCGCGAAGCGGTATCAGATACTGCCAAGCTGGACAGATCGTTGGACCCTTTATTTGTTCTAGTGGGTAAGATTGGTACTGGGCCCAGGTGCTCAGCAGCAAGGGCCAGAGCCCATGCTGCGTCGTATGCCTAAACTGCAAAGTGGCTTAGGTCTGACGAGAGGGCCGTCATGGGTCGCTGATGATTCTGCATCAGACGAAGGGACTGCATAAGATGATTAGAGCAGTAAAAAGAAGAAAGAAGACGGGATGCACAAACGATTGCTCAGCTGGCTTGTATGCTTTCGCTATTTTGCTTCGCGCCTTTTCTTCTTTCCCGAGTAGATTAATAGAAAGGAGAGTCTTCGTAGCCTAGCGATAAGATTGAGCCAATGCCTAACCCTTGAGCCTCCTATCAAATTGTCTTGAAAAGCGCCTAGCCTAAGCTTGTGTAGAGCCAGAAAGACGAGAAGGGAGAAAACAATAATAAAGGACAGGAGTGAAGCTACCCGTCGCTTCTTGCATGCGCGTGCGTGTCTTTCTTTTTGTGTAGAGCCAGATCAAGCTGATATGAATGTTCGAACGAGTAACACGAGCTATAGACTACTTAAGTGTTTTTACAGAAAGCGAGTGAATAGTAAGTGTATTCCCGAGAAGTTCGATAAGTCAAAGTTCACTCTAAAGTGATTGATGTAGATTGATTTCTTTCGTACTGAATTTCCCATTGCTTTCATACGCGAAAGAAAGAGTCGATTATCGATTTGCTAGGCCTAAGGGTGCTTCGAACAAAGGAAATCCGAAGAAGGTTTTCTTCAATCAATTATGAAGGAAAGTGAGTGATGGCATGAGACACCATGTTCAGAGCTTCTTCGTTTTTGAATTTGAGCATGCATTTCTTTCAGTCTGTATCTACTAAAAAGTAGTGCAGATTCACTTTGAGACGGGATAGTCTCGGTAAAGGAAAGAGGCTATTGCTGAGCATCTCTATATTGATCTTCGCTTTTACGGACAACCTTTCTTTCTGTAGGTTTAGCCACCGTGTATGGATCCCGGAACTTTGAAATGTAGCAGCGGTGTTATGATATAGATTGCCCATGCAGTTTCGTTTGAGCTGCCGCAAGCAAGTAATTTTGGACGATAGGTTAGGACTTCTCTTATCAAGTTTATTTTTCAGTTTGGACTTCTGTACGAGCTAAACCTGACTCGCTTTCAATCGTAATTTTTCTTACACATCTCAATACCGATGATAGTTCACAGAGAGTGTGGTGAACAATGAATTTACAACGTTGCTACTCTCTTCTTACAGAAAGGAAGCGCACCTTGCCTAGCCTAGCTTGATGGGAAAGAGAAGATATGTTTCATAATTGAATAAAAAGAGAGGAACACAGAAAATAAAACCCTCTTAACGACACATTCGTCCTGAATCCAATCCAACGTTGCCGGAGCTATGGAACCTATTTGATTATAGCTTGCATGCAATAGCTATAGGTTAGTGAAAGTAGGCATGAGTGGAGGGAGGGCACTAGTAGCCTTATCACGTCAGGTAGCTTGCTATCCGAACAACTACGATATATGCCGCTTCGCTACAACTACTACGCCTATGGGCAAAGATCACTTGAAGATAGAGAGTCATGGGCATCTATCAAGTACTGGAGGCAAGCTCGTCAACTAGTACATAGCCATAGCATAGCTATGATGAGTCCAAGGTTTACGCATCCTATTTTCGCCAGCATATCTTCTCAATCAGCTTCCGAACAAGACGACCCAGCGCAACACTACTACGCCCTATTGCAAGCGTTGTCAACAATACATTAGGAATGTGAGGCAAGCAAGCTCACGTAACTACATTCACATATCTTACGCAACATTACGTAAGTTAACAAAGCAAGCTAAAGCTACTCTACTTATCTATCTACTTCACACATGAGTTGTTCTGATAGGAATCGAATATCAGTGCCTTGCAATAGATCAGTTCTAAGCATTACATTAGTAGCATCTTTATGCAAAAGATGCATTGCATCAGAGGTTTTTTCTTTCCGAGTTGCGTGCTACTTCTTCCGATGAAAAGTAACGAATTGATCGATTTGCGGTAACAGCAAGGAACGGTATATGGTAGTCCTCTGGTAGCAAGAGGTTGCTAGCAAGGCTAGACTAAGCACACAAGCTGTATACCAACGATTTCTTGTGGCGTCTAGTGCCAGCAAGTGCACTACCGCGTACAACATGAATTGTTGGTAGCAAAGAACAGCACCTGATAGAAAGGAAGGAAGCTAACCAAGCCTCTTCTGTTTAAGCTAGACAAGGCCAGAATAAGAAAGAAGGGTACAGTAGGCTGGTGACCCTGACGATAGCACTAAGAGTGGTTGAAGAGTGCCTCGGGACTCAATCGTTGAAGAGTGCCTCGGGAAATAGAATAAAAGCACTCCTCCTAAAAGACTGATATCCAGCTCCATATAATCCAACAATTGTGCTCTATTTTCCTGAAGAGAAGACACTTGAACTTCGTCATGTGCTATTGAGCCTTTTGAACCTAAGTGCGGACATAAAGTCTTAGCCAATGTTTCTAGACTATTAGGGAGTTGAGTGTATGAATCTCGTAGATGGAACACCAATTTCTTATTCCCCCTTTTTTTCCTATAAATTTATAACTGGTAAAGCTTCTTGTTCCTCATCAGCGGTTTGATGGTGTACTCGACCATATGACTGGCTAAAAACTTCATTAAGAGAATACCATCGAATCGTGAGAAATTAGAAAAGTAAGCTGTTTTCGCGCCCTTGTGAGTAGATCCCAGTTTGGCTATACGCTCTATAAAATCTACCAACATTTTTTTACTCCTTTCTTCAAGGGAAGGTATTATCAAATTGTAATCTAAAAAAAAATGTGTCTATTTGATCATCCATGGCAGCCACATCATCCCCCGGATTCACCACTAAGAGCCCCGCAGCATAAGGTACAAGCACATTATTTAGTATAACAGTCTCTATATCGGCTACAATGAAAGGAAAACATTTCTGTTTCTTCTGCTTCAATGCCGTGATACACTCAGGATATTTACGATACCTACCCAGAGCTCTTGCTCTAACTTCTCGTGGTTCACCCCTAGCTATGCCCGCTTCTATTAAATTCCAAATTATGCTTGCAATTTCATCGGAGCTAGGCAACTCTTTGTCAGTGATTTCATGCCTACCAAGCAGGTACACTCTAATGTATACACCCTTTAAGAAAAGAAATCCTTCTCGTATTCTGCTGCTTTTTTTATTCATTTTTTCTCAATAATAGCATAGACATCCATGTTGGGCACAGCATTCCCACTTGAATCTTCCAAAGAGAAATAGCATGACCTATGATAAAGGACACAGGTTCTCCGCTTGCTCTTCTCATGTTATATCCAATAGTAAACTTCCCATACAACAATTCTGTATTGTACACGTACTTTTTGAGTAGTTTCATTAGGAACGGAACTTGTAATAGAAGAAGAGGATTTTATAGTCAGAATACGGTCGGGGGAAGACTATCACTGACCGAGCTTCTCTACACTGACCTTTCTTCTGGTCAAGTTCGCAGCTCTTCGAAGAAATCCGATTCTTTTCCTAGGAGAAGAGATTGATTCTAGTTATCTTTCTTTCAAAGCCATCCATGCATAGAGAAGACTGGGCCCAAAGCATTGTAGGTGAGCGAGTAATCTCTGGAATATCAGAAGAGATAGAGATGGTTCTTTTGGCTCATCAAATGGGACTCGGACTTTGCAGAAAGAGAGTAATGTTTCCTCCTTTCTCACTCGCCTGGCTGGTCTATTTATTGCTATTAGGTCCTAATAGAGAAGAAGCTTTTCCCGCATTCCTGTTGATGCAGAGATCAGACGAGAAGGCCCATCTCTTTACTAGAATCCGATGTGATAGAAGGAGCAGCTCTAGCTTAAGCCTAAGTTGATCCTTACTTACTGTTCAAGATGTCTACAACACAATAAGGTAGGCGAAGCCACTAGTTTACTTGCTTGAAAAAGGCAACCTTAGCTGATTCACATTACCTCTTGTTATTTCAATCCTTCCATGTCCAATCCACCCATCAAAGCAGCTACAATGAGTAAGGAAGTTAGCAACACCACTTAACTCATGCTTCTGTTCGACTAGTTGTTCCCGTAACTCTTATTTCTGAAATTCCCTCTTTATCTGATCCTTGAAATCAATTCCCTTCATTCCTGTCAATTCTTGACCATCTGATAGTTCGTAACAGCTGGGGAGAACAATTCATTCATTGGTTAGCCTTCCATTCAGGTCGCTTAGTTAGGTATTTGAATCAGCTGGAACGATGTCTCGGAACTCTTCAAGGAGAGGTTTCAGCTCTGCGGGGACTTCGAGGTCTCCGTTTTGAGGGGCGGTCTCTTTTACCAATAAGGCAAAGACTACCCGAAACTATTCTAAGGCTTCGTGAAGTTAGGTCTTTTTAAGGAAAAGGCTATTCTCCGCAAGAACCTATTTGGATGTGTCTCCGATTTTCAACGGACCAAGGATCATCTTAACTCTGTCTTTCTCAAAAGAATAGGTATTCAAACCCATCATGGACTACCTTTCTTTCGTACTGCCAAGGTTACGATGGAGATGTCAATCTCTGGTTGAAATGGTAAACCACAGATGTCAATCTCTGCCTAACTCAAATAAAGTGGAAGGGGGAGCATTAGCCTGAGGTGGTCACCATTTGATTCTAACCCTTCACTGTACACCAGGATATCGTCGAAGAATACGAGTACAAACCTTCTCCGCAGTGGTTTGAATACCATGTTCATCAAATTGTTGAACGTGGCCGGTGCGTTGGTCAGACCAAATGGCATGACCTTGTATTCGAAATGGCCTTGGTGGGTCTTGAATGCAGTCTTATACACATCCTTCTCTTCCATCCTGATCTGGTGGTATCCCGAGGTCCATTTTCTAGATAATGGTGGCACCACGCAATTGGTCAAGGAGATCATCTATCAGTGGAATGGGATACCGGCTCTTCACAGTTTGTGTATTGAGAGCTCTATAGTAGACACAGAGCCTCCAGCTCCCGTCCTTCTTCTTGACCAAGAGGATAGGCGATGCATAGGGGCTAGTTGAGGAGCGAAGCCCTGCTGCAACAATTCATCCACTATCTTTTATATTTCCCTTTGCTGGAAGTAGGAGTACCGAACCAGGTATTCACTGGTTTTGCTTCTGACATAACAAGGGAAGCAGAGCTTTCCTTTCGCCTCTTTTGTGTTCTTGTCAATTGCACTTCTTGTGACACGCAATTCTGGCAGTTGTACTTCTAGCACTGCTGTCACCATATCATCTTTCTTCTTCATGCAAGTTGTCCCCAAATAGTACCCCCGGCGGCTACACAACTCTCTCAGCTCATTCAAAGTCTTCCATTCGCTCTCACTCTTCGGACTTTTTAGTGCCATAGGTTTTCCTAATGGGAGTGAGGATAGCAAAGCACCACTCGATTCCACTGATCGAAAGATCGGGAGGGATTTCGCAATGTGAGAATGAAATATGCAAAATAGAGTTCGTTGGTAAATGAACGGCATGGGTGTCCCATCCCAGGTTTGCTACAATTGTAGCAACCTCCTTTCTTTTTCTTCTACGGTTATTTCTGAGTAATCTATTCCAACTTAGTTTGTTAAGTGTAGTTTTCCCTCATGACACTAATTGGGGTTACCAATACATTGACAGGTACAAGCACATAAAAGTTTGCTACAAGAAACCAACGTCCCTCCACTTTCCTATTTGAAAAAAGGAATTGCTCTATCCTTTATTTAATAGTCTCTAATGAATGAGCCTGTGGTATGCTTTTTCTTCGAAAGGAGTACCAGCATATCTTACGTCAAGGTTCAGTGGAGCAACCATCCAGTGCGCGAATCTCCATACTAATCCCTGGCGTAAGTTGACTCCGATGCTCAGAATCGTCTTCCGGTTGATGATTTCTATAAAACGCGTACAGATGCATCTACGTCTTCATATGTTGTTGATGTTTGGGTCTTTCCTCATCTCACTGCAAGGAAAGCTTGGTACTAGCTGTTGGCTTTCGATTTGCAAGGAAATAGCCTTTCGGGAGTAAATTTCGGTATCCAAACAAGTACTCAGCATCTCCTAATGCTTTTCTGGTAGTCCCTTCGCTCAGGACATTTGGTTTTCCACAGGATACCACAAGCACCTGTTCCTTGTAGGAATACACTACCTATCTGGGATTTAAGCTCCCCTGGTTTATCACCTCTCCGTCCAGCTATTCTCTCACCTTGTACATCTCCTATTGTCCCAATTCCTACTTCCTTTGGTTTCAGCTCCGACATAACCTCTCTTAGTACCCCACTATCTGTTTTCTGTTGGTCATTATGCTGGTGATCAATATAACCTGTCGAGGACAGACTACTGGGCTGTATGTGTCACATCTGACACCAGCGCAAATGGTTAGTGAATTGATACATATTTAGCCATTCAACTTGCTAATATTGGAGTGCTTTCACTGATTGCTTCTGATGGGGAGGCACAAATGCTTTGGTTACGGCGGATAATCAGTTGTTTGACAAGACTTATAGTGCACTTTTCTTCCTCTGTAAATCTTTCGGTTTCTTTGTCTTAACTCGAGAAAAGCAACTTCTTTTGGAAGGCTGATACATATTTTGAGCACTAAATGATCATGGGGCTTTGTGCTTTCATGTATTGGCTGATGTGTCATATTGATGCTTTTTTCACTCTCTTTTTGAACTTCCCTTAGAAATATAAATGAGGGGAATCTCTCTTCCCTAGCAAATTGGATTCGTCGAGGTTGAGGGCCTAAACACAATTGAAGTCTTGGGGCTATGGAACCTACCCCACGGAGGCTCTCTTTGTCCCATCCACCAGGTTCTGCACTTTAGGGAGGCCCTTTTTTTATGAATACAATGATGAAGGGGACCCTGGAGTGAGATACTTTGCTTTAGTCTTTTCTTGCCCACGTCTACTTTACGACAGCGAGCGAGTGCCCCTCTTTCTTATGGTCTGACTTCCATCTATTCCGCCCAAGGAAGGGCATCCAAGACCAAAGTTGGCAAACCTTTGGCTTCAGTCTTATATCGCAAGCAGGCATATTCTTCTTCTTGACCCTCGTCTCAATAAAGCCGCTCTCTTCTTCAGGAACTTGGTGTCTCTCTTCCTCCTCCTATACTCTGGTGTGATAACCTCGGCGCCACATTCCTAGCAGCGAATCCAATTTATCATGCCAGGACGAAGCATATTGAGATTTACTTTCATCCGCGATCTCATTGCTACGAAGCAGCTCACCATTCGGTTTATTATCACGAAGGAATCCTCTTTACCCAACCTTGATTGCACTTTTTCGGATTGGTTTTCGTACGCTACGCGCCTAGCTTTTTATTTTGCTGATTCCGCGTTGTGCTCCTAATCCATGAAGGATTGAGTCTCTATACCAATAAGAAAAAATAAGATATGGAAGGCTGAATGAGCCCGACGCCGGATACGGCGGAGGATAATGAGGAGGATAGGATAGAAATACAGATGTCAGGAAGCTGAAGCGGAAATGCAATTCTCGGGTGAGGGAATGGGAGGCTAGCAACCTCGTTTGAAGCGGATTTTCAAGCAGGGTCTGGATTCGTTCGACAGGTAGAAGGCCCAAAGCGGGACAGAAGGGCTTACAGCGCTCTGGGAAAGAAAGGTTCCGCTTTCTCCACTTTAGAAACGAATAGTTTTTAGGCCTTCGGAAAGTAAACTTTTTAGCCTTCAGAACTGAACGTAACAGGTCAAAATGGAAAAAAGTGACCGGTGCGTAATTGAAGATTCGGTGAAAACTAGTCGACCTTTCATCACAAATTGAAGCAGAGGCTGTTAGTTGAAAATCCATTTGCAGATCCTGTTGTTGAGGTAGAACCAGCTTCACCAATAGCATAGACTCTATCAGTCGAAGAGATCTGATCGGCAGGTACGAGGATAACAGAGATAGAGATAAAGGCTTCGTCAGCAGAGACGAGAGCAGGGCCCTTTTTTATACAACTCCTATGCGTAATTGATAGCTTTTTGGTATTCTCCATATATATATACTAATAGGTACGAAATAACAGGAAAGATAGAAATAGTGACTTTGGCTTCAAATAGAGAGCAGCTTAAAGGGAACTCGCACTGGAGGACAGCTCTGAAAAAATAACTGAACACTGGCTAGGAACTGGGCTGCACTAAGCCCGGCACTTTTTTGGCTTCTTCATGAATCTAGTTTTCAGGTAAGGTCAGATCATCTTATTGAATATATATCTGAAAGAAAGCAAAGGAATGAATCGTTTTTCCAATTACCTTCTCTCGAAAACCATAGATCTTCTGGTTACCATTGACTATCCGGCACTTTCGTCTGTAGAGCGAAGCAAGAAATTGCATGGAAGGGCTTGCCCTGCTAATATCAGCCTTGTTTGGAACAATAGATGCAATCCATTTCAGTGTATGTCACTGAGTTCACCATTGCAGTTGAGACGTCAGGCAATTGAGCGTTCCCTAGAGTTTGGTTCAAAGGCTAAGGACTCCCCGCCGCCTTCATAAGGGCACTAAGGCGGAGCACGGAAAATAAAATGGGGCACCCATGTTTTACCAGTCCCGGATCTCAGGGCCGTTTTGCCAACCGCCGACATGAACGAAATCGAATTTCATTGCGGGAAATTAAGATTTCATGAGGGAGGAAAAGGCGAGGCGGAGGGTGGAGAGTCGTACAATGCATTGGTGGGATGAAGGTGCTAGCTTGGCTGAGATAGGAAGTTTCTATGTGTATGTAGATTTGGTTCTAGTGCCCCCACCCTTTTCGAGATCTGTCAGGATTAGCAAGATGTTATAGTGTAAACTATAGAGAAATGGAATGAATGAAATGTATCTAAGAAGAAAGGAAGCCATGCTCCATCCTGTTTATAAAAAGAACATAACCCCCCTTTTTGGTTAGATACCGCTCCGTTAGGTACTAATGCTTCTACCTATCACCCTCCGGGTGAGTTTGAGAACTTTGTTTTTTCCAACGTTAATAGCATTCCGCGAGAAAAGAGAAAAGTCATCTACTGATGTTGTCAGCGGAGTCCCTCGTCCATCCATGTATGAATAGCGGTATCCCCCATTTTGGACAGTGATGAGGTAGTCGACGCAATTTGCATGTGTATTTGCGTTCGGCTTTGCTACTTTCCTTCTAGACTATAAAAGAATGTCCGCGGAAGGGAATAGTCTACGTGGCCCGGGGTAGTCTTTCAATTCCTTTATCGGGTGGGAGAGTTTAGAACCTGTTAAGCCAATAGCAGCAGCTTTAGTCACACTAGCTACATCAGTTGATCATGGATTTAGCATACCACCTCAGAATAGTCTACGTGGCCCCTACTTTTATTTTACTACTTTTTTCCAGTAATGCGGACAGCCCTTTTTAAAGCGCTAGGCCGGGCTTGCCCCTGACTCTCAAAAAGAGCAGGAGGCCTCAACTCATTCCATTAATGTTGTTTCATTCCCCACGCGGCTGAATCCAACTCAGTCTTTATCCTGCCTTGGAGTTCTCTCTCATAACTGAAAGGAGGTATTAGATTTCTCGGATTTCGAGCTAGCTGCCCTGGCGCTTGCGCCTTGCCATTAGCGCAGCCCTTTTCTTTTTCTTAGCTTTATTTGAAGCGTAGTTTTTCACCTTCAAAAGAAGGCGCCAGCGCTTTTGTAGTGACCCCTCCGGGGTCCCGGGTTGCTTTGGCGCGCCCCACCTCGTCAGTCCTGTGTTGTACTTGACTTGACTCTCCCCCGCTTGCTCGCAGTGTTAAAAAATGACACGAAGCTGGACATGAGTAGATGTTGTTGGTCGAAAACGTCTTTCATTCACAATGAAACAGAATGGTCTCGCTCGATGCGTCATTTTATGATGTGTATTTTCATATTAAGAGTTCTTATTCTTAAAAGAACTCAACTCAAAGCCCAACCGTCAAAAGGATGCTACAATGTTATAAATTCTCAACTTAACACGCCCCCTTACTTCCTTCGTGACCTCCCACTACTTCATCTACCGGAATGATTAGGCAGATCTCCTCTAGCATTAAACCTGCTCATGATCCTTAGGCTATAGAGCATGGAGCAGACAGAGAGATGAAAGGACCACCTTCTCCTGCTTGCTTGATCGGAATCTATTTACATTTAGAATAGCTGAAGTGCTACTTAACTTCACTTAGTAGTTGAAACTCGGAGAGACAGAGAGAGTCCTCTCTCATACTTGCCAATTCCCTTGCTGATCAGCAAGGGAATTGGCAGGAACCAACCTTAGTTGCCCCTCGGTAGAGTGAGTCTACTTAGCGAACTGGCAGGACGCAGAGATCGATTGATCAATATGCATATCGAGAGTTGATGGTTGACCGCCGCCCCCCTTGTCCTGTCCTGGAGGCTCCCCGGCCGGGGAGGCAAAGGGGATTGCTATCGTCACCCTTTCTCCCGGTGTATGTGAAAGATAAAAAGTGACGAACTTTTTTTCTTTTCGGTTGGTTGGTCCAAGAGAGTCAGCTTCCTTAAGTCCGTTCTTCCTCAGTAGCTCAGTGGTAGAGCGGTCGGCTGTTAACTGACTGGTCGTAGGTTCGAATCCTACTTGGGGAGATTTGATTCATTCTGAATTCGAATTGATAGTTATAGCTTTTCTGACTAGCGACCCCTGTCCTTCTCCTTTTTTTTTCTAAAGACGCAGCAGAATCGTCAAACGGGACATCAAAAGTGGGAAGTTGATTGTAGGATTTCTATTCCTCACTCTCGTATAGGTGAACTTGGTTCGTTCAATGAAAAGGGATAAGAAGGATCCACTGGGAATGAATGGGAAGACTGGGGTAGTATCTTCATTAGCCGGAAGGAATTCGTCTCCACTAGCGTAATTCGAAGAACGAACAAGAAAAGGCGTCACTGTTTAGGTAGGAGGATGGATGGATGTGGTCCAATGGCTAAAGCTCTGCCAGCTTCTTGTAGACTGGCAGTCTCCGAGAGGAACCTTAACCCCCCCGGGGGAGGCCGGGTGGGATGGTATACTTTTTTTCGCCACAAGTGGGAACTCAGTCCTTGGTAAGACACAAGGGGGGAAGGAAGATCTTCACTCATTCATTAAGATTAAGTGCCTGCGGTGAGACGCGACCCACAACAAACGAAGGGGGTGGAGGGAGACCGAAGAAGGAACAATTGTCTTGAATGCTACGCTGGGATCAGCAGCTTCCAGTGAAGACAAAATGAGTCGGGCAGGAAGAGGAAGATCGTGCGGGGAAAACGGGGTTCGAACCCGCGACTTCTGGCGTGACAGACCAGCACTCTAACCAACTGAGCTATTTCCCCCTTTCGTAACTACTGTCGATTCAACAGTCACCTACCGGTTACCTTTGTAACTATACCAAAACCAAAGTAGCTGTACAACAGAATGCCCTTCGCCTTTAGTACTTTTTTTTTCTTTTGACGACAGTAGAAAGAAATGGCTCTGCTCGCTTAGACTCGGGGCTCCGCGCTCTATCAGCTATCAGTTAGTTGGCGCTACGCGCGACTTCAGTTGACAAAAGCGAACAAGATAGCGCTAGCGCCCGCGGAGAACTTTCGTTTGTTCGCCTTCTAAAAGGCCTACTGACCTGCCGGTGAAAAGCCGGTTACAAAATAAATAATAAGACGTAAGTAGTGAAAAAGTACCAAAACAACTGAAGCCTACATCCCACTACGTCTGGGTTCCCCCTTCCTATGAACCTTGAGTCAGAGGTCTTACCTTGAGTCAATAGGTAGGGTCAACTATACCAAAGTGGAAGGGGCACTTTCTAAGCTATTAGTGGGCTGGTTTGAACTATTGATTTACTGAATCGAGTGAAGCTGTGTTGCGTAACAAGACTATAGGTCGCCAAGGCCTAGAAGTACAAGTGGTCGCCCTAACGGTCACTCTCAAACTCACTACTTGAGTGACTTTCGTCACTTAGCTTCTTTAATAGGGCTTGCCAAAGAACCCCTCCGGGGCCCCGGGAAGAGGAAGAAGGAGATAGAGCAAAGGTCTCCTCTTTCTGTCCGCTCTTCCCGGCATGTAGAGATCCGATTGGGCTTATAGTTTAATTGGTTGAAACGTACCGCTCATAACGGTGATATTGTAGGTTCGAGCCCTACTAAGCCCATCTGACCTGCTTAATCAATGACTCCGGTAGTCACCTGAACCACTCTCTCGGATAGCCCACAGCCTCTCTTCTGGATGCGAAAGAAGATTCGATCAACGTACAAGGTTTGCCTTCTTGTGAGAAGGAGGGTTCTGAATTGTGTTCTCAGTGCAAAAGGAGTCTTTGAGAAGGTTCAGTGAGTCTGAAGAGAGAGAAGATCAGTAGAGCAGTCCGGCAGCAGGGGTCCGCTTTGGGATTTGCCTGATCGACCCCTACCAGTGTATTAATATACAAAAATGAAGATTGACATTCGTATGTACAATTTACCGGTTCTTCCTCCCGAATTGAGACCCATTGTTTATAGGTCTGGGGATAAAGTAGTGACTTCGGATATTAATGAACTTTATAAGAGAGTTATCCGTCGGAACAACAACCTTGCCTATCTATTAAAAAGAAGTGAATTAGCACCAGCAGATTTAGTAATGTGCCAGGAAAAATTGGTACAAGAAGCCGTGGATACACTTCTTGATAGTGGGTCCCGCGGGCAACCGACGAGGGATGGTCACA
>Ga0157367_1000692_pt1 | contig 15734 bp, 18 predicted proteins | sample AttbisABBM2_FD_113142 | JGI IMG/M metagenome (GOLD analysis project Ga0157367, IMG submission 113142) | Fungus gardens microbial communities from leaf cutter ant in Botucatu, State of São Paulo, Brazil - Atta bisphaerica ABBM2 | ecosystem: Host-associated > Fungi > Mycelium > Unclassified ...
GACATCAGGATGTAGAGGTGCAGCGGGCGACCGTCATCGTCCAGCTCGCTGCCGAACGAATCAAATGACAGGGAGTAGAACAACCGCGGCTTGAGCCCTTGCGCGCGAAGCGCCGAGAGTCCTGTCTGGGCTTCCCGGAGGCTTGCTGCACTGCTGTGAATGGCGTTGCCGATAATCAGATGGTGAGGCATAGCGAAAATCCTGATATTGGCAGACAGCCGCCCCCTGGGGACGGTGTCCCCGGGTGGGAGGGTGAGATCAGGCGCTTAGCAGTGCACGGACGTGCGGCCGCCAGGCTTTGTGGACCAGCCGCCCCTTGAGTAGGTCAGCGTCGGTGTCTAGCAGTCGCGAGGTACTGAAGTTGTCCCAGCCGTGTTGGAACGCAGAGCGCGAACGCAACAGCTGGATCTGAGCCAGCACCACCTTCTCTTCCTCGGCCGTGCGGCAGGGGTCTATCCAGTCGATGCGGCAGCTCTCACGATCCACCTTGCCCGCCATGACCAGGTGGCCGTGGCGATCGGAAACGGAGATCCGTTTCGGGCAGAAGGTGAGCGCTGCTGCAGGTATCGGATAGCGGTCTTGTCGGACTGCGTCCAAGGCGATGGGTAGGATGTCATCGAGCAGACCGCAATGGCCGAGCTGGACATGGCCATCGATGTGGAAGGTGCCGCGACCGGAGTCTTCAAACAGCTCCATCGATCCGTGCAGGAGGATGGTGAACTGTCGCTCGAAGAGGTCTTGGCGAAGAGACGTACCAGGTGCGTACGGGTTGCTGACGAAGGGCTGGCCTTCGAAGTGTTGAATAATCAATTCCATGATGCCTCCAACGTCCTGAGATTCATCATGCCCTCAAGGGATGATGAATCCCTTAAGGGTAGATGTCAGCTCGTCAGATGCTCAGCGAATGCCGAGTCCACTTGCCTGTGTTAAGTGCGTTTTCGGCAGCTTTATGGCTGCGGAAGTATTCGGTCGACTCGCGACTGAAGGGCATGCCCTCATCGTCCACAGTGCCCAGGTAGAAACCACGCTGTGATTTCAAAACCTGCAACGGGTAGTTGTTGCTGACGTCATCGAGATCGAACTTGCTGTGAGCAGGTGCGGTATTGGTAGCCATGGGGCCTCCAAAAGACAAAGGCGCCCGAGGGCGCCTATAGGGTGTGGTCAGTCAGGCCTGGACGCGGTCAGCGCTAGTGGCGTTCATCTCGAACAGAAACCAAGCGTTGTCGCAGAACAGGTTGCTGCTCAGCAGCTCTTCGGTGACGTCGTCATAGGAGACTTCGGCAACGATGGGCAGGGCGGGCAGCTCAGACTTGATGGTGGCGATGACTTGCATGATGGGCTCCAAAATTCAGCTAATGGAGATCACCATGCCCCGGTCCGGGGATGGTGCCCCCGGATGGGTGTGCGAAGAGAAAGGTGGCAAAGCCTAGGTAGAGCAGGGACACCCGGTGGGCGCCTGGAAGAACTGGGTGAATCAAGCGGCCGATTGGTCGCTGTCATCCCCTTGATCCGTACCTTGCTGCTCAGCCGGGGCTGCGTCGCGCGGTTTGGCTTCGTAGACGAACTCACCTTCTACTTTGATCCAGCCGATGTACAGGAGGCGACCTTTCAGGCTTGCGCCGTGTTGTCCCTGCTTCGGTCCGGAAGAGTAGGTGAAGGGATCAGCCCAGCAATCACCGATGCGGAAGGACACGAGGACCTTCTTCTCAGCGTTGACGGCGTCAATGCAACGGCGAACCAGCTTTTCAGCTTCGGCGCCGACGACATTGCAGTCGATGTAGCGGTATTCCACCGCTTCTTTGCTGCCGCACAGGGCTGCTACGGCGACGGCCAAAAACGGCTTGGCGCCTCTGCCTTTGGGTTTCACTTCGCGGATGCGGTTGAGGTAACCGATACCGGTGGTGTGCAGGTCGAAGTATTGGCTTTCGTTGGCTTGGTTGCTCATGGTGACTCTCCAGTTTCAATAGGTGAAAACGGAGAACACCTTGCCCGGGAGGGGAAGAGTATTCCCCGCGTGGGTGGGTGTAGCCAGAAAGGATGGTGCCAGGTCAGTGCATGAACTTGAGCGCGGTCAGCATGATGCCAACAACGGTCGAGAGCATGACGCCCATGCGGATGGTGAACTAACAGGTTGGGGCGGAGACCGGCCCTGACAGGTAGTCCCGTCGAGGGTGGGTGGAAGGTGCATTCATCAACCGGGGGTGCCGGTCAATCGTTCGCGCTACCGAATGCTTAGCGAACTTGGGTTTGGATCAATGCGCTAGAGGCGCATCGCAGTCATGAGATCCGAGACTGCCTGGGGCATGTTGCTGACAACGTCAGCGGCATACATCCTCAGAATGTTCAGGGCCGTATCGCTTGTCAATACCCTGGAAATGAAAAAACCTCTGGGTAAGGCTTTGATAGAGCGGTGCCTCAATGCGAGCGGATCAGCTTCAATACCTTGAGTTTGACGTTGGGCCAGTCTAGCCAGACAGGTGTACCCACACAGATGACCAGCAGCACTGACAAGAGGGTGATCCCAAAGGCGGTCTGACTCATGTCGTGGATCACATCCCAGCTATCAAGATGAGCACAAACGCAATGAGCATGAGGGATACGTCGATCGTAAACCTGCTCACTAGCGGGTCGTTGTCATACTTGGTGCTCAATTGGGGCAGTGCCACATCTAGCTGGGTACCAGACTGACGCGGTGCCAGGCCAGGCTTGGTAGCCCGCTGCGCACGTATGTGAGCCTCCAACGCATCGACGACAGCCATTGCCTTGTCTTCAGGTATATCGACGGAACGCAACGCCCGGTACAACGCTAAAGCAGTTCCCATGCATTACCCCCACGCGCGAGATTTATCCGGTGGCAGACGGACTTACAGTGGCAGAGGGTAAACGCTTGTCAACACCCGGAAATGAAAAAGCCCTCCGAGGAGGGCTTTGGTAGAGCAGTGCATCAATGCGAGCGGATCAGCTTCTGCGCCTTCTGCTTCACGTTAGGCCAGTCAGCCCAAACCGCAACAGCACTGAAGAACACCAGCATGCCACTCAACATCAGGACGCCAAAGGTGGTTTGGTCCATGTTAATCCTCCCGAGTGAGGCAGATACCAATGAGCCAGAGTATAGCACCTGACAGGAAGGTATAGACCGTGAGGACTTGGTGATCGCTCAGGAAAATACCGATCAGGGCCGCGCCCATGGCGGTAGTACCAACCTTACGGAAGTCGTCTGCAATTGCAGCGAGTCGTTTCGAGGCCATAGCTTTCCTTTCGGTTGTGACGTCAGGAAAACCGCCCTGACGGGAGGTTTCCCGACAGGGGTGGGTAAGGTGTGAATCAGCTGGCCAGCGCGACCTCAGGGTCGAACGGGGCGATCAGCTGGTCCAAGGAGCCCGGACGCAGCACGCGGGGCGCTGGCGACTGGATGGGCTCAGTGACAGAGGCGGCAGCCTTGGGTTTGCGCGGCTTGCGCTCGCGCTTGGGCTTTTCAGGCTGGGCTTCCTGGGTGTTTTGCTTGAACCAGGTGTTGAGGTCGATCGCGTTGCGGCGAACGAACGCCGGGACGTGATCCATCTCCTCGAGCACGGCAGCCGATACGATCGGTTGCGGAAACTCGACTACACGACGTTCAGCCGGTGCTATGGACGGACTCGCAGCACGTGCCTGGGCTTGAGCATTACGCACGGAGCGAATGATTTCACGCAGGGCAGTACCGACGGATTCGCCAAAGCGATAGCTCAGGGTAGGGGTGGTCATGGTGTTTCTCCTGCAGGTGAGTAATGCGGAGAAACACTGATCCCAGGCGGGGGAGTGTGTCCCCGCTGGGTAGGTAGAGCAGATGTGTGAGGTGCCTCCATCAACCGGTAGAACCGGTCAACCGTTCGCGCCTCCGGAAGCTTGGCGAACTATGGGTGCGGATCGACGTGGGTAACCACGTTGCAGTCTTGAGATCCAGAACTGCCTGGGCATGTTGCTGACGACGTCAGCGGAACATGGCTCAAGAATGTTCACGGGCGAGGTGCTTGTCAATTGAAGCACACAAGAAAAGCCCTCCAGGAGGAGGGCATGTGTGTCTTTCAATCCCCTTCGAAACATCCGCAGGGGCAGGTCATCCAGGTCAAGCCATGGGTGCAGTACCCATCGTCGGCCAGTCCTTCATCGAGTTGCTCCTGCTCCTCGATGCTCAAATAGCCGTAACGCTCACGGGCATACTTGAAGGCGAACATCGCTTTCTCGTCCGCCTGCTCGTCTTCGCCAAAGGCCTCGCGCATGGACTCGGAGAAGCCCTTGCTCACCATGGTGTCGTAGGTGGTATAGCGAACGCATGCCTGGTCATACAGCTGATCGACATGCTGTCTGATCGAAGCTGGCTGGAGCAACATGCTTTTGTTGGGGTCGAGCACTGCCCGGTTGCTGGTGGGGAAAGCAGCGTGGGAAAGGTTGGGAATCATGGTGTTTCTCCTGCAGGGATGATGCAGAGAAACACTGATCCCGGGCGGGGGAGTGTGTCCCCGCTGGGTAGGTAGAGCAGATGTATGAGGTGCCTCCATCAACCGGTAGAACCGGTCAACCGTTCGCGCCTCCGGAAGCTTGGCGAACTATGGGTGCGGATCGACGTGGGTGACCACGTTGCAGTCTTGAGATCCAGAGCTGCCTGGGCATGTTGCTGACGACGTCAGCGGAACATGATAAAGAAAATGATATGTTTTAATTTGATTGTCAAGTGGTTGCGGTGCGTTAGGGATGCTATGAACTACTATCAAGGCGTAGGGAGTCACCTATGAGCGATGAGCTAAAAGCGAATCTTGTCAAGAAGGTCGAGGGTTTACTTGATCGTATACAGATAAACAACAAGAGAGGGTTAGATGCCGGCTGGCGGTACATAGAAGAGAGGGAGGAAGCAGCGAAATGCGCGGAGTTGCTAAAAGAAATCCTTACGAAAGCCCAAAAAGAATTTGAAGGTCGAGCAGCTTATTTTGTAAATACTCATATAGAAAGAATTGATGATATTTCTAGGAAATTAAATATTGGGGTTTACGAGGGGTTTAGCTTTCTAGACTACTCTATAACTTTAGAAGGGACTTGTGAAGATTTTTACCAGATGCTCAAAAGGCCTCCTTATAAATCAGCTAAGGCAAGTGGCAGTCCAAAGCCATCAGGTGAGACATACATCGCTGAGGCCCGCATCAAAGAGCTCAAAGATATTTCTAGTGATAAATGGGACTACCTTAAATTGGTAGAGCTTTGTCGAGAATTGAATGTGGCGTATTCTAATTCGTGCGTTCATGCTACAGGGATGCTTGTTAGGTCTCTTTTAGACCATGTTCCGCCTGTCTTTGGGGTTGCAAATTTTGACGGGGTTATATCGAACTATGGTGGGAAGTCATTCAAAGGGCAAATGCGAAACCTAAACTCTCTTTCGCGAGAGATATCGAACGGTTACCTCCACGGTCATATTAGGCGGCATGAATCAATGCCAAATATGCAGCAAGTTGATTTTCGCTCGCTGATTGATGCGCTTCTTGGAGAGATTGTGAGAATAGAAAAAGCACGCTAAGCGGTATGGGTGAAGTATTAGGAGAAGCGCGCCAGGCGCAACGCTGGGTCTAGCAGCAAGGCGCCTCGGCGAGGGTGAGGCTAGTGGAGCTCAAGAGAAAGATGCCACCTGTGAGCGTGAGCACCGGCGCTGGTGGTCCCTGGGCATTGACCTACCGTCCTGATGATCGTCGCATTCACCCGACCCGTTATCGTGGCTAGGGCCAGTAATCGCAAGGCACGCATCCGCGCACAAAGGGATCCCATTTTTGCGCCGGCGGGCACCGGCAGAGAGGAGGGCTACCCGACGGGTAGCCTCGTCCACCAGGCGATGCCGAGAGGACCAGGCTACCCTTCGAATGCAGCTGAAGGGGAGGAACAGTGTGGGCCAACACACCAGGTTGGCCCGAAGTACAGTGTGCACCGAACCTTCTGTGAGCCCTATGTGCCTGTAAACCCGCTTATCACGAAGTTAGACGGCTGCGTGTCAGCTGCGGAGCAGGGAGACACAGGGAGAGCATCACGCAAAGATCTACACGCCCTACCCGATGCTTAGCGTGCTCTTGGGGGTGGAGCTTCAACACCAGGTCGAGAAACTCCGGGGTTGCCACTGATGACCGCCAGTGCGCGAGCGGGGTGGAACGCTTGCATTATGGGACTGTGACCGTGACAAAGGCAAGAAAGCTCCCACTGGCCCTGCGGCACTAATCGGAAGCGCCACCGCGCTTGGCTTTTCCTGGGCCGCCCTTGCCTTTCCCTTTTGACGTTTCGATGTTCACCAGGCCCTTGCAGTCGGGGTAGCGCAAACAGGACCAGAAGTCGCCGCTCTTGCCCTTTCGCTGTCCCATCTTGCCCTGGCAGAGCGGGCACGACGGACCATCCGGGACCTTGATGCTGAGCGTGGTCTGGCGATATTGGGCGACCAGCTTGCCGATCCAGGCGCCTTGCTTGGCGATGAAGTCATCCAGCTGCATGGTGCCGGCCTCGATCATGTCCAGGGCCTGCTCCCAGATGGCGGTAGTGCCCGGGTCGGCCACTGCCGGCGGCACCGCGGCGATCAGCGAGACGCCGGCGTCGGATGCCCGCACTGCCTTGCCCTTCTTGAGCAGGAACCCACGATCGATCAGGCCCTGGATAATGCTGGCCCGGGTGGCCTCGGTGCCGATGCCGGTGGTTTCCTTGAGCTTGGCGGCCAGCCGCGGGTCGGTCACCAGCTGGGCCACGGTCTTCATCGCCTTGATGAGGTCGCCTTCGGTGTAGGGCTTGGGAGGCTGTGTCTGTTGCGCCTTGAGCTGGGCCTGTTGCACCTGGGCACGGGAGGCGTTCTGCAGCGGCGGCAGCATCTGCGAGCGGTCCTTCTCCTTGCTGTCTTCATCATCCTCAGCAGCAGGCGCGGCCTGGAACAACGTCTTCCAGCCAGGCACCACGATGCGCTTGCCCACCGCCCGCAACGCCACCTGGTTGCAGTCAAAATCAGCCACTGTCCGGTCGAACTCGTGGTGGGGCATGAACTGGGCAAGGTAGTGCGCGCGGATGAGGGTGTAGACCGCCCGTTCCTTGTCGCTCATGGCCGCCAGGTTGGCGGGCTCCAGGGTCGGGATGATGCCGTGGTGCGCGGTGATCTTGGCGTCGTTCCAGGCACGCGAGCGCTGTGTCGGATCGATGCTGGCCAGCACCGGGCCAATGGACGGATCCGTGCGCCGGATCGCCTCGAGCACGGCCGGCACCTCCGGCAGCATGCTGGTGGGCAGGTAGCCGCAGTCGGTCCTGGGGTAGGTTGTCGCCTTGTGCGTCTCATACAGCGCCTGGGCGACGTTCAGGGTCTCCTGAGCCCCGAGCCCAAGCTTCTTTGAGCAGATCTCCTGCAGCGTGCCCAGGTCGAAGGGCAAGGGGGCCACCTCTTTGACCCGTTCGGTCTCGACCGAGACGGCGATGGCGGTGGATCCCGCGGTGAGGCGCGCCTGAGCGGCCTGGGCATGACGCGGGTCCAGGCAGCGCCCCTCGTCATCGGTGATGTCGCGGGCAGGTCGCCACTGGGCGGTGAAGGTCTGGCCGTTGGCGGCCAGCAGCACATCCAGGCTCCAGAACGGCACCGGGACGAAGTGGGCGATCTCCCGATCGCGGTCGACCACCAGGCGCAGCGTAGGCGTCTGCACCCGTCCTACTGACAGCACTCCACTGTAGCCGGCCTGGCGTCCGAGGAGGGTGAACAGCCGGGTGAAGTTCATGCCAATCAGCCAGTCTGCCCGAGAGCGAGCCAGCGCCGAGTGATACATGGAAAAGGTTTCGGCCCCGGGCTTGAGGCTCGCCAGGGCCTGGCGGATCGAGGCGTCGTTGAGCGCCGAGAGCCACAGTCGCTGGATGGGGCCGCGGTAGCCGCAATGCTCAAGCAGCTCGCGAGCGATCATCTCGCCCTCGCGATCGGCGTCGGTCGCAATGACCAGCTCGGTGGCCTCCTTGAGCACTGCCTTGACCGCCTTGAACTGGCTGCTGGTCTTGGGCTTGACCTCGACCTTCCAGTTCGCCGGCAGGATTGGTAGCGCATCCAGGGACCAGGACTTCAGCGCCGGATCGTAAGCCTCCGGTGGCGCCTGCTCGAGGAGATGGCCGATCCCCCAGGTGACGACCACGCCCTGGCCGCGAATGCAGCCCTCACCGCGCCCAGTGGCGCCGAGCACCCGGGCAATGTCCTTGCCCTGGCTGGGCTTCTCGCACAAAAACACACGCATGGGATTCCCCTGTTGATGGCCGAGTGGCCTACAGAGGAACCGTGCCTGGAGCAGCATGAGGCGTCAGCGCGGAACCGCATCTGGCTCAGGAAAGGTTGTGCCGGGGTCGCTACTGATAGGCGAGCGCTGAGCCGTTGGGAATGGCTGGGGGAACAACGACACCCATGTTGCCGCTGATGGGACTCTGCAGCGTGCTGGCTACTACCGTGCCGATAGCTTGAGACTGGGTCAGGTCAACCATCTTGCTGACCAGGCCATTGGGCGGCGTGGGGTAGTAGGTGAAGCTCTGACCGGCGTTCACGTAACCAGAGACGTTCGGCAGCTTGCGGTACCAGGTAGGCAGTGCCAGGACAGAATCGGCCGGCGCGCCGGTGACGGTCGGATTGGCGTGCGCGTACTCGGCCAGGGCGTTGCGATAGGTGAGCAGGTTGTAGGCGATCGCCGAGACGTCAGCGCGTGCCTGGGTCTGCTCAGCGTTGTCCTGCAGGTAGAAGAGCGAGGCGGAGCCGGTGAGTGCCAGGAAGGCCAGCAGCCAGGTGAAGTTCATGCGAGCTCCAGAAGCGGGCCATGCTGGGCATGGCCCGTCGTCGCAGCCTAGGCGTAGGCTACCGCGTGGTCAGCAGTAACGCCGGTCAGGGTGATCGTATCGATCTCGGCCGACTTGGGCATGGAGGCCTGCAGGGCTTCGATCTTGGTCAGCGCGTTGCTGGCATTGGTGACGCCGCTCAAGACGCCCGACAGATCGACGCTGCCGCCATCCCGGTTGAGCTGGGCGGCGTACTTGGCCACCGAGATCCGGGCCTGGACATAGGTGGCATCGCTTTGATGCTCGAGCGCCGCCTGCAGGTAGGTGGCCAGGAAGTTGTCCCGGGGCGAGCCGTTGTTCAGGTCGTTCACCCACCAGGATTGCCCAGCAGCGTCAGGCCCACGGCCCAGAACATTGTTGTAGAGATAGTCGACGTAGGCGCTGTTGCTCATGCTGCTGCCTTTCTCGCCATTCTGCGAGCCGGCTTTGTACATGGTGGCGGTGATCTCTTGGATCGCAGCGGTATTGCTCACGCCTTTAGAGGACAGCGCCGCCAGGTCATGCGCCCAGTAGTTCAGGCCGGCGAAGTCCGGAGCGCGGCTGAACGATGCAACATAGACGCCTACCAGGAAGTCGGCTTGTTCAGTTGTAATTCCTGAGAAGCTCAGGCTGGCCGAAGGCAGTCCGGAACCATCGAAATGAGGGATGTTCTGTTTGATCTGATCGATAGTTGGAGCCGGAGTCTTTTGCTCTGCAGCGACTAAGCCGGTCGTGAAATCAGTGCGGGACAGTGTCCCCGTATTGATTTGAGTGACCAAGTTAGCCTTAGTAGTTGCGTCTGCAGACGGATAAAGTACATCGACAACCATCGAAGCAGGAATCTTATTAATGAAGGCTTCGGTGTCATTTACGTCAGCAAGCGTAGGGATGTAACCAGGGAATTTGTTGCCATAGGCGCTTAAATCGTAAATGAAAGCTTGCATGCACATCTCATATGCGTATGCAAAACCCTTCAAAGGAAGGAGTTCATCGAAGCCGGCTAGAGTTTCGGACTTAACGTTTGCGAAACTTGGGAGGTAAGTGTCGAAAGCGTAAGAGATATTCTGTTTGGCTTGTGTGGCGTTCATTTGGTCAATCCATTCAGTTGATTTGACAGTACTTCCCGGAGCCAACTACGTAGCTCGCCCTGTAACCATATCCATATCGTTGGTTCGCAGCATTTTGACATTGTGTGTTCGCTCGGTCTATACCTCCTTGCCCTCCTTCGTCATTTTCCTGTGCCGCTCGAGCAATTAGCGGTTGCATCTGACTCCAAGCAAGAGAATAGCCCTTAGTGGTGGAATTTCCTTGTAGCTCACCCAGCCAGTAGTTGTATCCGCCAACGTCAGGACATCGACGCGCACGCCCAAAGTTTGTATAAGTGCCAATTAATTGGCCCCTATAAGTATCGGGTACTTGCGGGACGTTGTTATAACCAGGATCACCGCCCCCACAAATCATTGCCGTCAAAGGGAATGAATCGCCAGGCGACGGACCAGGCGGAGGCGGAGGCGGTGGTGGCGTCGGCGGGATCCTGCAGGGCTGCCAGCCTGTCCCTTCGTCGCAGGTGACCTTCTGCCAGGTCAGCCCACCGCCGGAGCTGGGCGCACTGGGGACCTCAGTCCAGGTTTCCGCTGCGGCGGCAGCGCTCCACACCAGGAAAGCCAGCGCAGTCGCCCGGGGCGCAGTGATCCACCTACTTGCAGACATAGAGCACCCGCTGGGCGTCGAAGGCGAGGGAGCCGCCTCCTGTGCTCGTGCAATTCCCGCCGGCAGAGACGGCCTGGTTGTACCAGCGCACCGGGCGTACCCACACACCGTTCTGGCACGCCAGGCTGAAGCCCGCCGAGTCGCGGGCGAGCAGGCCCGAAGTCTGGCAGCTCGCGCCTTCGGTTGCCGCCTGTCCCAGCAGCAGGTACTCACCCACCTGGGTCCTGCCGTCAGAGGCCAGAGTGCCACCGCGGATCTGCCCTGCGGTGTAGACGCTCTTGTCGCCATAGGCCCGAACGAAGTTCGAGTCGCTCATGTACCAGCCGCCGCCCCATTTCTCGCTGTACCAGCCACCATTTTCCTTGGTCCTGATCCAGCCACCGATCCGGGCGTCGTTGGCGATATCGGCATTGTCGGCGGTGAGCTTGGCCGAGGCCGTGATGTTCTTGCCATAGATGTCGCCGGTGGTCTTGATGTCCTTGGCCGCCGTGATGGCGCCGGCATTGACGATGTCCTGGGTGCCCATGTCCAGGGCAGTGTTCATCCGGTTGAGCTCGGGATGGTTGGGCATGGCGTTGCGGTAGAGGTAGTCGTTGGCCAGGGTGCCGTCTTGCAGGAACAGCGCGCTGGCCACGTGCCCGGCCCCGGGGCTAGTGCCGTAGTTGGACAGGGCTACCTGCCAGCCGCCCCGAATGCCCTGGACCACGCCAGTTGCATCGTTGGCAATGAAGCCGCCCGGGGCGCCGAGATTCTCGGCGAGCTCGCGGGCGCCGATCTCGTCCAGCGTCTGGCCGCCCTGTGTCAGCACCAGGGATTCGAGCTGGTTCGTTGCCGGCTTGCGGGCCAGGACGATAAAGGTCTGGCCGAACACGTTGGTGTCGGCGAACCCGGTAGGGAGGTAATTGGTGTTGCGCAGCATGGCCACGGTGATCTGCGCCGGTGTGGTCGCGCCGGCCGTGGCCGACACGGCCGTGAAGTTGTCCTTGAGATACTTCGCCGCGGCGTCGGCCACCTGCTGTTGCTGCTGGGCGGCGATCTGGTAGTTCTGCGAGTCCATTCGTTTGGCCATGAGCTCGATGCCCATAGTGGTCATCAGGGCCAGCGCGACCAGCCCGAACAGCATTTCCACGGCGATGAAGCCACGCGAGCGGATCATCATGTCCAGTAACTCCTCTGAGATTGCTGCTCGGCTTCCTGGTCGAGCTGCTGGATGCGGTTGGTGCGGATCTTCTCGCGGATGGCGGGGCCTTCGTCGGCGGTTAGCAGCAGGCTGCGAACCTTGAGCGTCGAGATGCCGCCCTGGGTCCCCAGTGCCTGCACCATGACGGCCACCAAGCCCTGGGCGAGGATCGCGCGGGCATTGGGGATCTCCGGCTCAGCCAATTCCGCGATGCGCTCCACCGCCTGGGCGATGGAGCCGGCGTGCAGGGTGGCGATGATGAAGTGGCCGTTGATGCTCGCGCGTACCGCCTGGGCAGCCGTGGGGGTGTCGCGGATCTCACCGATCAGCACGAGGTCGGCGCCGGTACGCAGCGCGCGTATCAGGGCCTCCTCGTAGCCCTGCTGGCGGGTCACTGGGATCTGGATGCAGCGACCGGCGCCGTGCGTGCCGTGAAGCGCCGTTTCCGGCGGATCCTCGACGGCCAGCGCGAAGCCGCCATGCCGCGCAAGGCGTGCAGCCAGCAGCGACGCCGCGCTGCTGGTCTTGCCAGTACTCATCTCGCCGCAGAACAGCACCAGGCCCCGGGTAGTCGGGGCCAGGAGCGCCTCGACCACCTCGTTGGCATAGCCGAGCATGGGGAAGGCACGAAGGCAGGCGTTCGACTTGCGCAGCACGAAGACGCTGTCGCCGTAGGCATCGGGGATCTGCGTCACCCGCAGGACCACGTTGCCCTCGAGCACCGAAAACTCCGGCTGGTGGTCCTGGGCGAAGCGCTGCAGGCAGCGCTCGCGCAGCGCCTGCAGCTCCTCAGTCCAGGCGGCAGGTGCCTCGACGCGCAGGGCGGCCGCGCCGGCCAGGCCCTTCACGTCACTGAAGGACTTGCCCAGGTAGAGATCCACGAACTGCGCCTCGCTGATCAGACTCATGGACCACTCAGTACACGGTCCAGGCGAGGGTGTTGCCCGTGTCCTTGCTGCAGCCCGAGGTGGCGGCGGCGGAGTCGACCTCGCCGGTGATGGCGGTGCCGCTGTTGATCGCGGTTGTGGCCTTGGAGCCCCGGCTCATCTTGCTGGCCAGGCTGATGCAGGCGTCCTGCGGCAGACCGTTCTCGGTGACGGTGAAAGTCATGCCGTTGCTGACGACCGTGACCGACCCGCCCCAGGCGTTGTACAGCGCGCCGCTGGAGATCGACATATTGGGCACGCCTTTGACGGCGATCAGTTGCGGCACCAGGTTGGTGCTGGAGGCGCCGTAGCCGGACATCCCCTTGAGCTTGCGGGTGTTGGCGATCAGCTGGCCGATGTTGCCCTGTTCGTTGCCGACGTCGGAGGTGCCCATCAGGGCGCTGCCGTTGAACAAGGCGTAGCCCACGCCGATCAGCGCCACCAGGAGGACGAACATCATCTCGATGGACATATAGCCGGCTTGCCGGCGGCGGGTGGACGTGGAGCGGGTGGTGCAGACAGCGGAGGGTTCGGGGTACTGCATGGCGATAACCTCGGGGTGGATGAAAGGGTTCAACGCGCGGCGGTGGCGCTACCGGTCAGGCTGTAGGTCCCGATCATCACGAGGATCATCAGGCAGCCGATCAGGATGGTGGAGACGGTGCTGAGGGACTTGGTCATGCCGGCGACCTGCTTGAGCGAGGTCTCCAGCCAGCGCAGGCTGTAGCGATGGATCGCAGTGGCGAAGCTGCCGGTGGTCGAGAGCGCGACCAGGAACTGGATGGCCATCGGGTCAGGGAAGCCATGCCCGGCGAGCTGCAGGGCGACGCCGAAGTTCTTGCCCTGGCGGACGCCGTAGTGGGCGGCCACCAAGCGCTCGCGCAGCCAGGGGTTGGCGCCCTTCATCAGGATCTCCAGCGCCTCGAGCTGGTTGATGTTCGAACGCAGCATCACTGCCATGTTGAGCAGGAAGGTCGAGCCGTGCAGCGACTTGTAGATCGACCAGGGCGGCAGGACTTCCAGCGGCCGGCGCAGCGGGCCGGTCAGGTAGGGCAAGCTCACCAGGCTGAGCACGATGACGACCACGGCGACGATCAGCGTCAGCAGGCCCCAGTCGTTGACGTAGGTGGCCAGGTGGTACAGCAGCGCGGAGGCGCCGGACCAGCTTTCAGGGTCGGATGCCCGCTTCATGGCCGGGATAACCCGTGCGGCAATGACATGCAGCAGGTAAGCCATCAGCGCCCAGGTGATGACGGGGTAGAAGGCCGCGCCCAGGATCAGCGAGCGCATGCGCTGGCTGGCCTCGATCATCCGCACGGCGTCATGGAAGGCCTGGATCAGGTTGCCCGAGCGCTCGCCGGCGCCGACGACGGCGCGCTCCTGATAGGGCATCCACCCCTCGCAGGCCTCGGCCAGTGACTGGCCGTTGCGCACACCCTTGCCGATCCCTTGGCAGGCCAAGGCGATCGGATGGCGCGCCTTGCGCGACTTCTCCTGGTAGATGGCGCCCACGCGCTCCAACGCCTGGTCCAGGTTGATACCGTTCTCCAGCAGGGCTACCAGGCTTTCGTAGCACTGGATCCGCTCCTTGGCGCCAAATTGCTTGGCGTGCCAGGTATCGCTGAAGGTACTGAGGGCATCCAGGATTTTAGCCAGCATGATCAGCCTCCTCGCCGGCGGCGTGCTCGAGCACGTAGCGGTCATTGTCCAGGGGGCCCACGACCTTCTCAGCCATGACCGGATCGACCAGGCCCTCGGCGATCTTCATCAGGGTATGGCGCAGCTTGGTGACGCCCCCCAACTCCTTGACCCAGTAGTTGCGCGCTTCGGAGGCGCCCTCGTCGCGGAAGACCTGCATGAAGCGGTGGGTCGGTAGCAGGATCTCGGCGACCACCGTACGAGTCACGATGCCCAGGCCACGGCAGTGGTCGCAGCCATCGCCCAGCAGGTGGACGTTCTTGAGCGGAATCAGACTGGCCAGGCGCTCGAACAAGGCGCTGTCGATCCTGCGGCGCGAGGCCGGCGAGCTCAGGGGGATTCGGCATTGCGGGCAGAGCACGGGCACCAGGGACTGGTTGATGATGCCGGTGGTCAGCGCGGGGTCGGTCGCGAGGCTCTCATCCACACCGAGGTCGACCAGGCGCTGCAGGCTGGCGATGGCGTTGTTGGTGTGCAGGGTCGACAGCACCAGGTGGCCGGTCATGGCGCCGCGATAGGCAGCCTTGGCCGATTCCAGGTCACGCATCTCCCCGTACATGAGGATGTCCGGGTCCAGGCGCATACTGTTGGTGATGGCGTCGGCCCAGGTTTCGTCGGCGCCAAGCGCGGTCTGGTTGGCGTTGATCGGATACTCGGGCGGATCCTCGACGGTGAGGATGTGCTTGGTCTCCTGGCACTCCTCGGCCATGAGGTTGATCATGACCTGCATCGACTTGGACTTGCCCGATCCGGTCGGACCGGTGAAGAGGTTGATCCCATAGGGCAGGGTGCGAACACGCTGCAGCAGATCACAGTGCTCGGGCAGAAAGCCCAGGTCTTCCACGCTGCGCTTGGTCTGATCGTCGTAGAGCAGACGCAGCACCATCATCGGGCCGTCCGCCTTGGGGCGCGTGGCGACCCGGGCCCCGAACAGGCCCAACTGATCGACGAAGCGGCGGCTGACGCGGGCGTCCTGCTTGGTCTCGGGCTGGTAGTGCTCCTCGGAGACGTCGCACATGGAGTTGTACAGCGCCGAACACAGCTCGAGGCCGATTGATGTCGGGATCTCGCTGAAGTTGGTCATCCGGCCATGTTCGCGGAAGCGGATCCTGGTGATCTCATGACCCAGCAGGAAATGGATGTCGGAGGCCCCGCGCTGGTGGGCGATGCCCATGATGCGGATCACCTCCAGCTGACGCTGAGTGCTGTTGGCGCCGGCGGCTGCCAGACCAGTACCTGTGCGCTGCTCGGCGTCATACAGGCCCTTGATCACGCTCATCGTCACCAGCTTCACGGTGAAGTCGACGCCTGCGCGCTCCAGGCGATCCATGAAGGCCAGGACATAGGCGTCGGTCTGGTGAGCCTGGGACAGATACAGCTCGCCTCCGGCCGTCAGTGCGCAC
>Ga0157367_1000693_pt1 | contig 15732 bp, 10 predicted proteins | sample AttbisABBM2_FD_113142 | JGI IMG/M metagenome (GOLD analysis project Ga0157367, IMG submission 113142) | Fungus gardens microbial communities from leaf cutter ant in Botucatu, State of São Paulo, Brazil - Atta bisphaerica ABBM2 | ecosystem: Host-associated > Fungi > Mycelium > Unclassified ...
CGGATACGCTGCAGGATGTTGGTGGACTGCTGCATGGCGCCTTCAGCGGTCTGCGACAGGGAGATACCGTCGTTGGCGTTGCGAGTCGCCTGGTTCAAACCGTTGATCTGGTTGGTCAGACGGTTGGAGATCTGCAGACCGGCGGCATCGTCCTTGGCGCTGTTGATACGGCTACCGGTGGACAGACGCTGCATGGAGGTGGCCAGGGAGCTGGACGCGTTCTGCAGGTTACGCTGAGTGTTCAGGGAAGGGATGTTGGTATTGACGGTAAGTGCCATGGTGGCGTCTCCAGTTGAACCTTGTGTGCCTGAGCATGCGAATGGGACCTGCTTGCTCAGACGCCCCTGTGTTTCGCATTCAAGATATTTATCGGTATCTGCCGTCAAACCTTTAGGAATTTTCTGCGATTTTCTTCAGCAGAAGCTTGACAGGTGGTGACATACCGATTCGTGCACACTGGTTATCGACCGAATTCGTAATTTATTTAGCCCCTTCGCGACGATCCCCCTGGCGGATCGGGTTCCAAGGGATGCATCCGCTTAAGCATGCACGCCTCGCAGCTTCGTGGTAGCAGCAACAAGCTCGCATCAGGTCTTGCTTCGGTCAGTCAGGCAACCACGCTGCTCGCCACGCCTCGAGATTTCTCCCCTCAAGCATCCAATCACGATGGATGTGCTGGCGAAGGCTGGCTCCCAATGCACGTGCTCCCTCGAGATCGGCCAGATGCTCACGAATAGCATCTAGCCAGTCTTTGTATTTGTTGCGTACCAGGGTCACGGGGAGACCGCACCTATAGGGTTCTATATTTGTAGCTACAATCGGGAAGCCACAGGCGCCGAGCTCCAACAGCCGCAAGTTGCTCTTGCATTCATTGAAGGCGTTGTTTTCAAGCGGGGCGATGGCCAAGTCCAAATCGAGACTGGCGAGCTTCGCAGGAAAGTCCTCGATTTCGACTCCATAATGGAATTCATGCGGTGGCGCGCCAGGGGGGCTCATACCGAAGAACACCCATTCCACCTCGTCGGCCAATGCCTTCATGACATCCACCACGATCTGCAGATCTCCTGTATGACTGGTGCCGCCTGCCCAACCGACCCTTGGGCGACCTTCGCGTCGCTTACCTTGCAATTCTCTCCACCAACGGACAGGCAACCGATTGGGAACAACGCGAATGTCCGAATTGAATCCGCGCATCGCCTCTGCCAGGGGTTCCGTGGAGACCGTCACTCGATCCGCGAGGGATAATCCGTTACGCAAAGCTCTCGCGACCTGGGAAGGCTGGAAAGACTCACGATGTATGCTTTTGAGCGGCAGGTTACCCAGTAGATCGTCCAGGTCATACACGAGAAAGGACGAGGTATAGCGCTTGATAGCCTGCATTTCCTCGATCTGTGGCTCGGAGAGCTGGCGCTGTACGACGATGCTGTCTGCCTGAATGCGTCCCTGGTTGACTGCGTGCAAGTAGCGGAACTGCACGTTGGAATCGATCTGCAGGGCGGCTTCCATCGCTCGCTGCGGCTGGATCAACCGGTAGTGACCGCAGCCCCAGCGATCGCCGGGCATGACCTGGATTACCGGCAGCGGACGCCAGGACAGGGGTCGCCACAAGTTTTCGGGTTCAACTTCCACTGCGAAGTCCGCCTTGTCCAGAGCTAGACTGGGGTTATAGGCGGGATCATTGGCCAGGACGGGTAGCCACTGCTCATAGAGTCTCGACTCGGCTCGCGTCCACACCGACACCTCTGGGCTCTGCTCCGACTCCCAACCGAGACGGGCGTGGGGCGTCCAGACCACAAGATAGCCGGCCTGACCAACCTTGAGACAGAACTCGACATCGGCGAACGGTTGGGTAGCGAAGGAACCGCAATCAGGGATGGCATGAAATATCTCCGCCCGCACCAACAGACAGCGACCGCTTACGGCACTAAAGTTTTGCACCACCTGCTGCCGGTAGAGATAGCCTGCGCGGTCATCGGGTTCACCCAGGAAAAGGCTGCTGGCAGGACCACGCAGTCCGAGTACCAGCCCGGCCATGGCTACCTTGCCCTCACGATCCAGAAGCTTGGCACCTACCACCCCAACCTCCGGGCGTCGCGCCTGATTGACCAGCTCATCCAGCCAAGAGGCCTTGATGCTGAGACAACCTGCACTGAGCCAGAGCAGGTATTCGCCCTTGGCAGCCCGAGCCATGGCCTGAGCTCCGTCAGCGGGGATGACCTGCAATTGTTCCAATCCCAGCATCACCAGCTCGTCTAGCCAGCGGCCGGTATCGACCGCGACGTCCGACGGTCGTCCGACAAGGATCTCGTAACGTGGATAGGCGGTGCCTCCCAAGACAGACTCCAGGCAGCGACCCAGCTCTTCGAGCGAACCCCTGGCTTCAATCAAAATGGAAACCAGCGGTTGGTGATCGCTCTGGTAGTGAATACGGCTGACACATGGAAGAGCACCTGCGCTGATCTCCGCCTGCACACCCAGGCGCGCCAGGTGCGCGCGGACGATGCCATGGGTCGCCGCCGGTTCGCACTGTTGCAGCCAGTCGGGAAAGGTCTGTCGCGAGTGGTGGAATACTTCGGGTAGATGGGCGATGGCCGTGACACCCTGGCGCTCGACCACCTGCAGCAACACGTCTTGGACCAGTGCCACGCCGGGCGCGGTGACGCTGGATGAGGACGCCAGCAACGCCTCGCGGCTCATGGCCAGCAGAGAGCCGGTGTAGGGATAGCTGCGTAGCAGATCGAGATTGAAGCCAGGTCTGAAGATCGGACACTCGAGACCACTATCGGCAAGATGATCTTCGTCGCAATAGCAAGCATGTATGCCACCGGAGACAAGGATACGCTCAGCCAAACGCAACAACGCTTCGGGCTCTAGGTGGCTACCCGCCGGGAGCTTCAGCGACCAGTGCGCCTCACTGCTCGCCAGCGCTTCCTGCCAGTCCGACAGCTCGTTGGCCGAAGCCACCACCAGTGCGGTACTGAAGTAGGGATAATGCTGCTCAGCCAGCGATGCCAGGGTGGAGCTGGCTTCCGTCGGACTGCCGACGATCACTACCAAGAAATGCAGCTGAGCATTTTGGATCAGTGCCTGGCGATAGATTTCAAGGCGCGTCGCGCTGGAGCGCCGATCAGCCAGCCACTGCGCATGGCTCCGATCAACCTCAGCCGCCGTAGGCACCTCACCCGAATCGGTATCGGCATTACAGAACACATTGGCGGGTGAGCCTGTCATCTTGATACCTCTTGCTGGTTAGCCTCTGCTCCAGTCAAGAAATCGGCAGCAAAAGGCGGATGGCCGAGACAAGCAAGAAGCTAACCAAATCCGGCATCCCCAGGTTTCCGGGTCGGCACTGCGACACAACCGGAGGGAAAACTCCTGAAGGCCGGCCCTCGCCTTGAGGATCTAGGTTGTCAAAAGCCGATAGCGCAGCCCCTGGTACTACGAAGATAAGCACGCCCGCCAAGGCTCGAGCGTAGGAGCAGGCTAAGCACCTGCCAGTGGCGGGCTAACGTCTCCTAGCCTGGCAACCAGTCTCGTTTCCAACTTCTCAAATTGGCACCCTCCAATAGCCAGTCACGTTGCACGGCTTCTCGCAGTCGCTGCCCCTGGATGAAGGCCGCGTCCAAATCCGCCAGATGAGCGCGGATCGCCTCCAGCCATTGCGTCGTCTCGTTGGCGACCCGTTGTACAGGGAGGTCTCCCCGGTATGGCGCTATATCCGATGCAATCACCGGATAGCCACAGGCTCCCATCTCCAATAGGCGCAAGTTGCTCTTACACTCGTTGAAATCGTTCGCCAGCAAGGGCGCAAGCGCGATGTCGAGGTCGAGACCTGCGAGCTTCCCTGGATAATCCTCAATCGGCACGGGAGCGTGGAACTCGTCGATCTTGGCCACTGCGGGCCGGATTCCGAGGAATACCCATTCGACCTCCTGCCCGAGTGTCTGTATCACTTCCTCAATTATCGCCAAATCAAGCCTATGACCAGCGTTGCCGGCAAAACCGATCCGTGGCCGCCCTAGGCGTCGCCGATTACTGACAAGGGAGCCCCAATGGGCAGCGGGAAGCCGGGTAGGTACCACGCGTATGTCGTGATGCCGGCTCTCCAGCCGATTCGCCAGCGCAGGGGTAGAGACGACCACGCGATCGACGTTGGCGAGTGCTCTTTCCAAGTCGGCAACGGCTGGTGCCCCAGTCGCCGCTCCCTTACCTGCGGCAGGCGAATCGGCGAGCCAATCGTCCATGTCGTAGATGACAAAGGCGTCCGTGGCCCGCCTTAGGGTCTGCAACGCATCCATTTGCAAGGGCTGGTGCTCACGCTGGACGACCACCACGTCCGCTGCGATACCGGACAACAGTACGGGCGACTTCGGCCGCTCGGTAATGATGCCTTCGATTTCGAGCGCCTGTTCCAACGCTCGGAAGGGTTGCAGCACACGGTAATAAGCACACCCCGCCGACTGACCCGGTACGATCTGGACGACCGGTAGCGGCCGCCACGCAAGGGGTCGCCAAAGATGCTGCGGCTGGGTCTCCAGTTCGAAATCCAGGCCCTCACGGCTGAAGTTGCGATTGTAAGCAGCATCGTCGACCAGCTTCGGCAGCCATTGTTCGTAGAGCCCCGGAGAGACCTCGTCGAGCATGGCCCCACGATACTCCTGTTCCTGCCAGAGCAATTTCGCGTAGGGCGTCCAAACCATCAGATAGCCGGCCTGCGTAAGTTTCAGGCTCAACTCGACATCAGCGCCTCGCTGCCCCCAGGCGAGGTCAGCCAGGCCATCGATTTCAGCGAGCGCTGCCTTCTTGAGCAGCAGGCATCTTCCGTCTAGGGCGCTGAGATTCTGGGCAACCTGAAGACGATGCAGATAGCCGCCATTCTGATCGGACTCGCCCTTGAACAGGCAATCGGCAGCACCCCGTAGACCCAGTACCAGCCCGGCCGATACGATGCGGTCGTCGGGCCCGACGAGTTTTGCACCCACCGCGGCCACCTCGTCGCGGCGCCCCTGCGCCAGCAGCTCCAGAAGCCAGTCAGGATCTGTGGCGAGACAGGCCGCGTCGAACAGCACGAGGTACTCACCGTCCGCCGATTCAATCGCCTGGCCCAGCGACGCGCGTACGACCCGGATCAACGGCTCGCCCATCGCCTCGATCTCCCCCAACCAGGCGCGCAACTCGGGCTCCGCTTGCGATGACTCCACCAGATGGATCTGGTAGTTGACCCCGCGCGTCTGTAATAGGCTTTCCAGGCAGCGAGTGACCTGGGACAGCGGCCCACGGGCATCTACGAGCAAGGACACCAGGGGGTTGCCTGGCCATACTAGGCGGATGCGGTTGACGAACGGCAGACGACAAGACTCCACCTGAGCGGCCAGGCCCAGCCGTTGAAGATGGGCCTGCACGATGCCGCGTCCGACTGCAGGATCGACTTGCTCGGCCAGCCAGGCTGCATAGCTTTGGCGACTGTGATGGAGGATAGCGGAGAGATGACCAATGGCCGTCACCCCATCCCGTTCAACGCTCTGGAATAGAATATCGGTGACGATGGCTTCGCCAGTACAGGGCACACTGGGGACCGTAACGAGCAGCGCGTCACGACTCACCAGCAACAGTGAGCCCGTGTAGTTGTAGCTGCGGAGCAAGTCTAGATTGAAATCCGGCTTGAACACGGGATTGGCAGGCCCCTGGGCGGTCAGCTCGTCTTGGTCGACGTATAGCGCCTTCAGGCGCGGGTTCAGGGAAATGGCTTCGGCCGCCAGCAGCAGTAGATCGGTCGCTACCTCATCGCCATTGGGTAGCAGCACGAACCATTGGCACCGACTGGCATGTGCCAGCGCCTGCCATGACGTCAGGTAGTCCGTCGCTTCCGGCAGGAAGGAAGCCTGGGTAAGTGGATAGTGCTGCCGCGCCAAACTGGCCAGGGTCCGTTCATCCTCCCCTGCTCCACCGAACACCACTACCTCGAAGTGCAGCGGCCGCTCTCCCACCACCAGCGCCTGCTCGTACAGGCGCAGCCGGGTACCCTGAAGCGCACGCTCGCCCAGCCACCGCTGGTACTGCTGGTTCAGACGATCAGCGCTCACGTGGTGCTCACTACGTGCCTGGGTGAGTTCGATGAAGCGATCGAGCTGCCGCCAGAAGCCATGTTCGAGCCTCGCATAACGCGCCATGGCATCGGCCAGCCCCCCTTGAGCAACCTCCAGTGCTTGAGGCGCGTCGAACATGGCGAAGCCACCGGAACCTATGTAGCTCTGGTCTAGAAAGGCCTCATCAATGCCTCCTTCCCGCATGAACAGCACCGGACAGCCGCAGAGAATTGCCAGGACACAGGTCATGGACCATTCGTACGTATAGAGAACCTCAGCGCCTCGGAGCAGCTGCGCCAGCCTGGGCAGGGGAAGCGGCTCGTGCATCGACAATTCCTGGACGTCCAGAGGAAATTGGCTGAAGTCCACCTGATCGAGCGGATAGCGGTGGCGATAGAGATAGCGGCCCAGGCGCGTACCGCAACCATGGGCATTGAACAGCACGGTGTTGATGCAAGGGACGTCGAGAAAGCCATCCGCACGCTCGCCGGGATCTCGGACGAGGACCGGGCCGGCATATATCCTCAGGTCGTCGCTGCCTGCTTCCATACCTCGACCGGTCAAGGCACCCTCGAAATTGAGCAGGTAGCGCACCACGACATCTGCGCCAGCCGGGTTACCACTGACCACCTCTGGATAGATAACGATGGGAACCTTGCCCAGTTGTCGATGGCTATCCACCAGTTCCTGGCTCACCCGCGGAGTCTTCAGGTTGGGGTTGACCTGATTGCAGCTCATCACATAGGCATCTCGCCCGTGGATGTTAAGGGTGTGACAGAGGTAATGCAGGCAGGCTACCCCGGCCGAGGAATCGCGGAAATCTGGCGCATAGATGTAATAGGGATGCCCCAGCCCAAGGTGCATTTGGTGGAGCCTGCTGTCTGTCGGTACGCCCGCCATCAATGAGAAACTCATGCGCGGTCCTTCCTGGATTCCACATTGAACAAAGAAAGCGAAGTCGGCCTGTAGAAGCCTGTGACAGCCTCCGTGACTTGCCGTACCTGCTCGTGGGTTAGGTCCGAGAACAAGGGCAGCCTGAGGATGCGATCGGAGATGTCATGGGTGACCGGCAGCTCCCCGGACGCTCGGCCAAAACGTTGGCCGCCGGGAGAGTCGTGCAACGGGACGAAGTGGAACACCGCACTAATACCCAGCGCCTGTAGATGAGCGATCAGTGCCCGCCGCTCTTCGCTGTCCCGGGTAAGAACGAAGAAGATGTGGGCATTGGCCGAGGCATCGCCGCGATAGGTGGGCAGTGTCAGAAACGCATCGCGCTCCAGAGGCAGCAGGGCCTGATAATAGTATTCGTAAAGCTCCCGACGATGAGCGTTGATCCGCTCGCCATGCTCGAGCTGGGCGAAGAGGAAGGCTGCCGTCAGTTCGCTTGGCAGAAACGATGAACCCATGTCGACCCAGGTGTATTTGTCTACCTCGCCGCGGAAGAACGCCTTACGATTGGTGCCCTTCTGCCAAATGATCTCGGCGCGCTCGATCAGGCTCTCGTCGTTGATCATCAACGCTCCACCCTCGCCAGCGATGATGTTCTTGGTCTCGTGAAAGCTCAGGCAGCCCATGTCGCCTATGGTCCCCAGCGACTGGCCTTCGTTCTTGACGAGGATGGCCTGAGCCGCATCCTCGATCAGCCGTAAGCCATGGCGTACGCAAAGGGCCTTGAGCGTGTACATAGCGCAGGATTGACCGGCGTAATGCACCGCGACGACGGCCTTGGTACGCGGTGTGATGGCTGCCTCGACTAGGCGCTCATCGATGTTGAGGGTATCCGGGCGAATATCCACGAATACCGGTACTGCTCCGCGCAGGACGAAGGCATTGGCTGTAGAGACGAAGGTGAACGAAGGCATGATGACTTCGTCTCCGGGACCGATCCCAGCCAGAATCGCGGTCATCTCCAGAGCCGCCGTGCAAGAGTGAGTCAACAGGACCTTCCGGCAACCGAGCTGCTCTTCAAGCAAGGCCTGGCAGCGCTTGGTGAACTCGCCGTCACCAGCAATGGAACCATTCATCACCGCCTGGGCGATGTAGAACAGCTCCTTGCCCATGATGAATGGCTTCGCGAAGGGGATACGCGCTCGTGACATGAGGTCTCCCAGAATGGAGTAGATCGAATGCCACGAGCGGCGCTAGCGCTCTCGAGCTTCCGACATGGAGTCTGCAATGCTTTCATTGCAAGAACCGGACCCGCCAGTTTTTCGACGCATAGTGTTCAGCCCTGGCCACTCCGGTAAAGGCGATGCTCCGTGGGCTGGTAGTAGTCATCCAGCGAAGCCACCACCCGAGTGTAGTAGCCCAGTAGCTGACGACTGCGTTCTGGCAGGCCGTCTAGCAAAGTGGCGTCCAGGGCGCGACAATAATCGATCTGTTGTTTTATCCAGGGACGGGTGAACTGGTGATTGATCGCCAGACGATCACGGCTACTGCGGTTGATCCCCGCCGCGTGCCACAACGTCGAATCGAACACGATGGCATCGCCGGCGGCACAGATCACAGGCCGCGCCCAACGCCGGCAGAACTCTCCCAAAGGAGCTATCTCGCGCTGATGAGTTGCAGGAATCACAAGGGTCGCGCCATTTTCTGCGGTGAAGGCGTCGATGGCGATCATGACGTTCAGCGATGCCCGATAACCGTTGAGATAGCGCGGGAAGTCCTGATGGAAACGATACTGGAAGACATCCGCGTCAGGCTCGCTGGTAGGCGGCAGCAGCAAGCCATTCTGCAGGTGAAGAATGGCTGTGCTCCCCATGAGTTCATCCACGAGCGTGAGCAGGATGGGCAACTCCAACAGCTCGGTGAAGACCGGATCGAACCTCATCATCAGCCGTAGGACGCCCACTTCCCTGGCTCTTTCCAGACGAAACCGCCCCACCTCTTCCTCTATTCGATCCCGCACCCTGTAGAGACCTTCGCTCATGCGCGCGAGCAACCGCGGGGGGACCACGGCAGGCACGACAGCGTACCCCTGGGTATCAAGTAGAACCTTGAGCTCATCAATGTCGAGCGTGCTTGTTTTCATAGGCGATTACTCTTCCAGGCGCGCCAGACCGAACCCGTGACGACCATAGCCGTTACCGTTGTACAGCATGTAGAGGACGCCTTTAGCCGCGAAAACGCAGGGATAGGTCTGGCTCTCCCCCTCCCATGCGCCGACCGGTCCAAGCCAATGGAGTCGCTGGTCCAGCCGTTCCCAGTTCGTTCCATCAGCTGATTCGGCATACCCCAGCCGATACCCCTGGGACGACCGAATGGCGTACCAGAGCCGGTACCGACCCTGAGGGTCGATCAGGACGCAGGGTCGGGAAAGGCCCAGCTCGCCCCCACGCAACGGCAACACCACCGCGCCCGAGCGTTGCCAGGAAAGGCCATCCACCGACTCGGCATACTTGATGACGTGCTGCATGCTTTCTGGCTGGACTCCCCAGGCGAGGTTCGAGCCGTACCACATACGCCAGCGGGAGTGCCGGGCGTCCCACAGCACCCAGGGATAGGAAAGGGAAAAGGGATCAGCTTCGCTGCGGTCGAGAATGGGTACTCGTCCTACCCGCTCGAGGGGATACTCCCCCTGGCCACGGGCGAGCCCGATGAAATTGCGCCAAGGGACGCTGACACTCAGGTTCCAGCCGACATAGAAGCACCACAGCTCCGCGTCACGGACGACGATATTGCCCAGCGAAACGCCATCCTCGTCAAAATGTCCTTCTCTGCCAGGGAGAAGCACCGGGTGTTCGCTTAACGAGATCACCTCATTTGTGGCAAGCCGCCAGTCCAGCCAGGCAATTCCGGAGCGCCCACGCTCATCACGGAAGTTGAAGTAAATCCGGTGCAGGTCGGAATGAGGAAGCTTTATCGCTTGGGGATTGGCGGCATGGCTGAATAGCCAGGAACGCTGCCGATCCGGAACGAACACTGATCCGAGCCGACGCCAGCGCTGTTCACTCATGCTCGACCTTGAAGTAGCGCTTGGCTCCAGCAACATTAGTGGCGGCGACGCCCTTCGCGATCTGATCGGTGGCGACGCTGCGGGTGACCAGCGCACCGGCTCCCACCAGAACATCGTCGGCCAAAGCGACATCATTGACCAATGTTGCATTGACTCCGATGAACTGGTGATCGCCGATCCGGCAATTGCCGGAAATCACTGCCTGGGACGCGACGAACACGTGGTTGCCAATGACCGAATGGTGACCTATGTGGTTACCGCTCCATAGTACGACGTTGTCGCCCAAGATCACGAACGGTTGCACCGTATTGTTCTCAAAGATGAAGCAATGCTCACCAACTACCACATTACGCCATACGAAAGCATTGGAACTGATATAACTCGCCGCTAGGAAGCCCATGGCCTTGGCTTCTCTGTAGAAACGCTCACGGGTGCGATTCAACTGGCCGTACGTGATGGCAGCGTAGAAGTGAGGCCGAGTAGCGGTATCGGAAAAATATTCGGTTAGCCTATCAAAGGGAATGACCGGCAAACCAAACTTCTTCGAGCTGCGCAAATAGTCCTGATCGACGCTGAACGCAACGACATGGTAGGAAGAATCATGAGTAAAGTATTCATAGGCTATATCAGCGAACAGCCCGTCGCCGATGATGACCAACGGAATCTTCATGCGTCACACCCTTTTATAATTGGTCCGCATTGCCAGAGGGCATCAAATGACCCCTTCTCACGACTTCCTTACGAGCACCGTAAATTCGTATAGATCATAATCATGAAGCAGCGCGACATTTTTCGCAAAATGCCTCTTGCAATGATCGAAGAAAAACATCGGATCACCGTAATAGAGATCGGCGCGCTGATGGTCAAGGTCGGAATAGATGCTGAGGCAATTGAAGGCGAATCCCCGACTGCTGTTGCTGTCAAGCTCCTCCAACATGGACAGTACATAGGCATGCCAATCGGCTACGGATGCCATCTGACGGACGTTGAACACTCCGCTGGCCACCGAGTAGTGGGCAAGTCCTGCACAAGTGCGCTTGACCTCGAACTGGGCATTGTCGGCTCCGGGATGAGCGCTCCGCGCTGCGGCGATCATGCCCGCTGAGAGATCGGTACCTCGGTAGCTCAGCGGAATGCCCAATGTGTTCAAATAATCGTAGTAGGCTCCATAGCCGCAGCCCAGGTCATTTAGCAATATCGGCTCCTGCCCTGCTTCGCCAATGATCTTGGCCAACTGATGGAACCTGATCTGCTGCGACTCGTGACCGTTCCAGTCCACCCCTCGAGGAGTGGCGCCGAATTCATTGATTTTCCTCGAATAATATCTTTCCGTCGCCCCCTCAAGAGCCTGCAGTACGTAAGTCATGCGAGCTCCTTTTGTAAATAAGCGGCAGCGGTTTCTCCAGTATTGAGCAGCAGGTCCAGGATACTGACGGCCGACTCGAACCCACCGTGCAACTGTGCGTATGCTGGGTAGCCAGCATAATCAAAGTACTCGACGCCTATGTTTCGCCTTTCAAAGAGGTCATGCTGCAGATAAACCTTGGCAGCGGGACCAGAAATGTAGGTATCGGCCTTCAAGGCTACGCAGAGGTTGACGAGATTCTCGGTACGTCCGGACACGCTTGGAAAACTCGATGAAAAAATCAGTGGCGTAGGGATACCCAGCAACCGACATATGCCGCTGAGCAAAAGCTGGTTGATATCGGAGAGTCGCTCCAGAGGCTGGCATTGGGCATAGAGCTCTTCCAGGCGATTTGCCACAGCCGCAAAGCCCGCAGCTTTGCGATAGCTAGTGCTTATGGTCTGCCAGTGCTTTGCGGACCAGTCGCGGTCACTAACTTCTACATCTTGGATTCTCTGGGCAAAGCGACCACGGTTCTTCACTGGAATACTTAACCAATGCAGCCCCTGTGCAGTCCTGATCAGATTGCGGTTACGCCAATCCCGCCGAGTAAACTGGACATCATCATACAGCACAAATACATCAGCACTTCGGATCAGATCAAAATAGCCGCGCCAAGGAATGTAATTGGACTGGACGATGGCCACCTTCGTCATTAATCGAACCCCATAATAATAAAAAAACTCTCTACAGCTATGACAGATAATTGAACAGACTCAACTGCGACACCTTCACGAAACTCTGCTGCGTCGCCTGCAGCACCGTGTTCTGCAGCGCATAGCGTGACAAGGCTTCAGCATAGTCCAGATCCTGGAGGTCCGACTGCACCGACTTGTTGACCAGGCTGACGTCGGCGATGAAGTCGCTGGTGGAGTCGATGACGTTGAGGCGCGCACCGACCTTGCCGCGGATACCGTCGACCTGGGTGTAGGCCGTATCCAGGTTGCTCAGGGCTACTGCAGCACTGTCGCGTATCTTGTACACGCCCTCGGTGCTGCCATCGCCGCTCTCCAGGGCCTTGCGCAGATCGGATACCACGTTGAGCAGGCTGCGCTTTTCGTTGGCGGTATCGCGGGTAATCTTGAACTCATCGCCGGCCGCCGGAGCGCCGTCCATCTGCACCTTCACCCCGCCGTAAGTGATGAACTTGCTGGCTTCCTGAGTGCTGTTGAGGCTGTCCGCCTTGAGCTGGCCCGCGGGTGGATTGGCCGGATCGTAGGCCGCCCATTCGGCGGCGGTAGGCGCCTTGGACAGGTCGTAGATGACGTACTTCTTGTCATCGAGGAAATGGATGCCGACACCATCGGCAGCGACCGGCGGATTGCTGGCGGGAAAGGTAGCGTCGTAGGCTTTCTTGTCATCCACCAGCCCGAGCGAGATCCGCCCGGTACCCGTGTTGCCAGCCACCGGCGTGGTATCCACCCGATTGGCGTTGAAGTTGTTCTCGAAGGCGTCCTTGCCGCTGTCGCTGATGGGCACGAAGGTGGAACTGGCGATCTGCACGCTGCGCTGCCCTTCGTCGCCGTTGTAGCTGTAGGTGCCGTCGGCGTTGCGCACATAGGGCTGGGTATCGCCCATGGAACCGGAGAACAGGTACTTGCCGCTGGCATCCTTGCTGTTCATCAGGTTCATCAGCTCGTCTTCGCGCTGACCGACCTCCTTGGCCAGGGACGCGCGATCGGTTGGATCCAGGGCACCGTTGCCGGCCTGGACGGCGATCTCGCGGATGCGCGTCAGCACGGTTTCCACCGAGGTCAGCATGGACTCCTCGGTGTTGAGGCTGTTCTTGGCGGCGGTCATGCCGGTGTTGTACTGACCGTTGAGCGCCTCTTCCTGGCTGATCTGCAACAGCTTGACTGAGGCCACCGGATCGTCCGCCGGCGTCAGGATCTTCTTGCCCGTGCTGATCTCTTCCTGAGTACGGGTGACGCTGCCGTAGTTGTTCTGCAGGCCGCTGATGCCGTTGTTGAATGCCTGGACGGTAGAGATGCGCATGGGCGGGTTCCTTATCTGAAGGCGCCGAGCAGGGTATCGAACAGCGACTGGGCGATCTTGATGACCTGCGCCGAGGCACCGTAGTACTGCTGGAACTGGACGAGTTTGGCGGCTTCCTCGTCGAGGTTGACGGCCGACAGGGAGTCACGATTGTCCTGGGACTGCTTGAGCACGGTTTCGCTGGCGGCCGAATCCACCCGCACCTGGGCGGTCAGGGTACCGACCCGCTCCACCAGGCCGCCGTAGGCGTTGTTGTAGGTGGTGCCGGTGTTGCCATAGCCGCCCATGGTGGGCTTGGTCTGCAAGGCCACCAGGTTCAGCGCATTGCGGTTGTCCGAGACCGCGCCCTTGTTGGTTCCCAGGGTGAAGCTGTCACCGGATTGAGGCACGCCGCTGATATTGAAATCGTAGGTGTAGCTGTTGTTGGTGGTCGGATCGGTGTAGGTGAGGCGAACGGCGTTGGTCTGACCATTGGTGAGACCCGTCGTCGAAGGCGACACGTAGCTGAGCGTCGCGCCGGTCGGCAGGGTGCCATCCAGCTGGTTGGTAGTACTGTTGAAGCTCAGCTTCAGGCCATCGGCTCCGAACAGCCGCCCGAAGTCGGCGGTATTGACCGGCGACACCGTGCTGGTCAGCGCCGGCTGGGTGATGGCTCCCGTACCGCGGTTGTTGGTCGTGGCCGCGGCCTTGGCGGTGCCAGCGAAACCCAGCTGATCGGCTTGCGCCAGATCCACCTTGAGTTGGGACGCGCCGCGACGTGTCGGCTGCAGGCTGAAGACGTCGCCGGCCTGGGCCTTGGCGAGCTCGGCGGCACTGAATTGCACCTTGAAGCCCTGATCGTTGCCATTGGCATCCGTCAGCGTCAGGGTGACCGGATCGGTACCGCTTTTGTTAACCGTGAGCGCCGCGTTGTCACTCGCGCGACGCGCCGTGAAGCCGGTGCCGTTGTAATCGAGGCGGTAGTCGCTGGGCAAGAGCTTGCTGGTATCGGTGATGCTCAGGGTCGCGCTGGCCGAGCCGGTGTTGGAGGCCCGCCCCATCACCCGTAGACCGATGCTCTGGGTGTCGTTGATATCACCGAACAGTGCCGAGCCGGCATTGCCGGACAGGTCCAGGCCCTGCCCCAGCTGCTTGTTGACGGTATCCGCCAGGGTCAGGGACAACTGGCCCAGGCTGTTGTAGGCATGGTCCAGCGCCGTGTCGCGATAGGACAGCAGGCCGCCCATCTCGCCGCCGCTCAACTGGCTGGTAACGTTCTGCTCGGTGGAGCCGGAAGTCAGGACGATCTGGAAACGCGAGGGATCGTCGGTGCCGGGCTTGGCCGTCATGCTGGACACGGTATTGCCCACCACCAGCGGCTGGCCGGTGCCGACGAACAGGTTCAGCGCGCCGTCGTCCTGCTCCACCACCTGCAGCCCGACCATGCCGGACAGCTGCTTGATCGCCTGTTCACGGGAGTCGATAAGATCGTTGGGCGCACCACCGGCGGCCTTGGAACGGGCGATGGCGTCGTTGAGACTGCCAACGCTCTTGGCCAGGGCATTGACCTGATTGGTCAGCGCCGACAGCTGATCGTTGATCTGGCCGTTCTGCTTGTCGATCTGGTCGTACAGGGTGTTGAACGACTTGGCCATGCCCTGGGCCTGGGCCAGCACGGCCTCCCGCGCCGGGATCGATGAAGGATCCTGGGCAGCGGTCTGCAGGGTGGCAAAAAACTTCTGCATGGCCGGGGTGATACCCGTCGTGCTGTCGGACAGCAGGCCGTCGAGCTGAGAGATCTGGCTCTTGAAGGTCTGCAGCTCGCTGTTCTGGCTGTTGGCCGAGCGCACCTGGCTGGTGAGGAAATCACTGGCGAGGCGACGCACATCCACCGTCTGGGAGCCGGAACCGACATAGCCCGAGCCATTGTACTGGGCGATGTTGGTCTGCTGGATGGTCTCCTGCCGCGAATAGCCGGGCGTGTTGACGTTGGCGATGTTGTGGCCGGTGGTGGTCAGGGCGTTTTGCGTGGACCTCAGGCCCGACAGACCAATGGAAAGTAGATCAGCCATGGCTCACCTCAACCGCGGGACGGACTGGTGCCCAGGGAGGCGACCGTCTGATAGGTGTTCATGTTGCGAGCGATCTGGATCACCTTGCGTGCGTAGTGCGGATCGGTGGCGTAGCCGGCCTGCTGCAGGCCCTGCATGAAGCGCTCGGAGTTGCCGTTGGTGGACAGCGCCTTGTCATAGCGGTCGTTGCTCTGCAGGAAGTTCACGTAGTCGTGGAAGCTGTCGGCGAAGGAATCGTAG
>Ga0157367_1000694_pt1 | contig 15725 bp, 22 predicted proteins | sample AttbisABBM2_FD_113142 | JGI IMG/M metagenome (GOLD analysis project Ga0157367, IMG submission 113142) | Fungus gardens microbial communities from leaf cutter ant in Botucatu, State of São Paulo, Brazil - Atta bisphaerica ABBM2 | ecosystem: Host-associated > Fungi > Mycelium > Unclassified ...
GCTGATCCTGTCGCCGTTTGTCTCCGTGATCTCCAGCCGTTCAACGGTGGGGCTGCGGACCAAACGCTGGAAACTGTTCCTGATCCCGGAAGAGTATTCCCCGCCGCAGGTGCTGGTGGATACGGATCGTTATCTCGAGCAGAACCGCAATCGCACGCTGGATGATGGCTTTATGCACGCCGTGTTTAACCCGTCATTCAACGCCCTGGCAACGGCGATGGCCACTGCGCGCCACCGTGCCAGCCAGGTGCTGGAGATTGCCCGCGATCGTCACGTTGAGCAGGCGCTTAACGAGACCCCGGAAAAACTCAACCGCGACCGTCGACTGGTGCTGTTGAGCGACCCGGTGACCATGGCGCGTCTTCACTACCGCGTGTGGTCCGCTCCGGAGAAATACTCTTCGTGGGTAAACTACTATAAGGAACTGAAACTTAACCCGCTGGCGTTGAAGGCGAAGTAAGTTTTTAAGTAGGGCGGATAAGCGAAGCGCCATCCGCCAAATAAAATACCGGCTTAATTGCCGGTATTTTTTTAGAGGTTACTCATGAAAATAATCATCGTCGTCATGATGGCATGCCTGCTCAGCGGCTGCGGCAGTATCATCAGTCGCACCATTCCAGGGCAAGGCCACGGTAATCAGTATTACCCGGGGGTAAAATGGGATCTCCGTGACTCCGCATGGCGTTACCTGACCGTGCTCGATCTGCCGTTCTCGCTGATTTTCGACACGCTGTTGCTGCCGATTGATGCCAGCCATGGCCCTTACGAATAGCGTAAATTAACGCTCGTCCCACTCATCGGCTGCGGTTTGACCTTCTTCCGTATCCAGCGGTGGCTCGAGCTGAAACTCGCCCTCATCCCACTCGTGTAGGGTGTTCTCTTCCAGCCATTCCTGCCGAAGTTCGATTTCGTCATAGTCGCCATCGAAGACGGCCTGCGCACCTTCACCGCTCAATATCGGCAAACATTCCCCTTCTTCACCTTCATCGGCAAAGAATTCGGCCTGCCACATAATATCCCCATCCTGCAGAACGTATTTTTGGATATTAAGCTGTTGCACGTCAGCATCTTCTTCTTCAACGCCGGGGTTGTCGGCGAGGAACTCTTCACGAGCGGCATCAATAGCTTCTTCCAGCGTACTATAGAATACATATTCTTTATCGGACATAATGAGTTCCTCAATGATTATGTTTATCAAATGTATAGGTGCATGAATGCGAACTGTCAAAGCCTACATCTATAGTAGGGTATCGAGCTTGCAACAGGTTGATGCTTTTGGCTTAGATCGCCAGATTAGTACAGTATTAGACTTCCTCGAAAACGCTAAACTACCCGCTGAATTAGGGTATCAGCTTGATCCAAGCAATCATGAAGTACTGGAAAGTGATAAAGGCTTGTCAGGCTACGCCGGACACAACTTCACGAAGGGATCATTGGGGCGGTTCAAGGAACGTGTAAGATCAGGAGAAATTACTGAAGGTTGTTTGCTGATTGAGAGTGTTGACAGGTTTTCTAGGAAGCAGGGATATGATGCAATCGATGAGTTTACTTTCCTGATCAAACGTAACATTGATATTGTTGAAGTTGAAACGGGGCAAATCTACAGCTATAAGCTCGATCACAAGTTATCAGCATTATCCACAAGTATTGAACGTGCTCACCAAGAATCGAAGCGAAAAGCCCGTATTAGTATGAAGTCATGGAAGCATCGTAAAGAAGCATCGTTAGCAAATGGGGTAGCTCTTAACAACAACACACCAGATTGGTTGTCATTAAGTCAGGATAAGAAGTCTTATGAATTGGATGTTCAGAAGGTACAGACAATTACGAAAATTTTTGAGTTATACCGTGATGGCTATGGTGTAACTCAGATCGTGAATCTTCTGAACAAAGAAGGGGAGAGGTACAACGGAAAAGGCTGGAATACCGTTACGGTTTACAACAAATTGCGTGATCGTCGGCTTAATGGCTACCTTGTTGGTAAGTACACCACCATACCTAAAAAAGATAATGAAAGTACTAATGATGCTGAAAAGCGGATCTTAGAGAATATTAAAATAAAGAAAGAAGCTAACGATAATGCAAAGCGTATCTATCCAGTAGTGATTGAGGATGATCTCTTTTCAAGAGTACAATCAATGATGGATAGGAATGTATCTTCCAAAAAGCAAAAAAGTACAACTACTAAACAAAGAAATCTTTTCAATGGACATTACTAAATGTAATGAGTGCGGTAGTCCGATGATCGTCCAATCCATGTCTAATGGTGGACAATACTTACGTTGTTACAGGCAACGAACAAAAGATGAAAAGTGTAATTCCAAAATGTTACGGTACTTTGAAACTGAAAAGGTACTCTTAAAACATATCAAAAATCTGAACCTTGATGAAATCTATGGTGATGAAAAAAGTAATCAGTCACTTGATACCTTAAAACGATTACTTTCTGATGTGAATGGGAAAATAGCATTGCTAAATGAAAAGGTTCAGAGTGCAAACGATGAAAGTGAATTGTTTGCAATAATGGAATTTAAGAGGAAACGAATTTTAGAAAAGGATGAATTGATTGCAAAGATCAACTCGCTTGAGAATCAATGTGAAGCAGTTACTTTGAATTACACATATGATATTGAGCAACTTACTAATCAAGATAATACAGTAATTAGACGTAAGGCTAACGAGCATATAGCTAAAGTTATATCTTCTATTAAATGCCGAAGAATTGATTCGAGTTACATAGGTGCTTACTATCTTTATGATATCACCTACCATAGAGATATACTAAAGCACATACTGATTACTGATTACTGATTACTGATTACTGATTACTGATTACTGATTACTGATTACTGATTACTGATTACTGATTACTGATTACTGATTACTGATTACTGATAACAGCGGCAAGCTGATTAGTGAAATAACAATATCTGAAAAAGACAACGAACGTACTTATCTGGTAAGAGAAGAAGATCAAACTGTATTCAAGGTAGAATCTAATGGCAATGCGTGGGTAATGTATGCGAGTAGAACAAAAACAATAGATGATCTACTCTATTATATAAACACAATGATGGTAGGAAGAGAGCCTGATGATTTCGCATACCAACTGAACGAAGACCATATCGAATGGATTGACTAATACTGAAGAGGTTAAATGACATGTGGATTAACCCGCTTATAGATATGATACTTGGTATTGGCCTAGTGTGCGGTATTGGTTGGTTAATCTTTCGATTTTGGCCTTACTTTTTCGGTACAGGTTTGATCCTCGCAACGTTTTACGTGATATGGAACATTTTTAGATGATAGAAACCTCGAAAGGGGTTTTGTTGTTTGCTAACTATCTATAACTTTAAATAGAACTGAAAAGATTCAGAAGGGTAGTTTCATCATTTCAAACTACATTTTGACCTCACCAGACGCTCTGTGTGAGCTTTTTTGTATAAGGGAATACAGTTCCATTCATGACGAGAGGATAAGCGTAGATAGCGATACAGGGAACATTGTGAGGTTTCACTTAGGGACGAGGAAGGATTTTAGATACAGCTTCGCACCCCGTGGGTTTGAATTTTCCGTATAAAATAAAGCAAATACTTTTTATCATTAACTAATGGCATGGTCAAGGGAAAATTTAAATTTCTCGACTTTTTATAGCAAAAACGTACAATAGTTGCATCAAATGTGAATCAGCAGTGAGGGCGAACAACATGAGATGACTTTTAATTTAGCCAAAGAAAAGGGGGTCTACATGACCGTATCAAAACGTGGCCGTGTGCCAAAAACAATCAAAGAAGCAGTACAAGCACAGTTTGCTCAAATGGGGGAGAGCTATACCACACTTACAAAGTGGAAGAAGTCTGAAAGCGTAGCTTACTTTAGCGTCTTTCGTGAGTTGCCAAATGCACCAGAACCAATAATCTATACATTTGCTATTCATGGTGATGAAATACGCTACACAAGTTGTGATGTGAACACCTGTGAAGCAACTCAGCTATCGTTATCCTACTCAGAGGATGCATTCTTTCAGTTCATGTTCAAATGTGATCTACCATTGGATTTTGAAGTATTTTCAGAAATAATGCGTCTGATAGACGTACATGGAATAGACGTTTCAGCATTCTATAAATAACAAGAACGAGAGGCATTATATTATGCCTCTTCTATATCAACTCCTATTTTTGTTAGTCACTATAAATAGTACTACATGAATAGGAGAGTGATTATGGTTTGGTTAGGTAATGTACTCATTGAAGTACTTGCTACTATTGTATATATGTTTGTACTTTTCCCACTTTGGGTAGTGCTATATCTTTGTTTTATGGTTTTAGTGGTAATGTCACTTACCATAAAGATCCCGATGATTAGAAAGTATCTCGGAGTTAGTAACTCATATGATACGAAATAAATTGATGAATAAACGTAAGACATAAAAATGAAACGGTGGTTTTAATATGGTATAATATGTGTATCTATGGGACGATCTTGGGGGCGAGTGATACAATATAGATTAAGTTATTTGTATTAAGTCGAAAAAATCATCATAGTCTAAAAGCTAAGTATGATTCCATTTTCCCCTCTCTCCAGCTACAGAGAATAAATAGTAGTAATAACATTATAATTCCTCCTATTGCTAATTAAAATTAGTCCTGAAAGGGGCTACTTTTTTACGCATGAGAACGTGAATTATGTAACACAAAAGGTATACATTATGGAAAAGAAAAATAAAGATATTCCAGTATCTATCCGTATCACGGAAGAACAAGCTGAAGCAATTCAAAAGATGCTAGTTGATACCGGCAAGGCAAAGAACCGTTCCGCAGGTATTCAGTACTTGATTACTCAAATGATGATAAAAGGATAAACATATAACAACAACATGCGATTACAGGAAGTAACGCACAATATGAGGCAATACGATTCATGGATGAAGAACTATTACTACCACGATTGGTAGACCGCAAAGCACTACGAGAAGAAGCTGACAAATTACGTGAAGCCATTCTAAACGGTACAGTGATTGATAGAGTGCTAGCAAACGCACTTAGAGAAGAAATGAACCAAGGTTCAAAGTATAATGGGGAATGGACACTAGAACCTAACCAGTACATAAGCTGTGTCTTTCATAAGATGGATCTAACAAGTGGTGTAAACCTTGTAAATTCATCGGTAGGTACTGGTAAAACAACATAGTTTATACAAGAAGCTAATCCAGAGACTAACCAGAAAGCGAGAGCCAAACCAGGTTACATAGTATTAGTACCGCTAACATCTATACGTTTATCTTTTGAGGGGGATAATGATGTGTTCAGTACTGGTATTTGTACTTGGAACCAAATCGAAACAATTTTAAAGCACAGCAATAAAAAATACTTTGCTGATAAAACTTTAGTGATAGATGAGGTTCACGGATTCTTTCTAGATTATGGTTATAAGGCAAATGTGATAAACCGTCTTATTGCTTCATTCCCACTATTCAAAAGTGTTATTATGATGTCTGGTACTGCTACTCCTAATGATTTCTCAGGGATTGAATTCAACAAAGTTAACAAAATCTATAAACCTTCTGAAGCTCGTAAAGTAATAAGTACCGTAGTTTCAACAAGGGTACAGGATCTTGTACTAAACCAATTGAATTCAAGTAAACGCAAAACCATAGTATTACTAAATGACAAAGCACAGTGTGAAGCATTGAATCAAATGTGTACCCGTGCTGGCTTAGTTGTAAATGCTGATAAGAAAAGTAATTATGATGTAGTTGAACTATATGTAAGTGGTCAAATGAAAGTTGAAGTACTTTATGGTACTTATAGTATCGTTGAAGGTCTTTCAATAGAAAACCAGTTAGAAGAAGTTGATATAGTTATTGTTGGTGATGAACATCCCGCACGTATTGAACAATTCACAAACCGTTTCCGTAAGATCTCTAACCTAAAGAATGTTACGTACTATGTGAACCGTAGGGAAGTAGTTGAAGTTGGTATCTTCAATCGTGCTGAAGTAGTTGCTGATGCTAAAGTGATGAAAGAACTTCTACAAACTACTTACGAAGCACTTCAAACTGAAGAAGCTAAGTATTCATTCACCAGCCAGTACCGCAAAGATATTGCGGGTAGTATGGTGTACTTCCATGAAGGTAAGTTTGAAGTATCTTTTACTGGTATTGATTACGCATACTCTGAACATAAAACACGTGAGTATGCTAATGATTTTTCATTACTTTCTGCTGAATTGAAGAACTATGGTTTCATCGTTCAACCTCTACGATTTGAAGAGGGTGATGGTGAGAATAACGCTGTGATTGCCGATACTGCCAAAAGACTCAAAGAAGAGGCTGTAGAGGCCGAGAACGAGATCATAGAAGAATACCTAACTGATGCCATTAATGGCACTTTGAAGCCCGTAGAGGAGGCTACAGAGCTTTATACGGTCATCGATCAGAGTGTAGAGAAATTAATAGCACGTGGGTTACATAAAGATGATTTTGAATCACTTGTGAAAGGGTTCATTGATGACCGTAGCTTTTTCTATCGTGCTCACATGGACGCAGACTACTACCCAACGGGTAACACAATCCGTGAAATGATTGTGAATATGGTAGCGGGTAGAACTAAGCTAGACGCTTTTGCGATCCGTGATATAGCAGATGCCATTATCCAAAAGGTACTTAAAGAGTACTTTGCGGGTCATACAGAGTTGATGTTGAAACATCCTATGTGGTCAAAATGCGTAACGATGACCAGTACTGGCTTAGAAAGCAGTTCATCTAAGGGAGCAAAGTCAATCGTAGAGCGTTACATCACTCTAGGTAAGGGCAAGGTAGAGAGCGTGAAGGGTGTGAAGGTTAGACTATGCGAAGTAGTACACCTATCCCTAACGGGGTTGCGTTTCACAAGGCCAGCTTTCACGCCAACTATACCGGTTGCCGATCACGTGGAGTCAAGGCAGTCTCTTGAAGGGATCAAGGCGAAACTAAAGCAGTTACGCATGTAAAGTAGTAACAGTAACGCTTAGGAAAGTAATATTCTATATAATAGATATCCTAAGCGTTACTCCTACTAAAAAAGCAATACTAAAAATAAAAACCAAAGGCGATAAAAAAGGCAGCCCGAAGGCCGCTCCATTGTTAGCACTCTATTTATCGCCTCTTTATGAGGAAACTATATGAAAGAAGAATTCATATATATGTGTACTGTACAGAACAAGCACACAAAAGAACTTAGTGTAAAAGTTGGATATACATCAAACATACTACAACGTATGAAACAGCTAGAAAGATCTAATATACATTATGAATACTCTGGCTTCCGTTTATTCGAACATAAATCTAAAACTATTGGTTACTGGTATGATGAACAAAAGATACATAGTAATAATAAAAAATACTCAGCACGCATCGACCGTAACTCAATGCCAGACGGGTATACTGAATGCTATGAATGGGGGCATCAATACGATCTAATCTCGCAGCTAACATATTTTGGTTATAGTTGTGTTTATGATGAAAGTACATATCAACCACCACAAACACCGATGTTCCAATGGTAAAAATAAAATAACCATATATTCTGACAAGGACGTTAATATATGGATTTTGACAAAATTAGATATGTATGAGGTCGAACTACGGCCTCATTTTTTATAAATAACTACGTGTTGACTTGCTCCTTGTAAGAGGGGAGACATGTTCATGCCCTTACTGAAAAGATAATTATTGAGTCAAAACATTCATGAAAATTTTGTAAGAAACCACCAAGCCAACCCTTTCAAATTCGTTCACACAGACACACGTGATACTATCATTTAAACAGCGAATCAAACGGAATCGACAACTCTTTAATTTGGCTAGAAATCAATGACCTTTGCTTAGAAACTTCATCACACTTATTTCTTAGGGTTTTATTTAGCTCAACTGAATGTTTATTGTTTCTCAGTGAGTAGAGAATGCTTTGATGCATTTTATGAATATTACCTAAATCTGAAATCAACTGAACAAATTGGTCATCTTTCAATGAATTTATTTTCCATATTTCTAAACTAAGATATCTATTACCAAATGAAATCAATAAGTCGCCTAGTTCCTTGAATAGGATGTGATATTTTTCTATGTCATTCTCACGTTCATGGCTATATTTCTCATATCTTCCATTGCTGTTTTTTATTAACATAATATTAAGTGCTGCTACCATTTTTTGCTGAACAATATTCACCTGCGTCATATCAAGTATAATCTGATTAGCTTGACGAAAGCCTTCATTCTGAATTTTAGGAGATAACCAGCTTTTAGCATTTAAAGCAGCATAAACAGCCGCACCAGCCATCGCTATATTACATAAAGCACTAACCCAATCGGTTACGCTCCCCCATTCGAATCCTTTAGCATTCAGAAAAAGAACCTTGATTAGTACTAAGATTGCAACGATAAACAGTACTATATTGATTCCCAATAATACTAAGTTTGTTTTTTTTAATTCCATTGTTGATATAACCCACAACTAAATCATTTGATCGATTATTGTACTTTACCACTGTAAACGCAATCAAGTACACTCACTACCTCACGCCCCCCACGGTGGGTAGGTTTGTTAAAGGTGTGGGTGTGGCGTGAAGCTACCTACAAGAATCCTCAGTACTGATTTTCTGCTATTCATTTCGCATGTAAGTAAAGAAATTCCACTTAAGGCCGATACTATCCATGATGGGAAATCTATTGTTCATTTCCTAACTATCATTTCTTGTAGCTTATAAGGAAGAAAATGAAAAAAATATTATTGGCAGTACTATTCATGGCAGGTTCATCACAGGCCGCTACTATCTCTGATGGTTTTTACTGCGACAGCTACGGCAATCTGATGAAGATGATTAGTGCTATCTCGACTAAAGATCAGGGTGTGATGTTGAAGATGGTCAAAGCTGGTAGTTGCGTTACGGTTGAAGAACCAATGACGATACGTAACGTACAGGTTATGGATCATGGGTTCGTGTCGTTCGGTCATTCGGGCGAGGTAGGGTATTCAGTACAACAATTCATTAAGAACTGATGAAAAATAAAATACAGATAATCTATAGGGTTTAATAATGGGAAGGATTATAGCTGTTGTATTGGTGTTGATCGCACTAATCATCAAACTCGCGGGTGGTGATGACAAGCATGAAACACAAGCCGAAGAACCATCTAACCAGCTCACAGAGCAAGAGTTACAGGATGCTAAGGATTTCGCTCAGGCTCTTATCCAGCGTGATTACACATGCGATAAGGTCACTACCTTTAGTACCGCCAACTTCTCAGGCCGTGCTGATGTATGGTGTGATGATCAGTACCAGTATGAGATAACAAAGCCTGGTGGACGCTGGAAGGTTGTAGCGAAATAATCTAAAAAGCCCACTATGACAGTGGGCTTTTTCATATCTAGAACGGTAGTTCTTCTTGTCCACAAAACCAATCATCACCATGTTGTTCATATACACGTTGTTCGGCATGTAGATAACTCACAGCGTCCAAAACATCTTTAAATGGCGTTTCGCTAATCAGTACAAAACATTCCCTTTCAACCGTTCCCAGCCAGAACACCCCGCCTACAGAGCCTTCAAAAATCACCCGATCACCAGACTTGAATTGCTCAAGAGCACTTCCACGATAGCAGACCGTGAACCATACCCCGTTGTTGGAGAACTGGTGAATACCTCTACGAATGGATGGATCGTAACCGTTCTTATTGCCCATTGCTTAGCCCTCCCATTGATACTGTGTATGCATACAGTAATGCAGGGGTTGCCGATAAAATCCAATTCTAAAAAATATGCTTACATGATAGGGGCTTAACGTTTCCGCTTGAACAGTTTATCACTGACAACAAAAGCAACTATCAAGAAGATGAACGATGATATATGAGCATAATCTTCCCAATAATTAGCCGCAATAATGAAAAATATTATTGAAATACCAATAGGCAAATAAACCCTAAAGAGTAATCTATGTAAATCATCCCAAAATACTTTTAATATTTTCTTCATCTGATTAACCTTATAATGTCAGATACTATGTCCTGATCAGTCTTTTGCCACTGGTTATTAGCATCTACTCGTTCAATGATAGGCTCAATAAGAAAATACAACATTTCCAAATCACGACCATAGAGATCCCTATAATACCGACCGTGTTTATGTAAGAGCCGTTCGGCAGCCTGAGAAGCTATCTGTACATACCCATAAGCACCAACCAGAGCAATCCCCCTCGTAGCCCACGTGGTTAAAGCCCCCTCTACAGATACCTTCATCCCCAAACTTGACGCAACCAGAGCAGATACAGAGTAGGCAATAGATAATCTTGTCAGTGTTGAAGATGTAACGAACGTACCGGACATAGCCAATATTCGTGTAATATTTCTGATTCTCTGATCAGAGAGATTCTCAAACATATAGTTAACATATATTTCAATCATCTCTCTAATTACATCATTGTGTTTTGCTAACGAAAATATTGCTTTCGCAAATCTAATATCTTCTTGCTTTAAGCGTGTACAAACGTCCTGATAGTTATCCATGAAGCAAGAGCTATACCACGATAGCCTTTCTGCCCCGGAGTAGATAGTTTTTGCTTGTTGTACCGCCTGCTGCTGTAGGGCGTCAAGGCTCCTATCCAGCAGGTTAGCCATGTAGCGATCAGCATCAAGTTTGTTCAGTATAAGCGAGTTGTAGCTCATGAATCCTTCCCGTGTCACTCCCTATCCATATCAGGCGTAACAGTAATAAACCTCCGAATGATAAACAAGCTGATCTATCGATGGATTAACAGAACAAATCACCAAAAACAATAAAATATTGATCATATTCAATGGGTTGTGCTCATGAATTCAGTGAGGATACATCTATTAATAATATGTAAAGTCGATCAATAAATCGTTATCTATCGAATTAAGAGATAAAAAATGGATGATGACCACAACTTTCATAGCAGAACCGATCATGACGACTTCAGGCCAGCTCGTGGGCTGTGAACTGTTAACCCGCTTTCACCGTGAAGATCTGCCAGTACTGAACAGTAAGTACTTCATCATGGCCATGACGGTAGAAGGGAAGAAGGAACTACTGAAACAACAATTAGAGACAGTAGAAGTTCATGCGTCATGGTTCAGAGAACACCGGCTTTTCTGTACCGTGAACGTTGATACCGTTAAGGCAAGGCTATGTGTCTTTGACAGGGATATTATTCAGCTATTGGATAAGCTGGATTTCATCAGGCTTGAGATCTCAGAGAACTTTGAAGGGCTGGAACTCGGTATCAATCATCCAGTACTTAAAACACTGTTAAACGTGGGCTATCGATTGTTCCTTGATGATCTTGGTTCCGGTCGGGCTAACGTTTCGGCGTTAACTACTGGATGCTATGAGGCGGTCAAGATCGATAGGGCGTTCTACCGTGAGGAAGTACAGAAACCTACATTCAACGTACTGATGAAGAACATCATGAAGTATTGCCCCTATGCAATCGTAGAGGGAGTAGAGCAACGCCAAGAGCTACCAGTATTACGCGATGCTGGAGTAACAGCGGTTCAAGGCTATCTATACCGTTCAGTACCATTCCATAAGATACATACATTGCTATAAGATGGAATGAAGTAAGCACAAAAGGGCATGGCAAATGAGATCAAAACTCCGCATTCCTAATGAGGTATACGCTGTACTTGAGAATGAAATAAAGTCACACAACATTTCAGATGATAATGTATGCTCAAATCTATTTGATAATGCATTAGATTTGATAGATAGATACGAAAATGCAACTAATGCTAATGATATGCCTATTGCAACTGATATAGGTAAGGCGTGCCATTGGTTATTATTCTTATCAAATCAGATGGATAATGAGAAGCACTGGAAGATAGTAATTAAGCTATTATCGCCTTCTAGTGGTGTTAGTTTGTTTCAGATAAAAAATTCTGTACTTGAGATAAGAAATGATTCGCAAGCTATTATTAAAAAGATAGTAGACAAACCACAGAAACAGCATTAAACAGAGTTCGATTTATTTTAACATAAGTAAATACCCTATAGATAACTACTATGGGGTATACCTATGAACATCACATTACACTTCCCTAAAGGCTTTACAAGCATCATAGACGGTACTTATACAGGTTATGAGTATTCCCGTTCAGATAAGCTAATCAAAGCTCAAATCATTTTTGATGAATCATACAAGCTATTCATTGACCATCACAGTTTAATATTCAGCTATAAATATATTACGGTGAATCATCAACACAACTACACAATCGGTAGATGGGTTTATGACTGGAACACAATAGACAATTACAAAGGCTCAGAGCGTGTACACCTCGACTATCTACAGTGCTTGACTCAGGAACTAATACAAGATGAATCATTGAACGGTAGACCTATAGATAACTATCGAATTGCTCTATTGATCAATCAATTCAGAGATGAAAAATAACTCAAAAAAAATGAGAATCTTTTTCATTTAGGTTCTCTTTGGGCTTTAAAACACCGCGTAGATTTCGACGCACTTTGTTTTAAATATATGTGAAAAAATAATAAAGAGGCGAAACGATAAACAAAATGAGTAAGAACATTAGCATGAATCAGCTTGCGAAGCAGTACGGGTATAACGAAAGCACAGTTCGCGAATGGAAAGCACAGGGTATGCCAATTGGTGAAGGTACTGAAGAAGCTGATACACGAGCATGGATAGTACAAAATGTAATTCTACCATTACGTAATACCGATACACGCGAACAAATAGATCAAGAACGCCTATGTAAGCTAAAAGCAGAAGCGGCATTATCTGAAATAGCTATGAAAATTCCATTAAGGATTACATATGAATAAAAAATAAAATCATTGATGAGTGATCTTTTAGTTTTGCTATGCATATCGACATTTTTTCAACATGTCCCTTGATCACGAATAGATAATGCTGATAATCTGAAAACGTACAAAAGAGCTTCGAGGTTGTGATGAAAAATGTAAACGAGCTTTCAAAAGAGGAATTGTTAAGTGCAATAGTTGCACAAGCAAAAGAGTACGCAACGGTCGACTTTGATCAGCTTGAAAAAGATGGCATTATTAAAAAAGTTAGGGGAGGTTATTTGGTTGTTAAACATAGCAAACTTCCTGATGCGGCTCGAAAGTTAATGAAAACCCTTAAATCGACTAAAGATGGAGTGCAAATGATTATTAGTAAACCTCCAAAATCTTTTTGGATTTAGGTAAATGATTTAGTGGCCTCTTAATCGAGGCCATTTTCATTTAGGGGTGTTTATATTAATTATGGTTTTTTGCTCTGGTGCATACAGTTTAATGTCATTTTCATGAACAGCTATCGTTAATGTTAAATTATCATTTTCTTTTATATCTAATGACTGCTTAATTGCTTTCTCATCAGCTTGTATTACTTGTGTGAAATAATCAATATTTCTTTGAACATGCATTAATCTATGTATATCATGGAAACAATCACCATTAGACATTATCCCCATCAGTTGATATACAGTTCCATCTTCCATTTTCAATGAGTAATTACAATGACTTTTTTGCAACGCCAGGCGTTGTGTTGAATCTAAATCATGTCCTCTAATACCTTTTACTTTATAACGTTCTATAGATTCCGGAAGGTATTTATGTAGTTTTTTTATCAGTTTTTCATTAACCCAAACATCCGAATGTCCACTTCCATGAGGCATGATGTCTATAAGAACTACTGCATTATCAAAAAACATACAAAATAAAACGGGGCCAGTTCGCTTAAAGTATCCTTTCTTATATGGTTCTTCAGAAAGATGTAAGTGATGGATATTCCAATAGTTTAAAAGAAGATCGTTATATATGTACTTCGACGTGCTTAAAGAAAGATGTGGCTTTATGGATAACCCAAGGGTAAGTTTCCTTCTGATTGAGTCATACGCCTTTTCTGTTTCCTTAGGCACTTGAATTCTTTGTAGTTCGATTACTATTCTTCTGTTGACACTTGGTATCCTTCTTTGTAATGCAAAAACAGTCTTTAAATTTTCAATTATTGTTAGGCTATCATCATATTGAAAACCAAACTGAGCTAACTGTTCATCAATATAAGTTCGCATTCCCATTTCTGGTAAAAAACTAATCATTTCAAATGTCCTTTTTTGAGTGTTCCTGTGTGTGAGCTAATTTGATTGATTTAATTTCTGATCCTGAGGGGGATATATCTCACTGTTATCCCCCTCTAACATTTTGGCTTGCCTCATGGGATTACCAATTCCAATTGGTTGTAGTCCTTGTTGGTCGGTGGCTAGTGTGCTCAGTATAGGTCGCTGTAAGAACTATTTTTCCGGTTTCCTTTGAAACAATGTCATAAACATCGATTTCAGTTTCACCCATAGAACCTTTCGTTCTACTGCTTTTATAGACGTAATCGTACTGCTCTGGTGGATAGTTACGTTTGAAATCTTCGTCAGTCATGTTTTAATCCTCAATAATATAAAATATATCCGTGACAGATTACTCACATTTCCAAACTGTATTTTGTACACCACTACCTTTAGGTAAATGTGGGTTCATGTTAGCACTATGAACATACGTTGCCTTTTCTTTGCCATACTGCTGACATGCTTCATTTGCTGTTTTTTGTAAACTATCTAAACCATACCAACCGTCAGACTGAATACTAACAGTCTTTCCATCATTATATTGTACTGCTGCACATCCCGCTAATGTTAACGGGATAAGAATCATTATTAGTGATTTCATTATTATTTCCTAAATACCCGTACAACTACTGTACAAGGGTATCTTATGGCAAGAATTACTAAAAAGGAATCAGCATTACACATCCAAGTAATGGATCTCATCCACTCAGATAAGCAACTAACTCAAGACGATAAAGAGTTTATCTTCAACAACTACAAAGGCGATGGTATAGGGGCTACTGGTGCTTTCTTCACCCCTGAAATGCTCGCATGGGATTTCATCCTTGATGCTGGCTGTACTGGTCAGTGTATCGAACTATGTGCGGGTATCGGTCGCCTCAGCTATTACCAGTACTTAAGGAATAAGCCAACACACATTACATGCGTAGAACTCAATCCTGAATACGTGATGATTGGGAAGAGGGTACTACCAGAGGCAGAATGGATCATTGGTGACGCTCTCCAGTACTCATCAGACCGTTTCTATGATGTTGCCTATGGCAATCCACCTTTCGGTAAGATCAACACATCAGAAGCGTATACAGGCCGTTATACAGGCTCAGAGTTTGAATACAAGGTGATTGAACATGCTAGTACTTTCTCATCCTATGGGGCATGGATAGTACCGCAAGGTTCCGCAGGGTTTAAGTACTCAGGCCATAGATACTATGACGCTTCAGTACAAACAGCGAAGTACCAGAAGTTTGTTAATGATACAGGGTACACGTTTCAACCTGGGGTAGGGATTGATACCAGTATCTACAAGAACGAATGGAACGGTACGAAGGTAATCTGTGAGAGCGTTTGTGTGGATTATGGCGGCACAAATTTATGATGTATTTTACTTTACGCTGTTTCCAGCGTGGCGTACATGGTCATTGGTGTCTCCCTGTTTTCCAGAAGGTTTCAGGGAAAGAATAGCTGAATATAAGATTCTGCAAGTATGAATGCGAAAATAAGCTTCAGGCGTTCGTCTTATTCCGTCACGGGCCGTAACGCGCGGGATAAACTGAACCACGAATAAATGGCATTGAACAACAC
>Ga0157367_1000697_pt1 | contig 15675 bp, 13 predicted proteins | sample AttbisABBM2_FD_113142 | JGI IMG/M metagenome (GOLD analysis project Ga0157367, IMG submission 113142) | Fungus gardens microbial communities from leaf cutter ant in Botucatu, State of São Paulo, Brazil - Atta bisphaerica ABBM2 | ecosystem: Host-associated > Fungi > Mycelium > Unclassified ...
AGCCCAGCGTCAATATTCTATTGGCTGGATTATGCTGCTCGCTTTACTCACGGCTTTAGGGCCATTATCCATTGACATGTACTTACCTGCGTTGCCTCAAATGGCTCACGATTTTGGGGTAAGTACGCAAATGGTCGCAAATACACTTCCAGCCTATTTTTTTGGCTTAGCCATTGGACAACTGGTGTATGGGCCTTTAAGTGATCGGATCGGTAGAAAGAAACCGCTTTATTTCGGACTTGCACTTTATGCAGTTGCAAGCTTGTTTTGTGTGCTCGCTACAAACGAATGGAGCCTTATTGCAGCCCGTATTTTACAGGCTTTAGGTGGTTGTGTTGGAGTAGTGATGGCTCGAGCTGCTATCCGAGATAGATTGGATGTTCAGGGTTCGGCACAAGCTTTTTCTAGCATGATGATTGTCATGGGTCTAGCACCAATTTTGGCACCAATGATTGGGGCTTGGATTTTAATCTGGTTTCCATGGCAAGCAATTTTTATTGCACTTTCAATTGTGGGTGCAATATGTTGGTTGTGCGTACATTTCTTTTTTAAAGAAACCCTGGCAACTGATAAAAGACTCAAGCTTTCCTTATATCAAGTGGCTACTTTATATGGTGCGATTTTTAAAGATGCGAGTTTCCGCTTGCCTATGCTTGCAGGATGCTTAACTGGCGCAGCATTATTTTGTTATATCAGCTCAGCTCCAGCCGTTTTCATGGATCAATACGGCCTAAATCAGCAAGAATTTGCTTATGTATTTGGACTCAATGCTTTTGGCATTATGCTGATGTCATCTTTAAACAAGCACTTAACAACACGTGTTGAAATTACTAAGCGTTTAAAAGCTGGTTCAATGGTACAAGTGGCAGGTGCAAGCATTGTATTAATTGCTGGTTTAATTCCTATGGCACCTTTATGGCTTGTCATGTTAGGGCTGTTTTTAGCCATTTCAGGAATTGGTTTAACAGGGCCAAATGCCATGGCACTTGCAATGTCTAAGCAAGGTGCTCGAGCAGGAACAGCAAGTGCAATTATGGGTAGTATGCAATTTGCCTGCGGTTTACTCGGTGGTATTTTACTTAACTTCCTTGTTTGGTCTGCATCACTCAATATGGGGGTAATGATGGTGTTATTTACCTTGAGTGGGTTCATTGTTGTTTTAAAAGCGACGCAACAGGCGAAACAGGTAAATAGCTAACCACTGTCATGATTTAAAAGAGAGTGATTAGCTTAAGTATTTAGTCTAGAAAAACTGTGAAATTTTCAACAGGCTCTCTGGGTGTAATAAAGGTATTTACAATGTGCTCAGGGTCAGCATGGCCCAAAGCAATTGCACACACCAACTCTTCATCATCTGCTGCACCTAAAATATCTAAAACAATCGGGTGAAAATGGTTCCAAGCCGCTTGTGGGCAAGTATCTAAACCACGAGCTTTGGCTGCGACCATGACATTTTGGATCATCATCGCGATATCCATTTTAGAACCAATTCCCATTGCTTTATTGACTGTAAAGAAAAGGCCGACTGGCGCATCAAATAGTTTGAAATTACGTAACTGTTGCGCAGCCATTTTTTCTCTTTCACCCTTTTTAATGTCCAATAAACCGTAGAGGCCCCAACCATTTTCACGGCGACGGTCAATAAAAGGGGAAACCCACTTTTCAGGGTAATATGCAAAAGTTTCTTTATATTGTTCTGCAAATTCAGGATTCTTGGAAACTTCAATCTGTGCAGCACAAACGCGCTCTACTACTTCATCACGTTTTTGCCCTGTCACAACATAGACTTTCCACGGTTGGGTGTTGGTTCCGGAAGGAGCACGACTTGCGACTTGTAAAATATCCTTAATAACTTCCTGTGGCACTGGAGTGTCTAAAAAGGCACGCACAGAATGTCGAGAGGTAATAGCCTCGTCAACAAGATGGACTTGTTCCAAATTCATGATGACTCCTAATTTTTCTTTAAAATCTAATACGTTTTAATGCTTTATTTCATGTTTTGAAACTGCTGCATTTATAAGCAAAAAATATTAGAAAAGAGATATTCGTACATGTATGATGATGCGATTCATTTAGACATAATGTCTGATTAATTATAGTTCGAGTATGCCACTTTAGATTTAAAAGATTGAACTTGTCAGTTAAAAAAATAAAAAGCATAACACTGGGTGAGTGAAAAATACTCAATTAGAAAAAAGGTATAATATGTTTAAAAACAGTACAAAGCGGATGACTTTATATAAAAAATAACCAATTTTCATATAAAGTTTTAATGAAAAACATACACAAAAGTTTAAATTTCTGCATAATACCGACTTTTTTACGCAGGTATGATTTCTCCATACTCATGTTAGGAAAAGCAGTAGCTGTATAATAAATACTTTTACAAAAAGATTTTTATGCAGAAGTGGAGAAATACACGAGGTATAAGGAGCTTTACATGAGTTTACCGCTCATCAACAAGCAGTTCATGAAACAAGGATTGGCGATTACCATTGCGACCATGAAAATGAACTTAACTCACGCAACGACTAGGCTAAAAAAAATACAACAGCTTGGTACACATCTCAATGCACGCTTCTTGAGTGACAAGGATCGGGGCGCAGATAGTCGCGTTATAGCGCTGGCTTGTTACAGTCTTTGAAATTTATATGCAGTTTAGACATTCGCTCAAAAGTATATGTAAATATGCTTATGGCTTAAATCCAGATTTTTTATAACTCGATTAATTGATGTGAATCATTAAGCGAGCTGATTTAGCGGTGGTCATTTGTTAGTTTCCAAGTTTGTAGCCGAGTCAATGCATGCTGTTCATCCCAATGGGATTATGTTCGGCAATGCGATGAATTCATTTTATTTGAAGGGTGCTTTCTCTCATGCGACCTTCAAAGGCTTAGTGCTGGGCATCATGTTGCTTAAACTTGTGACGATAATTGCTATTCAATTGACATTAAAAGTTTTTTCTTAAATGTACTGAAAAAGTCCCAATTTTGAGGGGCTTTTTTGTTTATTGCAGTATTTTGGCTTGTGCTAATAGCGCATTAGCAAGAACGTAAGCGGACCGAGTATGAATGAACAACTCAATGCGACATTGATGTCGTGGGTAAAATTTTTTAATGACCCTTTATGGGATTTCCTAGTTATTTTCTTGCTGGCTGTCGGTATTTTTTATACGGTCTTAACAGGAGCAGTGCAAATTCGCATGTTCTTGCAAAGTATTCGTGTCATGAAAAGCAGTCGTACAGAAGGTGATGATGACCATGGTCTTACACCTTTTCAGGCGTTTGTAACAGGTCTTGCGAGCCGTGTTGGTGTAGGTAATATTGCTGGCGTAGCAATCGCGATCGCAATTGGTGGTCCTGGTGCAGTGTTCTGGATGTGGGTAACAGCTGTTCTTGGTATGAGCTCAGCATTTATTGAGTCTACACTCGCTCAGCTATTTAAAGTTCGAGATAGCAAGAGCAAACAGTTCCGTGGTGGACCGGCTTACTATATTACTCAAGGTCTACGTAGTAAAACCTTTGGTGTAGTTTTCGCACTGGCATTAATCTTTACCTATGGTTTTGTATTTAACTCAGTTCAAATCAATGCAATTGCTAATGCATCTTCACATGCATGGGGTTGGGATAAAGCCAATCTTATGGCTCATTTAGGTGGCGTTGATTTAGAAATCTCATGGGTTGGTCTTGCGCTTGTAGTTCTGGTTGCATTGGCAATTTTTGGTGGTATTAAACGTATCGCTAAATTTGCAGAAATGTTCGTACCTTTAAAAGCAGGTCTTTACTTATCTGTTGCGTTATATATTGCATTAAGCAACTATGCAATTTTGCCTGACGTGTTAAAACTGATTGTAACTGAAGCTTTCCACTTCAATGCTGCGGCAGGTGGTTTCTTTGGTGCTGCCGTATCAATGGCAATGATGCAAGGTATTAAGCGTGGTTTGTTCTCAAACGAAGCGGGTATGGGTTCTGCGCCTAACGCTGCTGCTGCGTCTGATGTAAAACATCCTGTAAACCAAGGTTTGGTACAAATGCTTGGTGTATTCGTAGATACCTTCATTGTATGTACAAGTACTGCAATCATCATTTTAGTTTCTGGTGTTTACCAAGATGCAGGCTTTGTTGGTGTTGAATTAACTCAACGTGCATTAGAAACTCAAGTTGGACACTGGGGATCTGACTTCCTTGCAGTCTTATTATTCTTATTCTGTTATTCAGCTGTATTAGGCAACTATGCTTATGCAGAAAGTAACGTACAGTTTATTAATAACAACCCGAAAGTTATGTTCATCTTCCGTATTTTTGTATTGGTGATGGTGTACTTCGGTGCAATTGGTAGCGTTCCACTTGTTTGGTCATTGGCTGACTTGTTTATGGGTATCATGGCAACCATTAACTTGATTGCAATTTTACTTTTAACACCGATGGCGCGTACTTTGTTGAAAGATTACCGTGAGCAATTAAAACAAGGTATTAAAGAACCAGAGTTCAAAATTGATAAATATCCAGAGTTGAAGAAAAAGGTTGATTCAGATATCTGGTAATTTTAAAAAAGCCTCTTAGAAATAAGGGGCTTTTTTTTAGCATAATAAAAATGCTTGAGTATAAAATTTAAACATGACAAATTAAATAAATTCACTACAGCTTTTCACAGAATGAGCAACTAAAATTGCAATTCGAAAATTAACCTCAAAGTGCAAAGATGAGCCATGAAACAGCTTAAATTGTGGGTTCTCGGACTTTCTATGGTATTGGCTGGATGCCAAACCACTTCACACTTATCTGCCGTAAAACCGCAAACGGCAGAGGCATATTCACGTTTTGTCGATCAGCCCTTTGCAAAAATTAAGAAGCAACAGAAAAAACCGGTTGTTGCATTGGTATTGGGTAGTGGTGGTGCACGAGGTTATGCACATATTGGTGTTATTGAAGTTTTAGAGCAGCACGGTATTCGTCCTGATTTTATTGTCGGGACTAGTGCAGGAAGTATTGTAGGGGCAATTTATGCTAGTGGAAAAACACCGGATGAACTGCGTGATACTGCTTTAAAAATGAAAGCTGGTGATGTACGTGACATTAGTATTGGCTTAAAAGGTTTTTTTGATGGCAAAAAAGTTGAGGACTATGTAAATCAACAAGTAAATAATATCCCACTCGAAAAAATGAAAATTCCAATGTATGTGGTGGCAACAGAGCTCAAACATGGCACCAAAACAGTATTTAATTATGGAAATACAGGGCAAGCTGTTCGAGCATCTGCTTCCATTCCAAGTATGTTTGTACCGACTAAAATTGGTAAATCTGAATACGTTGATGGTGGTTTAGTGAGTCCAGTACCTGTTGAGGTTGCACGTGATTTAGGTGCTGATGTCATTATTGCGGTAGATATTCTGGCTCAACCTGCTTATACCGAAACCTCAAATGTGTGGGGGCTTTTTAATCAGAATATTAATATTATGCAAGGCCGTTTAGCTGCCGAAGAACTTCAATATGCAGACGTAGTCATTCAACCAGATTTAAGAGAAAAAGCGCATATCTTTGATGTAAAAGGTCGTGAAGCGACAATGAAAGCAGGTATAGATGCGGCAAATGCAAAATTGTCCGATATTCAGTTTGTCATTGATGAAAAAATAGCTGAACAGAATTTATTTAGTGAAGGTTTAAGTGCACATAATCAATAGATTGAAAAGCAAGTCTATGAAAATTAAATAAAAGCCCGAGAAGGGCTTTTTTGTTGAAAAATAAAAGATTTGTATGTGCTGATAATTTTTTTTGTATAGTGGAGCTATGCTGAAAACTACTCATGATAGATATGAGAAATTCATGCTATTTTCAAAAAAATGATTGATTTGTAACGTATTGAGGCCAGCAAATTAGATGATTCAGCAACAGCTAAAACATAAGTTTCCAACATTAGAAGATATACATGCCGCCGCAGAGCGTTTAGATGGTTTAGTGGTTAAAACACCTTTTGTTTTTTCAGAAACTATTTCTAAAACCTTAGGGGCAGAAATGTGGCTGAAATTTGAAAATCTACAATTTACGGCTTCTTTTAAAGAAAGGGGTGCACTGAATAAACTTTTGAGTTTGTCCGAACAAGAAAAGCAACATGGTGTGATTGCAGCCTCGGCTGGTAATCATGCACAAGGAGTTGCTTACCATGCTCAGCGTACAGGGGTGACCGCGACGATTGTCATGCCGAAGTCGACACCCAATGTAAAGGTTCAGCGAGTACGTGAATATGGCGCACGTGTGATTTTGCACGGGCAGGACTTCTCAGAGGCTGCTGCTGAAATGCATCGTGTAGCACAAGAAGAGTCATTAACGATTATTCATCCTTTTGATGATGCTGAAATTATTGCAGGTCAAGGCACTATTGCGCTTGAAATGTTGGCTGCTGTACCTGAATTGGACATATTGGTTGTGCCTATTGGTGGTGGCGGTTTAATTTCTGGTATTGCTATTGCTGCAAAATCCATAAATCCTAAAATTAAGGTGATCGGGGTTCAATCGGTTGTTTACCCAAGCATGGCGAAGTTGCTTTGCAACTATCAAATTGCAGTTTCATTGGGTTCAACAGTAGCTGAAGGTATTGCGGTTAAAACTCCGGGTGAGCTGACTACTCAGGTTGCTCGAGAATATGTTGATGACATTGTGGTTGTCACAGAAGATATGATTGAAGAAGCGATCGCGCTGTTACTTAATATTGAAAAAACAGTCTGTGAAGGGGCAGGTGCGACTGGTATTGCGGCAATTATGTCTCGTCCAGATTTATTTTTGGGTCATAAAGTCGGAGTCGTTTTATCTGGTGGAAATATTGATACGCGAGTAATGGTGTCTGTATTGCAACGTCACTTAACTCGTACTGGCCGTATGGTTCGTATTCGTGTTGAATTACCTGATAATCCGGGTGCCTTAGCGCGTTTAACCGCGATTATTGCTGAGCAAGGCGGTAACATTTACGAACTTAGACATGAACGATTTGCAGCAACAAGCCGTGCGAAAGAAAGTGCGGTCAGTGTAGATGTTGAACTTAAAAGTGCACCAGATCTGGAACCGTTAATTCAGGCGATGCAGCTTGAAGGTTATATCGTTCGTAAAGAAGAGATTTAAACATAGATATCGCTATGATATAAAAGCCGTATATGGCTCTTAAGGGAGTCATATACGAAGCAATTTAAATGGATTAAATTGCAAAAAGGATGAATTTACAAAAAAACGATCAAATCCTTCAATGAAATGGGAAAAACTGACAATTCTCTAAAATTTGCCCTTCACAATTTTAAGGTTTAGGTTTTAGTATTCTCTGCATTGCAAATTTGAAGAAATATAGGGATAACAACACTCAATGTTCAAATCATTTTTTCCATCCCCACGGTATTTTTTTATATCGGCGGTTGTTTGGATCGTGCTAAATATGGTGCTCTGGTATACAGGTGGAAACACATGGGGAACTTTTATTGGGTTTGCTAATGGTTACCATCAGGCTCAATTACCTGTTGGCGTTAGCCGTTTTTGGTCTCCAACCTTCTTATGGTTTTATGTCTGGTTTTTAGTCTCTACAGCACTGTTTGCTGGATTTTGGAAAATTTTTTCCAATAATCCATGGCAACGATGGTCTGTCTGGGGTTCTGCTTTTATTTTATTTAACATCTGGTTTGGTGTTCAGGTCAGTGTTGCGATTAATGCATGGTATGCACCTTTTTATAATCTTATCCAAACAATGTTAGATCATGGTGGCGGTGATATTAATAAACTTTATACGGGAACAATTACATTTCTTTTAATTGCCATGGTTGGTGTGACTTTAGCCGTTATTAATTCATTTTTCGCTAGCCATTATGTATTTCGTTGGCGTACGGCAATGAACGAGTACTATACAGAGCATTGGAGTAACCTGCGTCATGTAGAGGGTGCTTCACAGCGTGTTCAAGAAGACACAATGCGTTTCGCATCTGTTTTAGAGGATTTAGGGGTAAATTTCATAAAAGCAATTATGGTATTAATTGCATTTTTACCTATTCTGTTTGAGCTTTCTAAGCAAGTTAAAGTATTACCTATTGTAGGAGCAATTGATCACTCATTAGTATGGGCAGCAATTGTATGGGCTGTTTTTGGTACCGTTCTATTAATGGTAGTTGGTATTAAATTACCTGGCCTACAATTTAATAATCAAAAAGTGGAAGCTGCTTACCGTAAAGAACTGGTTTATGGTGAAGATCATGAGGAAAGAGCACAACCAAAAACATTAAAAGAACTTTTCTCGAATGTTAAGCTGAATTATTTTAGATTATATTTGCATTATTCTTATTTTAATCTGGTCAGTATCTGGTATCTACAATTAGATATTTTATATAGCTTAGTTGTTTTATTCCCTTCCATAGCTGCAGGTAAAATGACATTAGGCCTAATTACGCAAATAAGTAATGTGTTTGATAAGGTCCGTGAATCATTTCAGTACTTAATTACTTCATGGAAAACAATTATTGAACTACTTTCGATTTATAAGCGTTTAAAAGCTTTTGAATCGATATTACATAAATAAAAGAAAGCCCGCGAAAGCGGGTTTTTTTATAAATGTTGGACTAGTGCGTTGCATTATAAAAATTAAGGATAGGACCAACCAAAGATTGCTGAGATTTATCTAAGGTGACTTGAACCTCTTTATAGTTGAACGTGTCTTCATCATCATATTTGGCAATACCATGTGTTTTATTGTTCACTTGTGGAATTTGATAACTAAAAAAAGCGAATCTTTTAGAGGGATGAACAATTTTGATGAGTTTTTTAGGATCTTTAAATCCGCCAAACTCATTATCAAGGCTTTCTTTTAACAGTTCAGGAAAATAAAGCGTTGCATTGGGTAACCCGCACCCCACACAAAAGGAAGAGTCATAAAGCTCTATCGCTTGTTTTTGATCTGGACTCATGGCTAAAGCAAAACCAGTTCCATTCGCACCGGCATTTGCTTGTACATCTTGCCAATTTCTTGGAACAAGTACTAAACCTGTTTCAGGTAATGCAAGAAGTTTTAATTGTTTAGCATGTTGAGCATCGAGTTTAAAATTAAAACTGCAGCTTTTAGGCGTGCATTTTTCAAAATCTTTAAGTAAACCATCTTCTATTGGGTTTTGAGCTGTCACACCATAAAACGGAACTGTAACGCCGTTTAAAAATTTTGCCTCTCCAAGAGCGTAAAACTGATTATCTGCTTTACGCGTTGTAGCAGAGCTATAAAATTTTGGGAAATGAGGAGTAAAGCTTTTTACTTCTGCATGAGCAGCTGAATTTAGGCTGACCACTGCTGTGTATATTAAAAAAATTAGTTTTTTCATTTTTAGAAAGCAATCAATTTAAATCTTATATAAATCTAGCATATTCTTTTAAACTAGATGGTAACTCAAAATTTTAAACTGTTTTTTATTTCATAATAAAAACAGATGAATAGAGACATGAAAAAATGAAAAACATACTTTCAATTTGCTGTTTGGCAGTAATAAGTTCTTATAGTTTTGCTCAAAATATAAAAGGTATTTCATTTTCTCACCAAGAGTGGGAAATCTATTGTAGCAATACGGGTACCTGTAAGGCTGCGGGTTATCAAAATGAAGAAAATGGCGATAATCCCGCTTCAATTTTATTAACACGTAAAGCAGGGCCCACACAACCTGTACAGGGTGAATTTGCTTTGTCTGACTATGAACAAAGCATGCCAGCAAACCAACTTAAGAATATCCATTTTTATATAAATGGTAGAGATTTAGGTGCTGTAAGTGTCGATGGTACTGAGCTGCCACTTATGGGCAAGTTAAATAGTTCACAAGTGAATGCTGTATTGCAGCAGTCTAAACAAAAAAACGAAATTGTATTTAAAAATGCGCAGCATGAATGGAAAGTTTCCGATGCAGGAATGACTGCTGTGTTATTAAAAATGGATGATTTTCAAAAGCGTATTGGAACTGTTGGTGCTTTGGTTAAAAAGGGCAATGCTAGTGAAACTCAAGTGCTTATGCCCGAATCAAAACTAGTTGTAAAACGTATTAAAACTTCAACCAAACCTTATTTAACCTTACAACCTAAAAGTAAACAGTATCAAACAATATACCGTACTTTAATGGCTGCTCAACCGAACCCTAAAGAAGATGGCTTTTGCGAGGGAGTTTATGGTGGGAATAGCGATGGAGCTGAACCACAAGAAATCGCACTATATAAATTAACCAATAAGAAAGTTTTAGCGACTACGCTGTGCTGGCGAGGTGCTTACAACGAAGGATATGGAGCTTGGGTGTTAGATGAGTCTTTAAATGGTAAGGCTGCGCTTGTAACTGAATCCGCTTCAGATTTCGATAGCGGCCTCATTAGTAGTGCTCAAAAGGGAAGAGGTATTGGAGACTGTTGGGCAAGTGAAGAATGGGTCTGGGACGGTCAGAACTTCGTACACACTAAGGATATGTGGACAGGCATGTGCAAAGGCTTGGCAGCAGGTGGGGTATGGGAACTTGATCGAATTGAATCAGTCGTAAAGTAAGCATTTTGCAGTTACAGAGTCATAATAGGTAACTTTGATGACTCTGTGATAAAAAGTACAGATTGTTTATTGGAGCTAGACCTATGTCACGTCATCTTTATGCTATTGCTCGCCGTAAGTTTTCGCATCTGAGCCGTTCAATATGTGTGGCGGCTGCTGTGTTGGGGACTACTCAAATTGCGATGGCTGGTCCAACGGTCAATCAGCTTAGTGATTGTTTAGTGAAAGCAACCACAGCCTCGGATAAAACCACAGTGCTTCAATGGACATTTACAGCTTTAGCGGCTCATCCAGATTTAAAAGCATTTAGTAATGTAACTCCTGAGCAAAAAGACCAGTTAGACCAAAAACTGGCTCAGGTTTTACAGCGTGTAATTGTGGAGCAATGTTCTGCTCAGACTAAAGCTGTGATTCAGGCAGAAGGTATAAAAGCTGTAGGGGAAAGCTTCCAACAGTTAGGTCAAAGTGCTGGTGAAGATATTATTAAAGACCCCTCAGTTAAACAGCAGTTGCAAGGTACATTGCGCTATATCGATTTAAATAAATTGGTAACGACGTTTTTAACCCCAGAGATTTGGAATAAGTTGGGAATTACAAGATAAAAATCTAGTTTTCTATTTTAATAATAAAGCCTGCTATCTAAGTGCAGGCTTTATTTTAACTGGCTAACTAGATCTATTTAGATAGTAATCTTAGCACCTAAGACTTTTACAAACTGAGCTAACCAAGCAGGATGTGCAGGCCAAGCAGGTGCAGTTACTAAATGTCCATCTGTAATGGCTTCAGTCACAGCAATATCTGCATATTGCCCACCCGCGAGTTTTACTTCGGCGGCACATGCTGGATAAGCCGAGCAGAGGCGGCCTTTCAATACGTTTGCCGCAGCGAGTAACTGAGCACCGTGACATACGGCTGCAATAGGTTTTTTCACTCTATCGAATTCACGTACAATTTCGACAACATGCTCATTCATACGTAAATACTCGGGTGCTCGACCACCCGGAATAACTAGACCTACATAGTCTTCAGTATTAACGGCTTTAAAATCATAGTTAATAGCAAAGTTGTGACCACGTTTTTCGCTATATGTTTGCTCACCTTCAAAATCATGAATCGCAGTCGCAATATGGTCACCGTTCTTTTTATTTGGACAAACTGCATGCACGGTATAACCTAAACAAGTTAAGAACTGAAAAGGAACCATAGTTTCATAATCTTCGGCATAGTCACCGACTAGCATTAAAATCTTTTTAGACATGTTTTATTCCTCTTTTTAAAATATAAGTGATTTCTATTTTTAATTTAAATTAGCATAACGACAGTGTGATTTTTAGGAAAAAGCTCATTCTTTAGTTGAAGAATGTTTCGTAAGTGATATAAAAAAGCCTCGATAAATCGAGGCTTTTAAATTTATGGGGTCTGCTTTTTATAACTCGCAAGCTTTACCTTCATATTCACGACGGTTAAGAATGTATTCCTTACCATTCCAGCGATAAATAGGAAAACAGAAGCCTGGCCCCCCATTTTCAATATCAGGCCAGCCATCTTTGCCTTTAGTTTTTAAAAAGGTGGGGATGCCAGAGTCGCTAAATAGTTTTTTCCATTGACCATCTTTTTGCTGTGAAACAATATAGTAGCCAACACCCGTATTGCCATAACACATAGTGCTACTATCTTGAATAACCGCATCTTTATGACCATCACCATTTAAATCTTTATAAATGATAATTTCACCCCGATTGCAATTTCCTGCCCAGCCATTTTTTGTTTTTTTGAAATTTGCAGCTTTAAAAATAGATGCTACTTCACTCTTTGGAACTTGAATAGTTTGAGCAAAAATTGTTGAGTTTATTAACAATAAAGCAGTCGTAATAAGTAATTTATTTATCATGGATAACCTATCAGCATGGTTTTAGTTTAAAAATTATTTTGGATTCATTGCATTTAAAAATAGATAAAAAACCCGCTCTAAAGCGGGTTTATCTAAAAAATTGGATTAGCTTCAACCAATCAATTTCTTCATCAACTCATTTACTTGAGCAGGGTTAGCTTTACCCTTAGAAGCTTTCATGACTTGACCAACAAGACCGTTAAAGGCTTTTTCTTTACCAGACTTGTACTCTTCAACCATTTTTTCATTGGCTGCAAGTACTTCTTTAATGATTGCTTCAATTGCACCTGTGTCGGTTTCTTGCTTTAAGCCTTTTTCCGCAATGATGTCATCGGCAGACTTACCTTCTGACTCCCACATAAAGCCAAAGACTTGTTTAGCAATCTTGCCACTAATAGTGTTGTCAATAATACGCGCAATCATGCCGCCAAGCTGTTCAGCAGAAACAGGTGAGTCAGCCAAGTCTAGGCCTGCTTTGTTTAAAGCACCTGAGAATTCGCCCATTACCCAGTTTGCAGATACTTTACCTTGCTTCGCACCGCCAGCAGCAGCCACAACAGCCTCATAGAAGTCCGCCATTTCGCGTGAGAGCGTAAGTACGTGTGCATCGTACTCAGTTACACCAAAGTCTGCGATAAAGCGTGCACGACGTGCAGCAGGAAGCTCTGGAAGTGCAGCGCGAGCAGCTTCGATTTGCTCATCTGCAATAATTACTGGCAACAAGTCTGGATCTGGGAAGTAGCGATAGTCATTCGCTTCTTCTTTCGAACGCATTGAACGCGTTTCCATTTTGTTTGGATCGAACAAACGAGTTTCTTGGTCGATACTTCCGCCGTATTCCAAAATTTCCATTTGGCGTTCAATTTCAACATTGATCGCTTGCTCAATGAAACGGAATGAGTTGAGGTTTTTAAGCTCACAACGTGTACCAAACGGTTGGCCCGGACGACGTAAAGACACGTTACAGTCGGCACGGAATGAACCTTCTGCCATGTTACCGTCAGAAATACCTAACCAACGTACCAGTGTGTGAATCGCTTTGATATAAGCAACCGCTTCTTCAACCGAGCGCATGTCAGGTTCAGAAACAATTTCAAGCAAAGGAGTACCGGCACGGTTTAAGTCAATGCCAGACATGCCTTCAAATTGGTCGTGTACAGATTTACCCGCATCTTCTTCAAGGTGAGCACGAGTTACGCCAATACGTTTAGTCGTACCATCTTCAAGTTGAATGTCGATGTGACCCAAGCCCACAATCGGATTGTCCATTTGACTAATTTGATAGCCTTTTGGTGAGTCAGGATAGAAGTAGTTTTTACGTGCAAACACAGATGCTTGGTCGATGTAAGCATCGATACCCAAACCAAAGCGAATTGCAAGATCAACTACTTTTTCATTTAAAACAGGCAATACACCCGGCATTGCCAAGTCGACGAGGCTCGCTTGAGTATTTGGGTCTTGACCAAATTCAGTCGATGAACCAGAGAAAATTTTAGAGTTGGTCGCAAGCTGAGTGTGAATCTCGATACCAATAACGACTTCCCAACCGTCAATCAATTTCAACTTTTGAGCTTCAGCCATTATGCATTCTCCTCAGCAATTGCCGCACGCTTGGTGTGCCAGTCTGTGTTTTGTTGGTATTGATGAACAATCGACAACAATTGTGATTCTGACCAATAGTTACCAATTAACTGTAAACCTACTGGCAAGCTGTCTTTATCAAAACCAACAGGAGCATTAATCGCTGGTAAGCCTGCTAAGTTCACTGCAAGTGTATAGATATCACCTAAATACATTTCAGTTGGGCTTAAGTTCGCACCAATTTTATAGGCAGTTGTTGGGGCAGAAGGAGCTGCAATCACATCTACATTTTCAAATGCTTTTAAGAAATCTTGTTGAATTAAACGACGTACTTTTTGTGCTTTCACATAGTAAGCATCGTAATAACCCGCAGAAAGCGCGTATGTACCAATAAGGATACGACGTTGAACTTCCGGACCAAAGCCTTCTGAACGTGAACGCTTATAAAGATCCATCAAGTCTGCTGGGTTTTCGCAGCGGTAGCCGTAGCGAACACCGTCATAACGAGACAAGTTAGAAGATGCTTCTGCTGGTGCAATCAGGTAATACGTTGGTACATAGGCTTCAGTCATGTTGAGGTCAATCTCAACAAGCGTTGCACCCATCTCTTCAAGCTTTTTCAAAGACTCTTCAACACGTGCTTTTACGTCAGCATCTAAGCCTGCAACGTTAAAGTACTGTGTAGGAATACCAATGCGTAAACCTTTTACAGATGTGCCATTTAAGTTTGCAACGTAGTCATCAACTTCTTTTTTAACAGATGTTGAGTCTTTTGCATCGTGACCTGCCATTACATTCATCAGATAAGCACAGTCTTCAGCAGAACGCGCCATTGGACCTGCTTGGTCAAGTGATGATGCATAGGCAATGATCCCGAAACGAGATACACGACCATAGGTTGGTTTTAAGCCTGTTAAACCACAGAAAGAGGCAGGTTGACGAATTGAGCCGCCTGTATCAGTACCTGTAGCAAATGGTGCTAAATCAGCCGCTACAGCCGCAGCAGAACCACCTGATGAGCCACCAGGAACATGATCAAGTGCCCATGGGTTATTTGTTGCGCCAACATATGAGCTTTCAGAAGTTGAACCCATCGCAAACTCATCCATGTTCACTTTACCTAAAGTGACAAGGCCAGCTGCTTTAGTTTTTTTAACAACAGTTGCATCGTAAGGAGAGATGAAGTTGTCTAATATTTTTGAACCAGCAGTGGTTTTAATACCTTTGGTACAAAAGATATCTTTATGAGCAAGGGGAATACCCGTTAAAGCAGTTGCATTACCCGCTTTTAAAGCTGCATCAGCAGCATCAGCTTCAGTAAGTGCCTGTTCAGGAGTAACCGTCACGTAGCTTTTTACCAGTGGGTCAATTTTAGCAATACGTTTTAAATAGTGTTCAGTCAATTCGCGAGATGAAAACTTTGCTTGGCTTAAGCCCTCAGCAAGTTCGCGAATTGATAAGCGATGTAAATCAGTCATGAGTAAAATTTCTTTACATTCAAAATAGGGAAGATGGATTAATTGACTAAAAGTTATTCAATTACACGAGGAACAAGATACAAGCCATCTTGAGTTGCAGGTGCAACAGCTTGGTATTCATCTCGATGATTGCTTTCAGTTACCACATCAGCACGTAACGGTTGAGGATTGTCAAAAGGACTTTTCAAAGGTTCTACG